>MDSW01065877.1_pt1 | contig 14140 bp, 18 predicted proteins | sample 811171 | NCBI WGS metagenome assembly MDSW01 (sample SAMN05326641, study PRJNA326480) | marine metagenome | isolation source: seawater | place: Atlantic Ocean: North West | collected 2012 | reverse complement strand
TAACTGTCTCTACGATTGCTTCTGTTAAGATCTAGTCGGGTTCAAGCAGCATTCACCTCTAGCCTCCAAATGTATTATAACAGTAATAATTTCTATTCTACAATATTAAAGTATTTAAAAAAATTAATTATCTCGAAACTTATCAGCTAGAAAAACACCTAGGACGTGAAAATCTTCACAATGTAAATCAAGTTCTTCAAGAGATTTTTGTACTTTCGGATCGTCTATATGACCATCTAAATCACAAAGAAAAAAATATGAAGAAAAAGAATTTATTTCCGGATAACTTTGTAATTTAGTCAAATTAACTCCGTTAATCGCAAAACCTCCTAATGATTGATAAAGGGCTGCTGGTTTACTTTTTAGTTTAAACAAAAATGAAGTTATATATTTTCCTTTTGAGAACTCAGGTTGAGAAACAGTTTTTCCCATTATCAAGAAACGAGTAACATTGCCTTTTTCATTTTCAATATTTGATTCGATAATATCAAGATTGTAAATTTCAGCGCTTAATTTTGAGGCGATAGCTGCATCATTTTTTATTTTATTTTTTGCTACTAGCTCTGCTGAACCTGCGGTATCAGCACGCACATTCTCATTTATTTTATTTTTTTTTATAAATTCTGAGCATTGTGATAATGCCTGTGCATGAGAATAAACGTTTTTAACATCTTTCAATTTTGTTCCTGGAAGTGCTAATAAATTATGCTCAATTTTATGAAAATGTTCTGCATATATATTTAAACGATGTTTAAAAATTAAATATTCTATTCCTATATTTCCAGTAATTCTATTTGACTCAGGTATTATTATTCTAAGAGCTTTATCTTCCTCAGCCATTCTAAAGCATTCATCAAAAGTTTTACAAGCTACAATTTCTGCATCAGGATAAAGCTCCTTAGCAGCTAGATGTGAGTAAGCTCCAGGTGACCCTTGGTAAAGTATTTTCATTTTATGATTTATATTCCATTATTTTTTTTAAGGCTAGATAATCTTCTTTAGTATCAATACCTAAAGGTGAGGATTTTGCTAAAGCTACATTAACATAAATACCATTATCTAATGCTCTTAATTGCTCTAACCTTTGTTCTACTTCATTTTTTGTTTGGTTAAGGTTTGCAAATTTTTGTAAAATATTTACTTTATATATATATATTCCAATATGGTGGTAAATATTTTTATATTTATTTGACAAGTCTTGCCTTGAAAAATTTAATGCAAAAGGAAAATTATCGTAAGAGATTTTTTCTTTTGTTGCTACCTTAACCACATTTTTATTTGATAACATTCTTTTATCAGTAATTTTTGTAGCCAAAGTACCAATATCATAGTCATTATTAATCATAAAATTATTTAAATTTATTATATCGTTTTCATCTATATTTGGTTCATCGCCTTGTAAATTTAGAATATAATCAACATTATCAATTTCTAATTTTTTAAAACCTTCCAGTATACGATCACTGCCTGATTTGTGCTTATTACTTGTTAAAATTGCTTCTCCTCCATTTTTATTAACTTCTTTATAAATTTCGTCATCTTCAGTGCAAACTACAACTCTGCCAATGTTGGTTTTTTTCGCCTTATTAAATACATGAGAAATAATAGGTAAATCATTAATTTTTAAAAGTGGTTTTCCGGGAAGCCTAGAAGCTGCCATTCTTGAAGGAATTAAAATTATTGTTTTTGACATTTAAAATTATATTTAATTTATCTGTGCGTCCAACGGACGCAATTAGTAGTCTAAAAATTAAGTAATTTATAAATTATTATGTTATACGTCCTAAATAATTAGAATTAAATAAATTTATGGATAGTTTTGAGATCAATAAAATAATTACTGCAGTTTTTTTGGTTGTTTTAGTGGTATTTGGTGTTGGAAAAATATCTGATGTAATTTTTAAGGTTAAAAAACCAGATATTGAAGGTTACAAAGTCGAAGCAAAAGTTGGAACTGAAACAGCAAATCAGGCAAGTTCTGAAAGCCAAGTAGACATCAAAAGTTTGTTAGCAATGGGAGACATAGAGCATGGTAAAAAAGTTTTTAAAAAGTGTGCAGCATGCCATAGTATCAAGCAGGGTGGTGGTAATAAAATTGGTCCTAAGCTTTGGAATGTGATGTTCAGACCAGTTGGTGCAGTATCAGACTATAAATACTCAAAAGCCTTATTGGGTTATAAAAAAGATTGGACCTGGGGGGAAATGAATGGCTTTTTAATCAAACCATCAACTTGGATTAAAGGAAATAAAATGGGATTTGCCGGTCTTAAAAAAGAAAAAGATAGAGCTTCAGTTATTTTATATTTAAATCAAAACAGTGATAGCCCAAAACCACTACCGTAATTTGTTAAAGCAATATAGTAAAATACTTTTTTGAACATAAATTCTATTAAGCGCCTGTTGAAAAACTTTACTTTTTTTTCCTAAAAAAACTTCGTTCGATACCTCAGATCCTCTTGGAAGACAATGAAGGAAGATTGCCTCTTTCTTTGCATAGTTCATAATCGCTAGGGTTACTTTGAAATTTTTAAAATCTTTTATTTTTTTTATTTTATTAACTTTATCGTTCATTGATACAACCTTGTCTGTAAAAACTACATCGCTTCCTTTTGCTGCCTTTTTACTTTCATTAAATATTGTAATGTTAGCTTGGTTTTTTTTTGCCCAATTTAATAATTTTCTATTTGGTTCGTATTTCTTTGGGCAGCCAATATTTAGCTTAAAAGAAAATTTTACTGATGCTTCTATTAAGCTATTAAGAACATTATTTGAATCACCAATCCAACAAATTTGAAGTTTTGAAATAGATTTTTTTTTTATTTCTTCAATAGTAAAAATATCACTTAAAATCTGTGTCGGATGGTTTTCCGGTGATAATCCATTAATTATGGGAATAGTCATATATTTTTTCAATATATCTAATTTGGTTTCACTATCTGTTCTAAGCATAAAAGCATTTCCAAAAGTAGAAATAATTTTTGCTGTATCCACTAAACTTTCTCCACCTTTGTTTAAATGAAGTTCATCAGATCTTAAAGTAAGTGCACCACCATCAAGTTGTTTTATTGCAATATAAAAACTTAACCTTGTTCTTAAACTTGATTTTTCAAACATTTGTATCAATAGTTTGCCTTTAAGCGGTAAGTCTTTGTCAGCATCAAGTGTATTTAAATTTTTTCTTTTTTTCTTTCTTTTTTTTGCTTCTAAAAGAATTTTTTTTAAATCTTTTGTTGGAATATCCCTTAAGTTAATAAAATGTTTCATGACGATTAAAATTCTTTGCAAACTTTTGCAATAGTCTTTATTGCAATAGTTATTTCTGACTTTTTAACATTAAGTGGAGGTAAAATTCTTATAGTATTTTCTCCTGCTCTTATTGTTAGTAAATTATTATCTTGAAGTTTTTTTATAAATTTTGTTGGATCTTTAAAAAGCTGTAAACCAATTAACAATCCTATACCTCTTACCTCTTTAATTAGTTGTGGGTAGTTATTTTTAATCTTATTTAGTTCCTTATGAAAATACTTAGATAATTTTTTTACATTTTTAAGGAATCCTTTTTTAAAGATTTGGTTTAATACTGCGTTGCCTACACTCATAGCAAGTGGATTTCCTCCAAATGTACTACCATGAGATCCAGGAGATATTCCTGAGGCAACCTTTTTTGTCATTAAAACCGCACCTATTGGAAACCCTCCACCAATACCTTTTGCTATAGGCACTATATCAGGTACTACCCCTGAGGATTCAAATCTAAAAAAATTTCCTGTTCTGCCTATTCCACACTGAACTTCGTCTAATATTAAAAGAATTTTTTTTTTATTACAAATTTTTCTTAGCTCTCTTAAACACCAGTCAGGTATAACTTTAATACCACCCTCTCCCATTATAGGCTCAACCATAATCGCTGCTGTTTTGTTATTAATAGCTTTCTTTAAAGATTTATGATCACCAAATTTAAAATGATCAAAACCTCCAACTTTTGGTCCAAACCCTTCCGTCATTTTTTTTGAACCACTTGCAAAAATTGCTGCTATGGTTCTTCCATGAAATGAATTTTTAATACATAAAATTCTATTTTTATTTGGTTTTCCTTTTGAATAAAAATATCTTCTAGCAACCTTTATTGCCGCCTCTGTAGCTTCTGTACCAGAATTTTGAAAAATTACATAATCGGCAAAAGTTTTTTGAGTAAGTCGTTTTGCAAGTTTCTCACCTTCGGGGATTATAAATGCATTCGATACATGCCAGACTTTTTTGGCTTGTGAATTAATTGCTTTAATTAGATTAGGGTTAGCATGTCCCAAAGAATTGACAGCGATACCCTGGATAAAATCTAGATATTTTTTTCCATTGGTCGAGTAAAGAAAACTCCCTTTGCCTCTTTTAAAAGCAATTTTTCTTCTATTATAATTTTTAGCTAAAGAGGACATTTTTTATGACTTAATTTTATAACCTATTTTATAAAGATAAAAAGCAACAAACCATATTGTTATTGAAATAATAGTTAGATAAATTAATCCAAATTTAATCGATCCATCTGCAGTACCTAAAAAACCATACCTAAATCCATCTATCATATAAAAAAAAGGATTAACTAAACTTATATTTTTAAAAATGGTTGGCAGTTTATCTATCGAATAAAAAACACCACTAAGGAAAGATAAGGGAGTTATAACAAAATTTGTAATAGTAGCTGTATGATCAAATTTTTCTGCCCATAGGCCGGTTATAAAACCCAATGATCCAAGAATAAAAGAACTTAGAAATCCAAAAATAAATATATAAAAAATACTATAAAAACTTATATCGATTATCATTGAAAAAACTATTATTGATATTATTGCGATAACTAAACTTCTTGTAACTGCCGCTAAGATTATAGCAAATGATACTTCTAAAGCCGATAAAGGGGCAAATAACATATCAACAATGTTTCCTTGCATTTTACTAATCATAAATGAGCTGACTGAATGACTAAAAGACTGACCTATAAGACTCATTACAATTAATCCTGGTGCTAAGAAATTAATAAAAGGATAACCTAAAACTTCACCTCTATCACTTCCTAACGCCAATGTTAAAACGGAGAGAAATAACAAACTAGACACGAGTGGTGATAAAAGAGTTTGGGCCCAAACAACAAAAAATCTATTTACTTCTTTAATGTATAAGTTTATTACACCAACCCAATTAATTAGACCAAATTTCCTTTCGCTAATTTTATATTTATTCTTTATTTCAACCATAAGTAATAATTCATATAGTTTTTTTTTAACTTTTGTTAATAAATCAAAAAATATACTTGTATTTTTAGCTTATTTCGGGCTACTCTATATAGTATTAATTTAATATTAAAATACTAAATATAGATTAAATGAGCTGGACAGACGAAAAAGTTAACAAATTAAAAGAGTTGTGGGGAAAAGGAAACACTGCAAGCCAAATTGCTGAAATAATCGGCGGAATTAGTAGAAATGCAGTTATTGGAAAAGCTCATAGGCTAAACCTTTCAGCAAAAATAAAAACTAGAAATGCTCCTACAAACAATGCCATTAGTAAAACAAAAGAACTAGAAAATAATATTAAAAAAAGAGGTAGAAGAAATAAGTTTAAATCACTCATTATAGAAAATGATTTTGAGCCTGAAAACCCAAAACAATTAGAAGAATTGGATGAAAACACATGTAAATGGCCGATTGGACATCCAAATGAAAGTTCATTTTATTTTTGTGGAAGAAAATCTTTAAAGGAGTTTTCTTACTGCAAACTTCACTTGCTTTACGCGTTCCAACCTAAGGGTAAAAAAGAAGATTCATCAGAAAAAGAGGATGAAATACCGCAATTTATAGAAAAAAAAATTAAATCTGCATAATTTTTATTTTATTTAGTATTTTTTTTATTTTTTAGAGAATCGGTTTTATCCGAAAATTTTTTATTCTTTGCTTCTAAGCCTCTTCCTAGTGCCTGAATTGCTAAATATAAAATAAAACAAAGAATTAAAAAAACTAAAAAATAAACTAAGTAAATCATAATTATTAATATTAATTCATTATTTTGATTATTTCTTTATAGAAAATTGTCCCTCTTTTTTCCACATATAAGAATATTTTTCAACTTCTTCATTAAATTTTTTTAAATTTTTAAATCCTATATCAAAATTAGTTTTATATTTTCCAGAAAGAACATTGTCATATTTTAGTAGTCTAATTTGATCCAATGTAATCGGAGGTGTTGGGAGCAGTTGAAAAAAAATTGCTGATAATTTAGCTAATGGTAATGGCAATGGAATTAGTGGTCTTTTTTTATCTATTAATTTTAATAATCTTTGTAATATTTCTTTTAACGAAATAACTTCTGGACCTACACATTCTAGTGTTAAAGAATTAATATTTTTATTAATTACATTATAAATAATATCGGTTAAGTCAGAACAATGTATTGGTGAAAATTTCGTATTTCCATTATAGTAAAGTGGAAAAAAAGGAAGAAGACTTAACAAGCTCATAAAATTTGTTGTAAAATTATCATCGACGGAGTATACGACTGACGGTCTAAAAATCGTTGCTTTAGAAAAATTTTTTTTATATGTTTTTCACCATTTAATTTACTGTTTGCATAATCTGAGTCTTTAATATTCTCTATTCCTAAAGATGATAAATGAATAAATTGCTTAACGTTATATTCATGAGATAATTTTGAAATTAAATTTGGAAAGTTGGTATGAATATTTTCAAAATTATTACTTTTATTTTTCTCGTATAAAATACCAATTAAGTTTATACAAATATCAGTTTTGCTTATCAAACTTCTTATTTTGTTTTCATCAAATATACTAGCTTGGACTATATTTAAGTATCCAGCATTGGCTTGTGTTTTTAGTTTATAAGCTTTTTGATGAGAATTTCTTGTAACGGCAGTGACAGTATAATTATTTTTAGTTAACTTTCTCACTAAAAGACGACCTATTTGACCACTTGCACCAAAGATTAATACTTTTTCCATTATATTTATCAAAAAATAGACATTATTGTTTTGTCTTTATATATATAAATTAAAAAATGAATAACATCAAAATTTTCGAAAATGATTTGCCTTCAGATATTGATTTATCTAATGAAAAAGTCATCGGACTTGATAATGAAGCTCTAGGACTAGTTCTTGGCAGAGACCCTCTTACCCTAGTTCAATTGGGTCTTGTGTCAAAAAAATTTTTCCTAATAAAGCTTAATAGGGAAACATATGAGGCGCCAAATTTAGTTAAAGCCTTATCAAACTCAAGTACACAATTTGTAATGCATTATGCAAGGCAAGATTTATTATGGCTAAAGTATCATCTTAAAGTTCAACCTAAAAATATTTTTTGTACAAAGGTAGCATCTAAAATAGCCAGGACCGCAAGCTCAGCACATGGTTATAAAGATTTAGTTAAAGAGTTATGTGGCAAGGACATATCAAAAAAAGAACAAAAAAGTGATTGGGGTGATCCAAATCTTTCAACAAAACAAATTAATTATGCGGCTCAAGATACTGAATATTTATTTGAAATTAAAGATAAATTAACAAAGATGCTTAAAAGAGAAAAAAGAATTGACCTTTTTGAAAAATGTATGAAAGTAATTCCTGTATTGGTAGATATGGAAATGTCAGGATATAAACTTGAAACATTTGAGCATTAAATAGTTAAATGAAAAAGAATAATTTTAAAAAAATTGCAAAAAATGTTATCGATCTTGAAATACAGGCTTTAAAAAAATTAAAAACCTCTATCAATAGTTCGTTTAGTGATGCTGTTAACGCAATAGTTAAATGTCAGTCAAAAATAATTCTTTGTGGTGTGGGAAAAAGTTTTTTGATTGCATCAAAAATTTCTGCAACATTATCATCTGTAGGATGTCCTTCTTTTTCATTGGCTGCAAGTGATTGTGCTCATGGGGATCTTGGAAGCATATCAAGAAAAGATGTACTGATCTTAATCAGTAATTCTGGTGAAACTCAAGAACTAAAGCCAGTAATCCAGTATGCAAATAGAAACAAAATTACACTAATAGGAATTGTTTCAAAAAAAAATTCAGTTTTATATAAAGCTTCAGATATTAAAATTTTTATACCAGAAGTTAAAGAAGCAGGTTTAGGCATAGTACCAACAAGTAGTACTTGTGAGCAACTAGCAATTGGAGATTGCTTAGCTGTAGCCGCTTTAAATAAAAAAGGTTTTAATAAAAAAAATTTTAAAACTCTTCATCCTAAGGGATCTCTTGGAAATCAGTTAAAAACCGCAGAAGACTTAATGATAAAGAAAAAAGGGATCCCATTCATAAATGAAAATTCTGATATGAAAAATGCTTTAAATATAATTACTAAAAAAAAACTTGGAGTTTTGATTGCAACAAATAAAAAAAAAATAACAACAGGAATTATAACAGATGGCCAAATTAGACGATCAAGTCAAAAAAATATTAATTTGAAAAAGTTATTAGTGAAAAATATTATGACGAGAAATCCAATAAGCGTTGAAAAGGACACGCTTGCATCGAAAAGTTTATTAATAATGTCAGAAAAAAAAATAACCAGCCTATGTATTCATAAAGGCAAAAATAAAAAAAAAACCATTGGATTGCTGCATATCCATAATATACTTGGGGCAGATATTCAGTAGATGAACAAAAAAACCCTTGTACAATTATTATTGTTATCAATTGTTGTACTAATTACTTTGGTAATTTTTTTTAAGTACTTTAATAAAGAAATAGCATTACAAAAACAGGAAAATTTAAAAAAAGAAACTTCTAAAGTTTTAAATGATAAATCAAATATAATAAAAGATATTGAGTATTTTTCTAAAGATGAATATGGGAGTACTTATAATATTAAAGCTGAGTCGGGTGAAATTAATGTAGACGATCCAAATATACTTTTTTTAAAAAATGTAAAGGCTAAAATAAGCACTTCTAATTCTGAAGATATTTTTATCAAATCAGATTTTGCAAAATACAATAGTAAAAATCTTGATACAAATTTTTTTGAAAATACAAAAGTTGAATATGAAGAGAACATAATAGATTGTAGATATCTTGATCTTTTATTTAAAAATAATCTAGCTATACTTTATGAAGATATAATTTTTAAAAATTTACAAACTAAACTATTAGCTGATAGATTGGAAATTGACTTAATTACAAAAAACTCTAAACTTTCAATGAAAAACAATGAAGAAAAAATAAATATATTTTACACTAAATAATATGGCAATAATCAAAAAATTTAGAATAAAAAGTTTTAAAAAAAATGCTCCATTAATTTCATTTAATAAAATTTCGATATCTTTTGGTAAAAGACAAATTTTAGACGATGTAAGCTTCAAAGTTAACCCAAGTGAAATTTTAGGATTACTTGGTCCAAACGGAGCAGGAAAAAGTACAATATTTAATATTCTTACTGGATTAATAAAACCTGATCATGGGAAAATTTTTTTTGAAACAAAAGATGCAACTGAATATCCAATTTATTTAAGAACTAGAAAATTTAAGATTGGGTATGTTCCTCAATATGGTGGATATTTTAATGATTTAACTTTGGTTGAAAATTTAAATGCTATAGCCGAAATATTAATCGAAAATAAAAACGATAGAATCAGTAAAGTTAATGAAATGATTGGAAAGTTTGAATTAGATAATGTTAGAGAGGTAAAGGCAAAATTTTTATCCGGTGGTCAGAGAAGGAAACTGGTTATTTGCATGGCTTTGTTGGGCGATCCAAAAATCTTACTTTGTGATGAAATTTTTGCAGCTTTGGATGTTTTAACAATTCAAATGTTAAAAGAAATATTAGTGAAGTTGCAAAATGAAAAACCACAAATGTGCATAATAATTTGTGAACATCAAGCTAGAGAGCTCTTATCAGTTGTTGATCGTGCAATGATTTTGTCCAATACAAAGATTATAGCTCAAGGAACACCATCTCAGTTGATAAATAATCAAAATGCTCGAAGTGCATATTTTGGTGAATTTTTTAAATTTAACTAAAAATATAAAATGCCAAATTATGTTACTATAAATAAAAAAATTAATTCATTTAATAAAAAAATTAATGTCCCTGGTGATAAAAGCTTATCAATTAGGTGGGCATTATTAGCTTCACAAGCTTTAGGAAAATCAATAGCCTATAATTTATTAAGATCAGAAGATGTAATTAATACTCTGAAAGGTTTAAAAAAACTGGGAGTAAAAATCAAACTTAATAAAAATTATTGTGAAATTTACGGTTTAGGTATTAACGGTTTTAAATATAAAAAAAATTTGACAATTAATGCTGGTAACTCTGGTACTTTTGGAAGATTAATATTGGCTCTTCTTATCAAATCTCCTTACAAAATTAAATTAACTGGTGATAAAAGTTTATCTAAAAGAGATTTTTCAAGAGTCATAAATCCGTTAAAAGAATTTGGTGCAAACTTTTATCCAAAAAACAAATCTACACTTCCACTTTTCATACAAGGTAATGATTTTATTAGGCCTATAAAGTATTTTGAAAAAAAAGGAAGTGCTCAAATAAAAAGTTGTATAATGTTAGCATCTCTAAATGCACCTGGATCAACAAAGATTAAAGCAAAAAAGTCTAGAAATCATACTGAAATTTTATATAAATTTTTAAAATTACCAATTTCAATTACTAATAAAAAAGAACTAGATTTAATTGAAATTAACGGTGAAAAAAAAATTCATCCTTTTAATTATAATATTTCGTCTGATATCAGTAGCAGTGCTTTCTTTATTGTTCTTACACTTCTCTCAAAGGATTCATATTTGGTAATAAAAAATGTAAATGTAAACTCATCTAGAGTAGGATGTTTAAATATTTTAAATAGAATGGGAGCTAATATAAAATTGAAAAATAAAAAAAATTATAAAGGGGAAAAAATTGCTGATATACATATAAAATCTAAAAAATCTTTTAAATCTATAAATTGCCCTACAAAATATAACACTAGTGCAATCGATGAATTTTTAATTATATTTTTAGTTGCTGCAAAAGCAAAAGGGATTTCTTATTTCAAAGATATAGGAGAATTAAACCAAAAAGAAAGTCCTAGACTTAAAATGGGGTCAAAAATTTTAAATATGATTGGAATTAAAACTAAATTAACAAGCAGTTCAATCAAAATTTATGGAAATCCAAATTTAAAATTAAAAAAAACTTTTGAGATAAAAAACTATCTTAAAGATCATAGAGTAATGGCTCTCAGTACTATAGCAGCTTTAACACTGGGAGGTCATTGGAAAATTCATAACCCTGATGCTATAAGAACATCCTTTCCAACATTTTTTGAAATTTTAAAAAGAGATCTAGGAGCAAAAATAAATTGAAAAAAAGAAAAAATATTATAACTGTTGCGATTGACTCTCCAGCTGCAGCTGGTGCAGGAACTCAAGCAAAACTGATTGCAAAATATTATAACTTACTGCAACTTGATACTGGACGCATATATAGACTTATTGGTAAATTTAAACTAGATAACCCTAAAAATTTTAATTATCGTTCAGTAAGAAAAAAAATTAATCTTTTAAAGATGAAAGATTTAAAAAATAAAAACCTGTTATCTGATAAAGTTGCGAATTCTGCATCGATAGTTGCTAAAGATAAAAAAATCAGAAATATTGTTCACAAATTTCAGCAGAAATGTGCTTATTCACCGCCTATGAAATATGATGGATCTGTACTTGACGGAAGAGATATAATCACTGTTCAGGTAAGAGATGCAAAATTTAAATTTTTTATATCAGCGAGCCTTAAAGTGCGCGCTAAAAGAAGATATAAAGAATATAAAAATCTAAAAAAAAAAATTACTTATAAGGAAGTCCTAAAAAGCCTTAGAAATAGGGACAAATCTGACCGCCAAAGAAAATATGGACCACTTAAAAAAACAAGAGATTCAATATTGATTAATACTACTAAACTTAGTAGAAAACGTTGCTTTGAAAAAATTAAAGCAATTATGAATAGAAAGTTAAATAATTAATGGAAATTTACAAAGATCTAAACAGTCCTGCTTCGCAAGAATTTGAAAAACTACTTAATAGCCAACTCTCAAAAACAAAAAATCTTGTAGAGGGTAAAATTATAGAGGGTAAAATTACAAAAGTTACTGATAAATTTGCTTTCCTTTTTATAGAAGGACTAAAAAGTGAACCTATGCTTGATATAAGTGAGTTAAAAAACATGGGTATGAGCGATCAGGTGAAAGTTGGTGAAAAAATATCTGTATTATTAGAAAGAATCGAAGATAGAAATGGCGAGGTGTTAGTTTCAGCTTCAAAAGCACAAAAAATTAAAGGTTGGGATAAATTAGTAGAAGCCTACGAAAAAAATGAACCTATAAATGGAAAAATTACTTCAAAATGCAAAGGCGGAGTTATCGTTGAACATTTAGATACCGGCTCTTTAATGTTCTGTCCAGGCAGCCAGATAAGCGACAAACCTTTAAAAGATATTTCTCATTTGATGAATGAACCACTTAAATTTGCGCTTATAAAATTAGATAAAGTGAGAGGTAATGCGTGCGTATCAAGAAGACAAATCATTTCTACTAATAAAAAAGGTGATAAAGCAAAAATTGTAGATAAATATAAAGTTGGGGATGTGATAAAAAATGCAGTAGTAAAAGGATATAGTTCATTTGGATGTTTTTTTGATGTAAATTCTGAATTAGATGTATTGGTGCATTTGCAAGAAATAAGCTACTCAAGAGTAAATCATCCTGAAGAAGTATTTAATATTGGTGAAAAACATGATTTACTAGTTATAACTGTAGATAAAGAAAAACTTCAAGTAGGTTGTTCTATTAAACAACTTTCGCCTGATCCGTTTGAACATATATCAAATTATGAATTAAATAAAAAATATAAAGTAAAAGTAGTTAAGTTAATGGATTTTGGTGCGTTTTGTGAATTAGAACCTGGTTTGAGCACATTGCTGCATTCGAGTGAATTAAGTTGGACAAAAAAAAATCCTTCAGCTAAAAAAATGTTTAAAGTAGGTGACGAAATTGAATGTGTTATAACAGAAATAGATAAAGAAAAAAGAAGAGTTGCGATTTCCCATAGATTAACTACAGAAAATCCTTACCAAAGATTAGAAAAAGAATATCCAGTTGGAACAGAGATTGAGGGAACTGTGAACTCTATGAATGAGTACGCGATCTATGTAAAACTTAATGATTTAGATATTGATGCTTTCCTTCATTGTAATGATTTGAGTTACAGTGGAAACCCTGAAGAAGAACTGATAAAATATAAAAAAGGTGATAAATTAAAAGTAAAGATTTTAGAAATTAAATCAGATCAACAAAAAGTAAGGGTAGGTTTAAAACAAACTCAAAAAGATCCTCTAAGTTGGTTTGAAAATAAAAAAGTAAATGACGCCATAACAGTTAAAGTTATATCTTCAGATAATAAGGGACTAGTTGTAAATCCTGAAGGTTGTGAAATGAATTTTATTATAAAAAAATCACAGATTGCTGTAAATGCTGCCGATGCAAGGCCAGGAAGATTTGTGGGTGGAGAAAGAATTGATGCTGCTATTGCAGAATTGGACATTAATAAGAGAAAAGTAAGTTTAAGCATTAAACTTTTGGAAGAGCTACAAAACAAAGAGGCAGTTTCTAAATTTGGATCAGAAGCTTCTGGAAAAAATCTTCCATTTTCTTCTCTATCAGATAAACTAAAGAAAAAAGACTGAGGAATAATAAAATTAATTAGTGATTGTTAAATCAAAGCTCTTAAAACAAATCTCAGATAATTACCCAAATTTTTTAAAAAAAGACCTAGAAAAATTTTTCGATATTTTTTTAAGTGAAATCAAAAAAACATTGAAAAGAGGAGAAAGAGTTGAGTTAAGGGGTTTTGGTATGTGGTCTACTAGTACTCAAAAACCAAGAATATCTCGAAACCCTAAAACTGGTGAAAAAGTTCATACTAAAAAAAAAAATAAAATTCGATTTAAAATGTCAAAAGAGTTATTTAATAAATTAAACAATGAACATTAAAAAAATTTTTATAGCTTGCGATACAACTAGTATAAAAAAAGTTAAAAAAATTATTAGAGAAACTCAATCAAATAAAATAAAGGTGGGTTATAAATT
>MDSW01045560.1_pt1 | contig 14140 bp, 10 predicted proteins | sample 811171 | NCBI WGS metagenome assembly MDSW01 (sample SAMN05326641, study PRJNA326480) | marine metagenome | isolation source: seawater | place: Atlantic Ocean: North West | collected 2012 | reverse complement strand
ATTCCATTGCACCATTATCTTCTAAAGTTTTAACAATTTGTGCAACAGTTGATCTTTTTTGTCCTATAGCAACATATATGCAATATAATTTTTCCTTTTCATTATTGGATTGATTAACAGTTTTTTGGTTTAGAATAGTGTCAATTGCAACAGCTGTTTTTCCAGTTTGTCTATCACCAATGATTAGCTCTCTTTGACCTCTTCCGACAGGAACTAGAGCATCAAGTGCTTTTATACCTGTCTGCATGGGTTCTGAAACACTTTGTCGAGGTATAATTCCTGGTGCTTTTAATTCAATCCTTCTTTTTTCAGAAGATTGGATTGGGCCTTTGCCATCAATAGGATTTCCTAAGCCATCAACAACTCTTCCTAATAGTTCTTTTCCAACTGGAACATCAACAATCTCACCTGTTCTTTTTACAGTATCGCCTTCTTTTATACCTGTATCATCTCCAAAAATTGAAACACCAACATTATCCATTTCTAGATTAAGGGCCATGCCTTTTATTCCACCTGGAAATTCTACCATTTCCCCAGCTTGAACTTGGTCAAGACCATACACACGTGCAATACCATCTCCAACACTAAGTACAGTTCCAACTTCAGCAACATCTGCTTTAGTTTCAAAATTCGCAATCTGATCTTTAATTACTGATGAAATTTCAGCTGCTTTGATTTCCATTATGCCCCCTTCATTGCAATTTTAAGTTTATTGATTTTATTAGCAAGTGAAGTATCAATCATTTTTGATCCCACTTTCACAATCAATCCACCCATAATATTTTTATCAACATTAAAATTAAGTGATAGTTTATCACCAATAATGTTTTTTAATTGAGTTTTAATATTCTGTCTTTGGTCTTCAGTTAAATTATCTGCTGAAGTAACATCAGCAATCACTTCCCCTCTTTTTTTTGTATTAATATCAATAAATTGAATAATAATTGAGGAAAGTTTAGCAAACCTTTTGTTTTGTGAAATTATATTTAAAAATTTTATAGATAAAGGATTTATATTTTTATTAGAGATTATTTTAAGTAATACTTGCAGCTTATCATTTGAGGCAATCAGAGGACTCTTAACCAAAGATTGTAATTCTTTACTTGAATTCAAGACTGATTGAATAAGATTTAAATCCTCTAAGATATTGTCAACAATCTTATTATCGGAAGAAATTTCGTAAAGCGCAGATGCATAACGATTTGAAATTAAATCACCTGAAGTTTGTTGTGATGCCATTAATGTTCTCCTGACATTGTATTGTGAAAGGCTATTAACATATCAGAAAATCAAGGTAAACTGTGACTTCGTGCGTCAAAATGGAATATTCTTCAAAAAATTTTTAATCTGTGGGTAAATTAAGCAAAAGAATAGGGATCAACATCTATAGCTAATTTAATTGAAGATGGACTAGGGGTTTTTTTAATTAATGATTTTGTAAATTTATTGAGCATTTTTCGGCTTTTTCCTTTAATCAATATTCTATATCGATATTTTCCTCTAAGCAAAAAAATTGGCGCTTCTACTGGACCCAAAATAATAGTGTTTGGTGGACATTTCTCCCCAGAAACTAATTTTTTTGCATACTGCTCTGTTTTATATTTAGAAGATCCAGAAACAATTAAAGCTGTTAAAAAAATAAATGGGGGTATTTGAAATTTTTCTCTATCTTTGAGAGATTGAGAAACAAAAGCTTTTCTATCTCTTTTTTGCAATGATTTGATCACTTCTTGATTTGGAAAATATGTTTGAATAAAAACTCTTCCTAATTGATTTGATCTACCTGCACGGCCACTAACTTGTTGAAGTAAATTATAAGTTCTTTCGATTGCTCTTAAATCTCCACCTAATAAACCAACATCAGCATCAATAACTCCAACGAAAGAAAGATTTGGGAAATGATATCCTTTAGACATAATTTGAGTGGCTACCAGTATGTCAATTTTTTTATTTTGAAAATTATAAATAATTTTTTTTATTTTTTTAGGTGTGTTGACATTGTCGCTGGACATGATCCCTATTGTTTTATTTGGAAATAATATTTTCACCTCTTCTGCAAGTCTTTCCACACCAGGTCCTATTAACTTAATTGAGTTTTTTTCATTACAAACAGAGCAAATATTTGTAATAGAATAAATTGAACCACATTGATGACATAGTAATCTTTTTTTTTCTTGATGCATTACTAACCAAGAACTACATTGTGTGCACTGATATCTATGTCCACAATTAGTGCACAAGCTTAGTGGTGAGTAACCTCTTCTATTCAAAAATAATAATGCTTGCTCATTTTTTTCAAGAGACTTATTTAGCTCATGAAATATTTTAGTTGATATCCACTTATTATTTTCAAGTTTATTTATATTTAAATCAATTAATTCTATTGATGGGAGTTTTAATCCTGAAAATTGTGAAGGCAAAAACACATGGGAATATTTTTTTTTATTTATATTATTTTGTGTTTCTAATGATGGTGTTGCTGATGATAAAATTATTTTAGCACCTTCGATTTGGGCCCTTACAATAGATAAATCTCTTGCATGGTAACGAATAACGTCTTCTTGTTTATATGTTGTATCATGCTCTTCATCTACAATTATTAGCCCTAAATTTTTAAAAGGAAGAAATAAGGATGATCTCGCTCCAACAACAATATTTAGCTCTCCATTATAACATTGATGCCAAATGGTACTTCGCTTTTTGTCTGATATTTTTGAATGCCAAATATCAGGCAAAAAACCAAATCTTTTTAAAAAACTATCTTCAAGTTGTGGTGTTAAAGATATTTCAGGAACCATAATTAAAACTTGTTGTTTTTTTTTAATTGCATCCTTTACAAGCTCAAAATATACTTCTGTTTTCCCCGAACCTGTTACGCCTTCTAAAACAATTGGTAAATTTGAGGATTTAAAAAATTTTTTAATTATATTTAAAGCTTTTTTTTGATCAAAATTTAATTTTACAGAATTAAATTTTAAAAAACTTTCTTTTTTTTCAATTTTCTTTTGTGAAATTATCTTATAATTTATCAAAAATAATTTTAATACTAAACCAATTGGGCAAAGTGTATAATCACTAATCCAATAAATAAATTTTATAATTTTTTTATTTAAAATAATTTTCTCAAATATATTATCTATTTCTTTCAAAGAATATTTTTGATCCAGAACACTAGAATTACTTATTTTTATTACCATTCCAATTTGATTATTTTGCTTACCAAAGGGAACACTTACAATAGTACCCACTTTGATATTTTTTTTCTTTTTTAGCTTATAGGTAAATGCGTGATTAAAAGGGCGAGTTACAATTATTTCACAATACATATATTTATATTTAGATCTAAAAAATATTAATTCTTAATTTTTTAAATATTACTTTTATGTTATAGATAAATCCATGAAGTTTTTTATAGATACAGCTAATATTGAGGAAATTGAGAAATTACTTCCCACTGGATTCGTTGATGGAGTAACTACAAACCCTTCATTAATAGCAAAACAGGGTGAAGATATGGCTAAAACCATCAAAAAAATCTGCTCAATTGTGAACGGCCCGGTAAGTGCAGAAGTAACAGCGACTAATTATTCAAAAATGTTGGAAGAAGGGCTTTATTTATCTTCTCTCGCAAAAAATGTCACTGTTAAAGTTCCTTTAACTCTAGATGGATTAAAAACATGTAAGGAACTTAGAAATAAAGGTGTGATGGTAAATGTAACTTTATGTTTTTCCACAGCACAAGCCCTTCTTGCAGCTAAGGCAGGTGCTTCATTTATTTCCCCATTCGTTGGTAGATTAGACGACATAGGTGAAAATGGGATGGATTTAATTAAAAATATAGTCACAATGTATAAAAATTATTCTTTTAATACAGAGGTTTTAGTTGCCTCTATTAGATCCCAAAAACACATAATTGAGTCTTCTGTAATTGGAGCGCATGTGGCAACAATACCACCTAAAGTAATTTACGAATTATATGAACATGAGCTCACTGAAAAAGGTTTAAAAGCTTTTCTAGATGATTGGGCAAAAACTGGCCAAACTATTCTTCCTAAATAATTAATTATGTCCAAAAAGAATAATAATAACTCTGAAGAAGAGTTTGTGATAAATTTTTTAATGAATAATCCAAATTTTTTCTCCAAACATACTAAACTTTTAAACAAATTAAATTTCAACAGCATTATTAATAAATCTGATAAAGTTATTGATTTAAATGCCTATAAGTCAAAAGTTATTTCTTTAGAAAATATTAACTTAAAAGAACAAATCAGAGAAATATTAAAAGCTGGGAAAAGTCACTTAATTTCTCAAAAAAGAGTTTTAAGATCTTCTATAAAAATTTTAAATACAAAATCATTAATTAAATTAATTGATTTATTTGTTAATGATTTAAAGATTATTTTAAAATGCGATATTATAAATTGTTTTTGTACTAAAAACGATATTGCTTTTAGCAAATTACATTTAATAGATCATAAAGTAGCTCAAAGTTATTTCAGAAATAATTCTTTAACTAACTTGAATCAAAATCCAAAAGGAATTTTACTTTTTTTCCCAAATAAATCTAAATTAATCAAATCTTATATATTGCTTAAAATTAATTTTCTTAATAATTTTTTTATTATTGCTATGGGCTCAAAAAATAAAGATCAATTTACACCAGATATGCAAGTTGATTTAGTTGAATTCTTAACTAAAATAATTGAAATTAAATTAGAAAGTTTAAATTTAAATTAAATTATATTTTATTAATGCCTGATGGAAATTATCAACCTAATTAAAAATAGACTCTAAATATTTAATAAAATAATTATTTTTTTCTATAAATTTTGTAAAACATTCTGATTGGGGTATTGCATGACCTTCATGATTTGGCATGTTCTTGTTAATATCAGCCCATTTACAACTAGTTGGTTTTAATTTGCTATAATCTATAAAATTAACTTCTTCAAATTCCTTTAAAAAAGACAGAGTTTCTGGATCTTCAAACGCGTCATTTGAATGTGAAAAAATAAGTGCATTTAAAGATCTGTCATAATTAAACATTTCTAATTGAATATTCCTTAATTCACCCCAATGAGGTAGTTCATCTTGCCACTCTTCTTTTGGACCTGCAAAAGCAGGATTAAGTGCCATTGCACCAGATATAATTTCTGAATTATTCGACAACAACATTAAAGATGCCCATCCTCCTGCAGAATATCCAGCAAGCACAATATTATTAAAACCTAATTCATAAAATTCTTTTACTTTTTCTAAAATAATTTTTTGTCTTTTTAACTGTTTATATTCCCACTTAGTATGAAGTTTAAAAGAGCCATTTGATTTTATTTCATTAAATAAATGGCCTTGTTGATCATCTGTTAATCCCTTAACACCAGAACATAGTCGGTATATTTTTATTTCTAAATTATTAATTTTCTTATTATGTAATTTAGCTACTGCAGGAACAACAGCTCCATGCCATTCATAACCCCACTTTGGTTTTTTTTTACATTTATCAATTTTAGTATCTTGATAACTTCCATGATTCCATATGATTAAAAGGATGTTATCTATATTCTTAATTTCATCTATAGTATAAGGTTTCCCCTCAGAATCCATAAAAGAGTTATTTTTTGAAAGTTTTTTTAAACCTTTGTAATCTGCAAATGTTGGTAAAGAAAATAAAAAAAAGATTAAAATCAAATAATATCTAAACATAGCTATAAAACTATATATGAATTGCCCTTCCTTCAACATTCATTGCGGCTTCTTTAACAGCTTCACTCGTTGTTGGATGGGCATGGCAAATGCGAGCAATATCTTCAGCACATCCTCCAAATTCCATCGTAGTTACAATTTCAGCAATTAGTTGTCCTGCATCATGACCTATAATATGCGCTCCTAAGATTTGATCTGTTTTGGAGTCTGCTAAAATTTTTACAAAACCTTCTGAAGATGAAGTGGTTAAAGCTCTTCCGTTTGCCATAAAAGGAAATTTTCCAACTTTGTATTCAACTTTTAGTTCCTTGAGCTGTTCTTCTGTTTTACCAACGGAAGCAACTTCTGGATTTGTATATACTATTGCTGGAATTATATCATAATTTAGATGAGTTTTTTGACCATGAATTAATTCAATACAAGCAACCCCTTCTTCTTCTGCTTTATGCGCCAACATTGGCCCTGGAGCTACATCTCCTATTGCATAAATATTTTCAATATTTGTTTTAAATTCTTTGTTAATTTTAATAGCTTTTCTTTCATCTAAATTAACACCAATTTTTTCCAAATTTAATCCTTCAGAGTTTGGTTTTCTTCCAACTGACATTAGAACAATTTCATATTTTTCATTCATTAATTTTTTTTCAGAAGATTCCATTGACACTTCAACATCATCTTTATTTATTTTTGCTCCATTGACTTTATGAGACAATTTAAATTCTATACCTTGTTTTTGCAATGACTTCATAAAATTAGATGCAATTTCACCATCCATTGTTGGAACTATTCTTTCCAAAGCTTCAACAACTGTTACTTTTGTTCCAAGTCTTGACCATACAGATCCCATCTCTAATCCTATATATCCTCCTCCAATAACCAACATAGATTTTGGAACCGATTTTAATGAAAGAGCGCCAGTTGATGATACAATTTGTTTTTCATCTATTGGCATATTAGGTATTTCAATAGATGATGATCCTGTAGCAATAATAAAATTTTTAGCTGATAATTTTTTTTCTTCTTTAGAAGATTTCACAATAATTGTTTTATTATCAAGAAAAGATGCCGTACCTGCAATATGTTCTACTTTATTTTTTTTAAAGAGAAAGCCAATTCCTCCAGTAAGTTGTTTTACTATTTTTTCTTTTCGTTGCATTAGTTTTGATAAATCAAACTCAGTTTTTCCTATTTTAATTCCATGTTCTTCAGCATGTTGTGAAATTTCAATAAATTTTTCTGAAGAATTTAATAGTGCCTTTGATGGAATGCATCCAATATTTAAACAAGTGCCACCTAAAGTTGCTTCTTTTTCTATACATGCAACCTTCATTCCAAGTTGTGCCGCTCTAATGGCCGCAACATATCCTCCTGGTCCAGCACCTATAATTATTACATCAAAATCTGTCATTTTAAAAACCTAATATAATTTTAGAAGGATCTTCCAATAAAGTTTTAATATTAACCAAAAAACCAACACTTTCTTTGCCATCAATTATTCGGTGATCATAACTAAATGCCAAATACATCATAGGTCGAATAACAATTTCATCACTTACAACTACTGGTCTCTTTTGGATATTATGCATACCTAAAATTCCTGATTGTGGTCTGTTGATAATAGGTGTACTTAACATAGAACCATAGACTCCACCATTTGATATTGTGAAGGTGCCTCCACTTAAGTCTTCCATTGTTAAGCTTCCCTCTTTAGCTTTGTTACTCAATTCAAAAATCTTTTTTTCTATATCCCCAAAAGTCATTTCATCAGCATCTTTTAAAACAGGAACGACTAATCCTTTTTCTGTGCCAACTGCGATACCGATATCAAAATGATTTTTGTAGACAATATTTTTTTCTCTTATTTCTGCATTAACGGCTGGAAATTCTTGCAGACTCATTACTACAGCTTTAACAAAAAAGGACATGAGTCCTAATTTGACTCCATAGCGTTCTTTAAAATCTTCAGTTTTTTTCTCTCGAATTTCCATAATACCTGACATATCAACTTCATTAAAAGTAGTTAAGATTGCTGCTGTGTTTTGAGAATCTTTTAATCGCGATGCTATTGTCTGTCTAATTTTAGACATTGGTACAATTTCTTCTCTTTGATCTGATTTATTTTTTTTTAATGAACTTGTTATTTCTAAATGCTTAATAATATCTTCTTTAGTTATACGTCCATCATCACGTTTGGTTATAATGGATTCTACTTTAATATTTTTTTCTTGAATCATTTTTTTCACTGAAGGAGATAATTTGCTTATATCTTGATTAGCTTTGTTTTGTTGTTTAGTATCTTGTTTAAGGATCTCATTAGCCTTTACTATAATTTTTTCCTCTTTTTGTTTTGAATTATTATTTTGATCATTTTTTATTTTGTTTATGCTTTTTGATTCTCCAATAATTCCTAAAACACCTCCAATATTAATATCTGAGCCCTCTTTAACTCTTATTTCAGATAATGTTCCAGCTTTTGGAGCAGGAACTTCAACTGTAATTTTGTCAGTTTCAATCTCAACCAAGGGTTCGTCAATTTCAAATGACTCTCCAATGCCTTTAAGCCACTTAGATACAGTTGCTTCAGTGATAGATTCACCAAGCGATGGGACAATTAATTTAAGAGACATAGTAATTATCTATATTTATCATTTAAACTTTATTATTCAATCGGCAGTTTATATTTTACCAAAGAAACTCCTTCACTTAAACTTTCAATTTCTTCTAAATTTGCTTCAATTGCCAATCTCAGTATATTTTTTTGATTAGCTAAATGACGATCAAATACTCCTGTAGCTGGCGAAGCTGCTGCTCTTCTGCCAATAAAATATAGTTTTGATTGTTTAGCATTTATATCTTTCAAAATATTTTCTATTCTGCCTCTGATGAAACCCCATACGCCCATATTTTTTGGCTCTTCCTGACACCAAATAATTTCACAATCAGAAAAACTTTTGATTGCATCAGTAAGTGTAACATAAGGAAATGGATAGATTTGTTCAATTCTAATAATATGAATATTGTCTTTTTTCAAATTTTCAATATCATCCTGTAATTCAAAAAATATTTTTCCAGAGCACAAGATTACTCTTGTGATCTTTTTTTGTTCATTTGCTTTTAAAGATTTAAATAGTACACGATGAAAAGTTGAGCCATTAATAAAATCATCGATAGAAGAGGTATTTTTTTTATGTCTTAAAGTTGATTTTGGTGTCATTAAAACAAGGGGTTTGCGAAAATCTCTCAAAAGCTGACGACGAAGTATATGAAAATAATTTGCAGGACTTGTACAATTTGCTACTTGAATATTATCCTCTGCACACATTAATAAAAATCTTTCTATTCTTGAACTTGTATGCTCTGGACCCTGTCCTTCATGTCCATGGGGCAATAAAATTGTTAATCCTGACATACGTAACCATTTTCTTTCTCCTGTGGTAATAAATTGATCAATGACTATCTGGGCTCCATTAGCAAAATCACCAAATTGAGCTTCCCATAAAACTAAAGTTTTAGGATCAGTTTGAGAGTAACCATATTCAAAACCAAGAACACCAAATTCAGATAAAAAACTATCAACTATTTCAAAAAGACCTTGTTCCTTTATAAAATGTCGGAGTGGGACAAATCTATTTTCATTTTCTTGATCATATAGAACTGCATGTCTTTGACTAAAAGTTCCTCTACCTACATCTTGACCTGATAATCTAACTCCGTTTCCTTCTTTTAGAAGAGATGCAAAGGCTAAAGCTTCAGCAGTAGCCCAATCAATATTTTTTCCCTCTTGAGTAGATTGTTTTCGATTATCGAAAATCTTCTGAATTTTTTTATGGATATTAAAACTATTTGGTATTGTATGTATTTGATTTCCAATCTCTAAAAAATCCTTTTTTGATATAGAAGTTATACCTTTTCTAGCGTCAAAAGAAGCGGTTTTATATCCTTTCCATGTTCCATCTAACCAATCTGCTTTATTTGGTTTGTAAGATTTTGCTAATTCAAATTCTTTATCTAGAAACTTTATAAATTCTTTTTTTATTTTAATTGATTCATCTTTTTTAAGTATCTTCTCATTTATTAATCTCTTTTCATAAATTTCTAGAGTTGTAGCTTGTTTTTTAATTGCTTGGTACATTAGTGGTTGAGTAAAAGAGGGTTCATCAGCTTCATTATGACCTGAGCGACGATAACAAAACATGTCAACAACAACATCTTCTTTAAATAAATTTCTATACTCAGCGGCTAATCTGCAAACATGAACAACTGCTTCTGGATCATCTCCATTAACATGGAAAATAGGAGCTTGAACCATTTTTGCTATTTCTGTGCAATAAGGTGCTGAACGCCCATAATGAGGTGTAGTAGTAAATCCTATTTGATTGTTAATAACAAAATGAATTGTTCCTCCTGTTCTAAAACCTCTTAGTTGTGACATTGCAAAAGTTTCAGCAACAATCCCCTGCCCTGCCATTGCCGCATCGCCATGAATTAATAAACCAAACACTTTATCATTGGTTTTGTCTTTAAGCAGAGTTTGCTTTGCTCTTACTTTGCCTACAACAACTGGATTAACAGCTTCTAGGTGTGATGGGTTAGGAGTTAAAGATAAATGAATTTTTTTACCATCAAACTCCCTATCACTTGATACTCCCAAATGATATTTTACATCTCCCGAACCTAATACTTCATTAGGATCATTTAAGTTACCTTGGAATTTTGACAAAATTCCTTGATATGGCATTCCTAAAACTGTGGCGAGTAGTGTTAATCTTCCTCTATGAGCTGTTCCAATAAAAATATTTTCTATATTAGATAAACAAGACTGTTTAACAATTTGCTCTATTCCAGGTATCATTGACTCACCACCTTCAATCCCATATCTTTTTGTGCCTAAAAATTTTTTGTCTAAATATTGTTCAAATAGCTCTGATTCTACTAATCTTTTAAAAATGCCTTTTTTGCCATCAGTAGAAAAATGTGTTTTGTTATGTACTTCTTCAATACGTTCTTGAACCCATTGTTTTTGTTCAATTGATTGAATATGTAAAAACTCAACACCGATAGAGGCTGAGTAAGTTTCATTTATAATCTGAATAATTTTTTTTAAACTAGCTTTCTCTAAGCCTAAACTTCCATCAATAAAAATTTCTTTATTTAAATCTTTTTCTTTAAATCCATAAGATTTATAATCAAGCTCAGGATGATATACTTTTTTATGAAGATTTAAGGGATCAAGATTTGCTATTAAATGTCCATTAATTCTAAAAGCTCTAATTAAACGTAAAGCTCTAATAGAATCCATTATAGAATCTTTAAAATTTTTTTCTTTTATATTTCCTGTTGATCTGATTACTTTATTAAAAGAGACATTATCAATAACATTTGAAGATCTTTGTTTCCATTTAGGGCCCCCAAAATCAGCTATTATTGATAAATCTTCTTCGCTAAAATTTTTAAAAAAATTTCTCCAGCTATTATCAATAGAATCTGGATCTTCTTTGAATTTGAAAAAAAGTTCTGCGACATAAGGAGCATTAGCACTATTGAGAAAGTTGTCGTTCATTTAATAAAATTATATTCTCCTTTATCTTTTATGCTCTAATAATATTATTATATTTTAAGTATAGTTTTTTCGTATAGCATTTAACATTGTTTCACCTAATTTTGCTGGTGAAGGCGCTATATGAACACTGGCCTTTAGTAATGCTTGTATTTTTGATTCTGCTGTGCCTTTGTTCCCAGAAATAATTGCTCCAGCGTGACCCATGCGCTTTCCTTTTGGAGCAGAGACTCCTGCAATAAAAGCAGCCATAGGTTTTTTTATAGGAGATTTTAGAATAAATTCTGCTGCATCTTCTTCAGCGGTACCTCCTATTTCACCAATCATTAATATTCCTTCTGTATCCTTATCTTTTAAAAAAAGATCAATACAATCAATAAAACTCATGCCATGAATTGGATCTCCTCCAATTCCCACACAAGTTGTTTGGCCAAGTCCAATTTCTGATGTTTGCCAAACAGCTTCATAAGTAAGTGTACCTGAACGACTAACGATACCAATTTTACCTTTTTTATGAATAAAGCCAGGCATAATACCAATTTTACACTCATCTGGAGTCACTAGACCAGGACAGTTAGGTCCAATAAAAAATATATTTTGCTTAATTATTCTTTTTTTTATTTCTATCATATCAAGAATTGGAATTCCTTCAGTAATGCATGTTATTATCTTAATATCAGAATCCAAAGCTTCATGAATAGCCTCTGTAGCAAATTTTGCCGGTACATAAATTACTGTTGCATCCGGTTTTGTTTTTTCAACTGCTTCTTTGACTGAATTAAATACAGGTAAGTTTAAATGAATAGAGCCACCTTTTCCTGGAGTCACTCCACCTACCATTTTTGTACCATAATCTATTGCTTGTTTTGAATGAAATGTACCTTGTGATCCAGTAAATCCCTGACAAATGACTTTAGTTTTTTTATTAATAATAATTGACATTTATTTTGCTAATTCTACTACTTTCTTTGCGGCTTCAGTAAAATCTTCAATTGAAATCATTCCTAATTTAGAATTATTAATACACTCTCTTCCTTCTTTAGAATTAGTTCCTTGAAAACGAACAACAATAGGTAACTTAAATTTTAGTTCTTTAACTGCTTCTATAATTCCACTAGCAATCATGTCACAATGAATTATTCCTCCAAAAATATTAATAAAAACAGATTTTACTTTAGGGTCAGACTGAATAATCTTGAATCCTTTAATTGCTCTTTCTTTATTTGCTGTTCCTCCTAAATCTAAAAAATTCGCTGGTTCTTTTCCAAAAAGTTTAATAAGATCCATAGTAGCCATTGCCAATCCTGCGCCATTAACCATACATCCAATTGAGCCATTTAATTTGACATAATTCATTGAATTTTTTTTTGCTTCTAATTCTAAAGGATCCTCTTGAGTATCATCTTGTAATTTTGCTAAATCATCATGTCTAAATAAGGCATTATCATCAAGGCTAATTTTAGCATCTAATAAAATAAAATTGCCTTCTTTAGTCAAAACTATTGGATTAATCTCAATACTAGCTGCATCAATAGTTACAAATAAATTAATTAGTTTTATTACTATTTTATTCAGCTGATCAAATTGATCAGAATCAATATTCAGGGTTTTAATTAATTCTTTATTTAAATTGATATTTTTTAAATCCGAAAAATAAAGATAATTTATTTTATCAGGGTATAATTCAGCAACCTTTTCAATATCTATTCCACCTTCTGCAGATATCATCATCATTAATTTAGAAGTTTTTCTATCAATCAACAATCCAAGATAAAATTCACGATGAATATTGCATCCTTCTTCTATATAAATCCTTGATACTTTTGTTCCATTTTTTCCTGTTTGTTTAGTTATTAAATAATTGTTTAACATTGAGTAAGCATTTTTTTTTACATCAAGTTTTTCAGTTATGATCTGAACACCTCCCTGATTATTGAAATTATTTTTAAATTTTCCAGCACCTCTTCCTCCTGCATGAATTTGAGCTTTGACTACCCAAGGAGGACCTTTTATAATTTCTAAATCTTTTTCAAGATTGCTTAGATTTTCAACATAAGATATTCCTTTCAGAACAGGAAGTTTATGTTTTCTTAAGAGTTCCTTTGCTTGGTACTCGTGTAAATTCATTTATTTTTATTAACTAATTTGCTGGCAAGCTTGGTTAATTTTTTAACAGCATTAACTGATTTTTTAAATTGTTTTTTTTCTGGTGTATTCAATTTAAATTCCATGATTTGTTCAACACCTTTACTGCCAATTATAGTAGGGACTCCTACGTAAAATCCTTTTACTCCATATTCTCCATTTAAATAAGCCGCACAAGGCAAAACTCTTTTTTGATCCCTCAGGAAAGATTCTGCCATTGAAATTGCAGAAGATGCAGGAGCATAAAAAGCTGAAGATGTTTTCATAAGTTTTCCAATCTCACCACCTCCATCTCTAGTTCTTTTAATAATTTCATCAATTTTTTTGCTTGTTGTAAATTTCAATTTAATTAATTCAGGAATAGGTACGCCAGAAATATTTGAATATCTTATTAAAGGAACCATTGTATCTCCATGACCCCCAAGAACAATTGCTTGGACATCTTCAATAGAAACATTAAATTCTTTAGATAAAAAATATTCTAATCTTGCAGTATCTAAAACACCCGCCATACCAACACACATTTTATTTTTTAAACCAGAAAATTTTTGAAGAACACTTACCATGGCATCAAGTGGATTTGTAATACAAATAACAAATGATTTTGGACAATAAGACTTAATTGCTTTCCCAACTTGTTTTATAATAAATGCATTCTTTTCAACTAAATCATCTCTTGACATTCCTGGTTTTCTTGGAAAACCTGCTGTAACTATAACTACATCAGAATTT
>MDSW01092853.1_pt1 | contig 14141 bp, 9 predicted proteins | sample 811171 | NCBI WGS metagenome assembly MDSW01 (sample SAMN05326641, study PRJNA326480) | marine metagenome | isolation source: seawater | place: Atlantic Ocean: North West | collected 2012 | reverse complement strand
CTACGCAAACCAAATCCTCTGGAGATTCAGTCGGTCATTTCAAATTTGATATAATGCGAAATCGGTTCTCTAACCGCATAGAGGCCTTCGAAGTAGATGATAGGGGTCGGATTATATCAGCACCAGATTTAGGAGAGGAAGGTGACAAAACATATCCAGGAATGCAGGCATATGGATGGTGGGAAAATAACATGCTTCAAGTATTATTTAAGTGCCAGGCGCTGTCATTTTTAGAAGTCGTCGACCCAAGATACCTTTCAGCTATGGACCAAATAAATATTTTAGGAAGTAACGACGCTCCGCCAAGATCTTTTGGATTTAGTTATATCGAAAATCAATCGAACAGCACCGACCAAGTAGTGCATGCCGGGGTAGTTTATTCCGAATCAGGTGTACCGGTAAAAATTTTGGCAGGCGAGGGAGCTTTTGGTAGCGAGAACGCTCTGGCAGGAGTGAGATTTATGCTGACCAATGCTGATTCAAAATTTCTTGAGAATCCTCTACCGGCATCAGAAATAGATATGGACTTAGTTGAACAAGCTCAGGGACAGGGTTTTGACCCTGAGCAAAATATTATCTATAACTCATCGTTACAAGCGGCAACCGACATTTGGACTATCGATGAAGCTAGAATTAAACAACTGGAGCGTCATGGTATTGTAGTCGAAGAGTTACGAGCGATGCATGAACAAGCTAAAAAGGCTCTTATTGACGCTAAAAAACATCTACTAGAATTAAATTATACAGGATATAAACAAGCCGTTCAAAATGCCTTAGGCATAGAAGCTCGAATCTACCCTGAAATTAAATCGACTGCTAACGATACGGTTCGTGCAGTAATATTTTATTTTGCTCTCATACTTCCTTTTTCATTTTTCTGTGAACGTTTCTTCTTTGGTTATGCACAAATTCAAAAACAACTCGCGGCGTTTTCTGGCATTTTCTTCGGAATTTTTCTAATTCTTCGATGGCTTCACCCTGCCTTTAAATTAAGTACTTCTCCCTACATCATTTTTCTTGCATTTGTTATTCTTGCATTAGGGATATCCGTAACTTTCATAATCATTGGCCGTTTTAAAGAAATGATTCAAAAACGAAAAGGAATAAACTCCGGTATCCACGAGACAGACGTTGGTCGGGTGAGTGCAGGATTCGCTGCGATTATGCTAGGAATATCCAATCTCAGTAAGCGTCGCCTGAGAACAGCCCTTACAGCTATTACCTTAACACTACTCACCTTCACGGTTTCCTCATTTACGTCTGTTAAGTCTAGCCTCGACTTTTACCAGTTACCTCGGGATACTAAACCGCAGTACGACGGTGCTTTAGTCCGAGAGAGGGCCTGGCGTCCTATGCAAGAGTCAACATGGGATTATGTCCGCAGTGCCTTTGCAGACAGAGCCATCGTTGTTCCGAGAGCATGGTATTTATCACCTATAGAATCAGAAAAAGCTTTCATCGACGTATTCGTGCCACAGAATGGCAAGCGTAGTTTTGTTCACGGTATTGTAGGCTTCCACCATAATGAATCTTTTGTCACTCCGATTGAATCTTGTCTAAAATCCGGTCGCTTTTTTGCACCCAATGATCGCAACGTGGTATTACTTCCCGATAAATTAGCCAGCTTGTTAAATATCAGCATCCACGAAGTAGGCACAGCGGAAGTGCAAATCTTCGAAGATTTATACCGTGTCATTGGCCTTTTGGATTCCGAGAAACTTAATCAACTTACCGATTTAGATGGTGAACTATTAACTCCTGTTGATACGGTAAAGGACGCGGGCTTAATCGCTCGAGAAGCAACAGAAGACCCACGCACTAAAGCAACAGCACCGTTAGAAAATTTTAGTCATCTTTTACCTGAGAATACTCTATTCCTTCCATATCAACAGGTAGTAGAAATGGATGGTCAAATACGCTCAATTGCTTTAGCCACTCCCACGCAAACAGGCCCCGAATTTATTCGAGCAGTCGAATCCTTTATGACCAGAGTAGCATTAACACTCTTCGTAAGTCAAAATAATAAAGTGGTGGTATACAGCTCTATAGGGGCAACTGAAATTAGCGGGGCGGGGCAACTATTAATTCCTGTATTAATTGCTGCCTTAATAGTCTTAAACACTATGACAGGAGCTGTATACGAACGCTCCCGTGAAATCGGTGTATATAGTGTAGTTGGTTTAGCACCCAGTCACATTGGAATGTTATTTATCGCCGAATCTACTGTGTTTGCAACTTTTGGTGCCGTTGCAGGATATTTATTAGGGCAAATTTCTTACCTATTTATTATGCATTTTGATCTATTCCATGGCTTAACACTAAATTACTCTTCTCTATCAGCAGTTTGGGCAACACTCATTGTCATAGCCACGGTATATATATCCACACTTTATCCAGCACGATTGGCTGCCAATATGGCCGTGCCGGATGTTACTAGGCAGTGGAGTTTTCCAAAACCTACTGGAGACAACTGGGTCTTCGATTTTCCATTCACAGTTGCAGGCAAAGAAGTACAGCTAATGTATGTCTACTTGAAAACAGTTTTTGAGGCTTACGGTGAGGGATCTTCGGAAGATTTCATTGCTCGCAATATTCGATTAACAATTCAAACTAATCAAAATGGACAATTCTTTATACTTAAGATGCGTACGTGGCTTGCGCCATACGATTTAGGAATAAGTCAAGATGTGACTCTAACAGCACTACCAACCGGAGACCATAACATTTATAAAATAGAGGTTACGCTGAATCGTTTAAGTGGCGACATAGCCTCCTGGCAAAGAATGAATCGGAATTTTCTGAACGTCCTAAGGAAGCGCTTTCTCGTTTGGAGGACACTGCCTACCAGCACCCGCCTCATCTACCAGAGTAAATTAGCATCATCATTTGAAAAAGCGGTGGCTACCATATGAGATTTCCACTACGGGCCTTTCTGATTGGTCTATTTTTTGTGCTGTTAATAAATATTGGCGCACCGTACAGTATGTTCGTATTAAAATCATCACAATGGGCGATCAGCTACCTACCGCTTAGTGTCGTATTCTTACTAACCGCATTGGTATTTATAAATTCGTTACTTAAATCAAGCCTTAAAATAGCTGCCTTAAGCAGTTCCGAATTGGGCATTATCTTCGTCATGGCAATGGTAGGTGCTTCTATTCCTACCTGGGGTACCTCAACGTATTTAATCGCGGTTATCGCCGCTCCTAAATTTTTTGCATCACCTGAAAATCAGTGGGACTTTAAAGTTTTGCAACATGCAAAAGATTGGCTCATGCCTAGAGATGATATAGCTCTTAAATGGTTTTACAACGGAATACCGGCTGGAGAGCCTATTCCTTGGGGAGCATGGATCGCACCTCTATTCTGGTGGATTAGCTTAGTAATTGCTATCTTTTTTCTGTGTCACTGTATTGTTTCCGCGTTGCGAAAACAATGGGTCGAACACGAACGCCTTTCCTACGCACTCATGGAAGTTCCAAGACAACTAATTGAGCTGCCCCAAGGATCCAATTGGCCAGGATTTGTTCGGCGAACACCTTTTTGGATAGGCTTTGCGGTCCCTTTTTTAATGGTAACTTGGAATATTGTTACATACTTTACACCAGCGCTACCACCTATTCCTAGAGATCTTTCGGATCCTATCAGCCTTGGACGAGATTTTCCGGCAATCAACACCAATATTAATTGGGCAATCGTCGGCTTCACTTATTTTGTCAATTTAGATGTTTCCTTTAGCCTTTGGTTTTTCAACATCTTGACCATGCTTCAAATGGGGACATTTAACCAGTTTGGTTATTCATTGCCAGGTATAGACGTTTACACATTAGGTGGGCATCCTGCTATTGGATGGCAATCTTTCGGCGCAATGACAGTACTTGTTATCAACTTGACCTGGATGGCCCGTGGGCATCTTGGAGAAATTTGGCGTAAAGCTATTCATGGTGACAATGAGATCGATGATAGAAACGAACTTATGTCATACCGCAGTATAGTCATCGGTGCTGGCACAGCATTAACCTACATTGCCTTTTGGCTTTATACAGCAGGTATGAGCATCCCTACTATCACGCTCTTCATAATAGCAACATTGATTTTATATACGGGTATTACGCGTATTGTGATGGAGGGGGGATTACTTTTTTCCCGTGGCCCGCTCATCGCCCAATCTTTTGTAGGTTACACACTTGGACCTTACGCAAGTGCCGATAGCCATATAGCCTTAGGCCTTTCTTATGGTTGGCATCACGAATTAAAAGGCTTTTTTATGGTCGCATCCGCCAATAGCGCTAAAATAACAGATTATCTGAGTATTAACCGACGATCCGTCACCTTTTGCATTTTCATCGCAGCTATCGTAGCTCTATTAACTTCAATGGCATTTATTCTTTATATGGGTTATTCATATGGAGCTTACAATTATGGTGGATGGATTTTTGGGTATGGTTCACAAGTACCTTTTGTAGAAAGTCTTCGCAAAATAGCTCTAACATCACCTGATTGGTCTCGTTTAATGCATATGGTAATAGGAGGAGGAATAATGGGATCCATAACCTTTCTTAGGTATCGTTTCTCATGGTGGCCTCTTCATCCCATTGGTATGCCCGTAGGAATATGTTCCTATCCTATGACAATAATTGTCTTTTCCATCTTTGTATCTTGGCTCACAAAGTGGGCAATCATGCGATCGGGAGGAATATCACTTTATCAGAAAGCACAACCTTTTTTTATTGGGCTTATTCTCGGTTATTTCTCAGCCATCGGATGCTCTTTTTTAGTTGATCTGATATTTTTCCCCGGCAATGGACACAGCCTATACGGCAACTAATACAAACATAAAATGAATAACTCCGACATAACATCTGAATTTAAAACACATAAAATCGACGGCCCATTCGAACCTGGTTTCAATAAGAAAACCCTCTGGGCAGCATTATTTGTAGGATTTATAATGTTGCCTGGTGCGATATATCTTGGGCTAGTGACGGGACAAAGTATGGCCGGCGGGGCTGAATGGGTAACCCTGATTTTATTCATCGAAATCGCAAAACGTTCGTTTGTACGCCTCCGGCCACAAGAGGTGATAATACTGTATTGGGTAGCTGGTGGCTTGGTTATGATGGGCGGAAAGCTCGGAACAGGCGCAGATTTATTTGGAGGCCCCTTTGGCGGACTTATATGGGATCAATACTTAATTCAATCGCCCCAAGCTGATGGCCTTCATAAACACATACCAGACTGGGTTGTACCGCCACGAGATTCACCAGCCTTAGCAGCACGGTCATTTTTGCACGTTGACTGGATTAAACCTATCGTACTGTTGTTAGCTGTTATTGTTATGCAAAAGATAAACAGCCTTTCTCTTGGCTATGTACTTTTTCGAATTACAAACGATATTGAGAAATTACCCTACCCGTTAGCCTCCGTACAAGCAGGTGGTGCTACAGCATTAGCTGAAAGCTCTGAAGCTCGCGAAGGATGGCGATGGGAAATTTTTAGTATCGGCGCCTTCATTGGAATTATTTGGGGTCTCATATATGTTGTCATCCCCACCGTATCAGGTATTTTTCTTACACAAACTGTAACGATTCTACCAATTCCCTTTATCGATCTAACGGTTTCTATAAAAGAATTACTTCCTGCAGGTATAATGGGAATCGGCACTGATTTAATTAATATCCTTATCGGTTTTGTTTTACCCTTCTGGGTCGTTGTCGGTTCATTCGCAGCTTCTATTTTGGTAAACGTACTCGTAAACCCCATCCTTTACGGGTTTGATATCCTTCACACATGGCAACCAGGCATGTCTGCAATTCCGACTCAGATTGCTAACTCTTTTGACTTTTGGCTGAGTTTCACAATCGGCGGAGCAATCGTTATCGCGCTAATGGGATTTGCCATGGTAGGCCATACCATGTGGAATTTGCGGGGAGCTACTAAAGAGAAGCGTACAACAACGCCGAAAGATCGCGGCGACATCCCAATTCCAATTGCATTAACAATTTGGGCCGTAAGCACGGCGGGTTTTGTTGCTCTTGTTTACTATTTAGTACCGGAGTTCCCCTGGTGGATCAGCGCATTTTTCGGCTTTATCTGGACACCCATATATTCATATATCGGGGCTAGAATGATAGGCCTAACAGGAAGCCCGCAGGGCGTCTCCTTCCCTTATTTACGTGAGGGATCTTTCTACCTTTCAGGTTATCAGGGAGCAGCTGTGTGGTTTGCACCAATCCCTTTATTTAACTGGGGATTTGAGGCTGCAGCCTTCAAACAACTAGAGCTGACCCGAACACGATTCGGAAGTATTGTCAAATTAGCAGCTGTGACACTGCTGATAATGTTTGTTTGTTCATTTGTTTTTTGGTCATTTATTTGGAAGCTCGGTCCAATTCCCTCTTCCGCTTTCCCTTATGTCCAAAAGTTCTGGCCTTTCCACGCCACAATGCAAGCCTTCTGGGCGAAATCTACTCTTGCGGAAGGCGGCAACGAATTAATTAAGAGTATAATTCGATTAGACTATATCCTTGCCGGAGTTGGGACTAGTGGTGTATTGCTAGGGCTACTCTCTTTTTTCAAATGGCCTATTGCACTATTTTACGGCTTTATAGGGGGAATTGGTGCCTGGCCGCATTTTGTGCTCCCCAATTTTATCGGTGCATTAATAGGGCGCTATTATTTTGAAAACCGGTTTGGTAAGGATCGATGGCGCTCGTACACTCCGATAATATTAGCCGGATATTCTTGTGGAATGGGATTAGTCGGTATGTCTTCCATAGCACTCGCATTAATATCAAAAGCTGTTTCTAGTATTGTTTTTTAACATGCCATCCGAGAAGTAATATAGTATGCAAAATAAACTCATTATTTCCGCCGCCATAAGCGGATCCGTCCCAACTAAAAAACAAAATCCGAACGTTCCCTATACTCCAACAGAAATTGCAAATCAAGCTTTAGCATCATGGCGGGCGGGTGCGGCTATTGCTCACATTCATGTTCGTGACCCCACTACAGGCACCCCCTGCTCTCAAGTAAAGTTATTTTCGGAAGTTGTAAAACGAATTCGAGGTGAGAGCGATCTACTCATTAATCTAACAACAAGTGGATTCAATATAGATCAACCAGATGTTGCTGAAAAACGTTTGGAACCTCTGAACCTTAGACCGGAAATCTGCTCGTTAGATGTCGGGTCCCTGAATTTTCGTGACGGCGTTTTTATTAATTCAAGCGACTGGGTGGAATACGCGAGCATCCGTATGCGAGAAATGAATGTTAAGCCTGAGATAGAAGTATTCGATTTGGGCCATCTTCGTCAAGCTTGCTACCTAATCGAAAGAGGTTTCATCACTGATCCACCTTGGATCCAATTCTGCCTCGGTATCCGTTGGGGAATCGAGGGTTCATTACGCGGGCTCTGTGACCTACACGCCCGCTTACCGAAGGGCGTCCATTGGTCCGCTCTAGCACCAGGAGCGTTACAACTGCCCATTACAACGCATGCACTCTTAATGGGAGGCCATGTACGTGTTGGGTTTGAGGACAACATTTATCTTTCTCGTGGAAAATTAGCAACATGTAACTCGCAGTTCGTCGAACGCACCGTCCAAATAGCTTCACAACTCCAGCGAGAAATTGCTACATGTGACGATACCCGAAGACTGTTGAATATACGCAAAAATTAAGACTTTTAACCTCTCTTCTACAATACGGGATAACAATAATTAGATAGGGTTTTATCCCCAACGTTTTAGAATGATCTTCTGTATACGATCGTGAAGTTTGTTATCCAATGGTAAAGTCCAAAGAATAGCACCTGCTCCAATAAATAGCATCCCTACTACAGGACCGAAAATGAGAGCCAAATTATACGAAACATCTGAACTAACCACTTTTATACCTGCTACAAAACCTATCCCATCTAAAAATACTCCTGCAATTAGAAGGCCGACAGCTCGAGAAATTTTTGTTACCATCTTCCATACGCCAAAATACAAACCTTCGCGAGCATTTGGAACACGCAAACGATCATAATCGATGCTATCAGCCACAAGAGAATCCATCAATACAATTGCGCCAGCCATAAAGCCACCTACTATAGCATTAATTAATGGAAAAAGTAATATTCCAGATGGCATAAGAGGATATACGACTACAGTACTACAGCCAAGCGTTATTACGCCCCAAAAGGCTGCATTTTTTTTCCCACATTTCTTTGCCAGCCAAATCCAGAATGGTACAGAGACAACCAGACACAGAAAAAATGGTAAAAGAATAAACATAACAACTTGCTTTTCATTTAATAATAGAAAGTATTCATAGTAATAGAGCGCTATTGAGGCATTTAATGTTCGCCCTACCGCGGCAACAGCAAATGCAAAAAGAAGAATACGAAACAGCGGGTTCTTCAGTACCTCACGTTGTTCACATAAAAGGGAGCCCAAGTCGGTCAATTTTAATTTTTTCCCTTTTGGTTTTGACCTATCAAAACTCCTACTGACAGCATAACTGATATATCCTGTTGCAATAACAATTGGTCCTATTATCAGTGAAGATGCACTTTTAGAATATTCAGACAAATTTTGAGAAATCTCGGATCCCTCCAACGCAATCATCAATAGAGCAGGCAATATTAATCCCAACAGTGCGCCCAACGTCGAGAAAAGACGTTTAAACCCAAATATTTTGCTCCGCTCATGACGATCACTGCTTATTTCACCAGCTAATGCCGTATGAGGTACCGAAACCAAAGTCATTGCGGTATTCAATAACAAAAACACTAAGACCAAATAGATGAAAATTGTTGTATTACTCACTAGTGGAGGATTAAATAATAAAACAAACGTAGCAGCTAAAGTAATTGTACCTGGAATGAAAAATGGACGACGACGACCTTGGGAATGATAGGTACGGTCAGAAATCCCACCCATTATTGGATCTGAAACCGCATCCCATAACATAGCGATCGCAAGTGCAAAACCTACAAGCGTCGCTGACAATCCAACCGACTCGCTATAAAATTTCAATAAATATATTTGAATAACCGATTCGACAGCGGCTATCCCAAAGTCGGCACTCCCAAATAGAAATTTTTTAATCCAAGGTCTTTGTGTGCTAGTAGTTATTTGAATACTCCTTTAACAAACAATATCTTAGTAAAATAAGATATTGTTTTATATGACCAGCAAGTTTGTTTTATAAAAAGCAAATTACAATTCAACCGAGTATTTATGTCATTACATCGTAGTGGACCAAAATCTCTGGGTGTTCCAACTAATACGATACTACGTTTCCTGCAAGGTATTGAGAAAAGAGTGGATTCTGTTCATAACCTCATTTTTTTACGTAATTGCCGAATCGTGATAAATGGGTAGTGGCGTCTCTATGAACATGAATTTATACAAGAAATATATTCCATACGAAAAAGTCTTTATTAAATAACATCATCATATTTAGTTCAAAACTCACCCAAACAAGCCTTTGGTAGGTAACCTTGTTAACTAAAATCTCGTCTTTATTATTTCTATATTAATTAAATTGTATCAATCAACTGAGAAAACAGAGGATACTATGAAATCGGAATACCTTACTATGCTAGCAATTACCCTTTACATTTCCTTAATTGCATGTCAAAACGAAACTATCATTGCGCCGTCTAACATTGCCTCTGAGGGAATACATGTTTCAGGAACAGGACAAATTAGCGCATCACCTGATATCGCATATGCTCAATTAGGAATTCAGACTTTTTCGATTCAACTCGACGAAGCCTTAAATACAAACAATAACCTGATGATATCAATTAGTAACGAATTAAAAAATAATGGAATAAATATTGAAGACATAGTCACAACACAGTTTAATGTAAATCCTCAGTATGACTACAAAAACGATAGTCGCGATCTATTAGGCTATTGGGTAAACAACCAAGTCCGAGTTACATGTCGTGACTTGACAAACATTGGCCGTATCTTACAAGTGGCAGTGGATGCGGGTGCAAACACAATAAATGGAATAGAATTTAGTATCGAAAATACAGAGGAACTCCGTACAGAGGCTCGCTCGTTAGCAGTGGCCGACGCTCGACGAAGAGCAGAGACTCTAGCCAGTGCAGCTGGCGTAAAATTAGGTCGAGCAATAGATATCCGCGAATCATCGAACAATTATCCCATATACGCACGTGCTGAATTCGACCTTGAAAAAGGCGCTGTTCCAATAGAAAGCGGGCAATTAGAAGTTACCACGTCAGTACAAGTTCTATTTAGTATTAACCCATAGTTTTATCCGAATAATCAGCCCATCCACGAGTTGGTCCTTGTGGCCGTTCATTCTCATAACTTTGTCGTAATTTATCAAACGCACTTGGAGTAGAAGTCACTTTTTCCGGATCTGTTCGGCTCTGTACGACAAAATCAGCTTCAGGTGGATAACAGGCAATTTCACTTGTAGACCGATTTCGGTTAAAGTTTTCTGGCGCCTCCCCCACATTATTCGGAACCTTTGCGTTCTGGTAACGCAAATCAAGACTCCAACGTACCACATCACTAGTGTTTTCGGTAGAACAATGTGGAGTCAAGTTGCTCATGAATAACGCACCGCCCAGTGGAACAGGTACTGTTTCAGGATTAGATACCAAAGGTAAATCTCCATCTTTTATAACCAAATAACCATTAGGTCCATTCGTCCAATGACGCAGAACACCTTGTTTGTGCGCTCTTGGCAGTACCTGCAAACAACCATTTTCAGGTGTCGCGTCAACCAATGGCAACCATACGGTAACAATTAAATCATCATCGCAATGTGACTCAAAGTATCCGGAATCCTGATGCCAAGGCACAATACCGCGGTCCATAAAGGGTACCTTGGGACGTATTCTGTAGACAGACGATCCAACTATTTCCTCACCAACAAATCCTTCTATGTAACGAAGTAATTTCTGATTTGTAATGAGATAAAATAATTCCCTACCGCTATAACCACCACCACCCTTACCAAGAATCGGATACAAGATTTCTTCTGACTCTCTCCAAATCGCCGCTAATCGCCGTTCAAATGGAAGGTTCTCATACGTGTCACTTAATTTATTTTCCTCTTTCAATAGCTTTGCAGTAATATCCACAACTTCACTAAGCTCTTCACGTAAAGGCATAAGGTCCATAGGGGTAAAAACATCGGGAACCATCAGATAACCTTCCCGATAAAAAAAATCGATCTGCGCTTGGCTAAGAATAGACATAATAAAATTCTCCTTTGAAAAAAGTTTATAAGAGAGTTTATTTGATGTCAACTAAAACGAACTAAAATCCTATACATGTCCAAATTTTGTCATGGATAAGTAAATTAGTGACGTTGCGGGTTGTAAACGCTATATTATCAAAGGCGAATAATTAGGAGAAAATACTATGCATCTTAGTTGGTTCGATTATGCGATTGTAATGTTATACGTTGGTGCGACCGTGTTCGCTGGTATGCGCGCACGGGCCAAAATTAAAAATATTTCAGACTTCTTAGTAGCTGGTCGTGGATTAAAAACTCATATGGCTGTAGCCACAATGGTTTCGACTGGACTTGGTCTCGTAACTGTGATGTATATGGCCGAAGAAGGATTTAAATACGGCTTTGTCCCTTTCGTATTTGGAATAATGGCTTTCATCACATCGATAATTATAGGACGTACTGGGTTTATTGTTAGTCGCCTCCGACACCTTCAAGTAATGACAGTCCCAGAATTTTATGAATTAAAGTTCTCCCGAGGTGTTCGCATACTCGGTGGAATTATCCTCATGATAGCAGGAACTCTTAATATGGGACTTTTCCCTATTCTTGGTAGCAAATTCATTGTTGGATTCACTGGCTTGGATAAGGAATACGTGAACTACGTTATGGTCCTGATGTTAGTTATCGTCGTAGTCTATACTCTACTAGGCGGTATGATCTCAGTCGTGCTAACAGACTTCGCACAATTTATCTTGCTCTCTTTAGGGTTTATTGCTGGTACGTATCTAATCATGACGCATCCACAATTAGGTTGGGACAATATGGTCTTAGCCGTCCAAACACACAAAGGCGATTTAGGCTTTGATCCTATTTCTAATCCAGGGTACGGAATTTCAATGATTCTATTTTTATTTTGCGTTGGATTGGTAGGCGTAGTATGGCAACCCGAAATGATGCGGCCACTAAGCGCAGAAAGTCCAAAAGTTGCCAGACGGGTTTTTTGGATATCTTCTGCAACAGTAATGGGCCGGGCAATGATACCCATGTTTTGGGGAATCGCTGCTCTTACTTATTTTGGAAATCCGGATATGGATCCTCATTATGCAATGCCCGAAATGCTCGCAAAGATCCTACCCATAGGCATCGCCGGTTTGCTGATGGCCGGTATGTTTGCAGCATTTATGTCTACACACGATAGTTATTTGCTCGCCTGGAGTGGGGTAATTGTTAGGGATGTAATTTCCCCCATTAAGGCCGCTCTGTCTAAGAAAGACAGTAAAATCTCAAATGACGGAACATGGGGAGGTTTAACAAGTGAGAGGGAAATCTACTGGACTCGAGCAATCGTTATTATCTTAGCTGCATTTTTAGCAATCTTCGGTGCACTATATCAACTACCTGAAACTGCATTCCGATTCATGTACGTTACCGGAAGTATTTATTTCTCTGGATGTGTAGGTACAATTGTGTTAGGTCTATATTGGAAACGTGCAAACACTCCTGGTGCATACTGTGCACTCGTGTTTGGCGCCTTAGTGCCTTTGAACTTTCTTATAATGAACGAAAATTTGGAATACGTCCCGAACTGGTTACTACCATTAGTGAAAGATAGCAACTTAGTAGGACTTACGAGTCTAATAATTGGAGGATTAGCTATGTTAATAGTCGCCAGCCTTACCCAACGGTCTCATCCTCCAAGGCAATTAGAATTTGAATCGATGGAGAAATAAAATGACTGCAGAGAATTGGATGGAGATTTGGGAGTGGGTTTTTTGGATAGCAAATATTTCTTTTTATTTGGTGGTAATAAGTGTGGCAAGTCGCGGGATTAAGGATGTTATTGGAATACTAAGATCATCTAAAATAAAATAAAGCTTTTAATTAACACTAAATAAAAATTTTAGATTTATAATATTAAATATCTATAAATAGTATTTCCTCTACAATTCCCTTTTTATGGTCTACCCAATAACGTCTTCCCACAGATAAGTTAAAAAAATCTTGTTTAGTTCCATCAGGCCACCAGACCGTCATGCGATCAATTGACTCCAAGGACCCAATTCCAAAAGTTAACGTGGTCGTACTATGACTTAGATACGACGATCCCGTTCGAACCATTTGATTTTGAGTTAATCCATTTGCAGAAATTTCTACAATAGCTCCAATGGCCTGTCTATTACCACCATCCATACGAAGATCAACAGCAATAGCATTACCTACTTGGCTTTCATTTACTACAACGTAAACAGGGCCTCCATTAGTAGTAATAACAAGATCTAAATCTCCATCCCCGTCTATATCTCCGACCGCCAAACCACGAGCTACCATTTTTTTCTGGAAAATGGGTCCCACTTCATTGGAAATATCTACCATTCTGCCTTCATGGTCATTCCAAAAAAGCTGCGGCGCTTGAAGATAAAAAATTTCCTTCTGCACCGTATTTATTTCAGGTTCGATATGTCCATTTGCCAACACCAGATCTTGAAACCCATCGAGATCTACGTCAAAGAATCGAAGGCCAAAAGTCAGAGGTCGTAGTGTTGATTGAACAAGCTTTGACTTACCCGCTGCATCAACGAACACATCTCCTATTTGTTTATAGAGCGACAGAGCTTCTCGACTAAAATTACCAATAGCAATACTCTGCACGCCATCATTAGTTACTGAAGTGATATCTACACCCATCCCCGCACGAGCACGACCGGTGTCATCATAACCAATTCCGGCCATTAATCCTCGCTCTTCAAATTGCGCATTCCCAAGATTATGTAAAAGAAAATTCGGTTGAGTATCGTTAGTTATGACCCAATCAATAAGCCCGTCTCCTTCAAAATCGGTCATTGCGACTCCCATAGATTTACCCGACTCAAGCAATAAACCAGCTTTCTCTGTAATATCTTCAAAGGAACCATCACCAAGGTTACGGT
>MDSW01075188.1_pt1 | contig 14141 bp, 13 predicted proteins | sample 811171 | NCBI WGS metagenome assembly MDSW01 (sample SAMN05326641, study PRJNA326480) | marine metagenome | isolation source: seawater | place: Atlantic Ocean: North West | collected 2012 | reverse complement strand
TTGTTTTAATAGAAATATTTGTTCAGATTTTGACTTTAGGTATTTTGACTTTTAAATTTAACAAGGAATGTTTAAACTTACAACTATCACTTGATTTTAAAGTAATAACATCTGATCAGGTTATGTATGCCTACTCAAAAAGAATGTTTTACACCTCTGTTGTAGCTTATTTTGGAGGACAAATTTTAGCTTTCTTTGTTTCTATATATTTGTCAAAAGAAGATATAGCGGCATATTCTGTTTTATTATCTATTGCTTCTATAACAACTATATTGTTAATTAATTTAAATAGAGTTTTTGCTCCTGTAATTTCAAAGCTGTTTTCTGAACGTAAAATGAAAGAGCTTTCTTCTTTGTATAAAGAAACAACTTTTATAATTAATTTTTTAACTATGCCTCTTGTTTTAATAGTTGTTTGTTTTTCTAGTGAAATATTATCTCTTTTTGGTGAAATGGGTAATAATTTACATTATAAGAAGTATTTGATATTACTTATGTGTGGAGGATTGGTTTCTTTGTCAGCTGGCAGTTCAGGTAATTTTATGATTATGGCTAATTTGGAGAAAAAAAACCTTTTTATTCAAATTATTAAAGCTATAATTTTATGCTCTGCTTGTGTTCTTTTTATTAGAGAAAAAGGTTTAGGAGCTGTTGTTATTATATACCTTGTGTCAATGATAATTGTTAATTTCACTCAAGTTGTTATTTTATGGCTTCAGTATAGAATAATACCTTATAGTTTTAAGTTAATTAAACTTTATATTATAGGTGTTATTTTATATTCATTATACTCAGTTATAAACATAAATGATATTCTAATTTTAAATTACTTAATTTTACCTTTATTAATAGTAATTACATATTACTTTTTTTATAAAAAAGATATTATTAACATAATTAATAATTTTGAAAAAAAATAAATATATATATGCTAGTTTAGGTGGTCTTGATTTTTTGTTTTTAAGATTGGGTGGTCCAGGGCTGTGTAATTTATTATTTGTGTGGTCTAGGATGATAATATTATCTAAAAAATATCATTTAAAGATTATACCTACAACATGGTTTTCATTGAAAATAGGTCCTTATTTAAGGAAAGAGTTAGATAAAAGATCTTATAAAGGTTTTTTTTATCCAGAAAATAATATTTATTTTTTGAAAAAAATATTTCTTTTAATTTTTAAAAAAAAACAGATATTAAAAGTTAATCATAATAAAATTTCATTTGATGACATAATACTTTATAGGGAATTTATTTTTAATAAATTATTAAATATAATTCATCAAAAACATTTAAAAGCGATTGATTCTTTTAATGGAGATGGAGTTGTTGTTCATATTAGAATGGGAGATTTTAAATCAGGGGAAAATGAAAATCAAATTAGAGAAGGTGCATGGAACATACGTATATCTTTAAAATGGTACAAGTCTATTATAGAGAAAATAGTCAATGTTAATAAAGATATTAATGTATACATTTTTTCGGATGCAACAAATAAAGAATTAAAAGAAATTTTAGATATTCATAATGTCAAAAGATGTTATTTTGGTTCAGCTATTTCAGACTTATTAGCTTTGAGTAGAGGAAAGGTTTTAATAACTTCTGCTAGTACATTCAGTATGTGGGCTTCTTTTTTAGGTCAAAATCATACTATATGGTTTCCTGGTCAAAAAAAATTTAAAATAATACAAAATAAAAATATATTTGAGGGAGAGTTAGATTATTCTGATTCTCTACCAAAAAATATAATTAATTATGTTTCTAAATAGTATTGTTAAACTTGGAGCTTTCTTCTATCTGATAAATAATTTTATTTTCTCTATTACATATTTAAACAAATATTCAAATATTATATTTCTTCTTCTTGTTTCTGTTTTTTTGTTTTTTATTATTATAGAAATTAGGATTACTAGAGATGTTATATTAAATAAAATATTTAGGTTTTACTTTTTTGCCAATCTAATAAATTTAATATACTTCATTGTTTTTGATGGTATGCAATTTCAATCTTTGAAATATTTAGCTGCACGATTTGTTGGGTTGACCATATTTTCATTATCTATTTTTTATAATTTCAATTTCTATAAGGACAGATTTCTTAGAATTATAGTTTATTTGATAGCATTTGTAGGTCTTTTAAGTGTCTTTTTGTTCCCTTTTAATTTCAGTGATTCTACTAGATATATGGGGTTGGTTGGAAATCCAAATGAGCTTGGTATTATGATGTCTATAGGGGTAGGTATAGTTTATAATTTGAATTTTAAAAAATATTTTAAAGTATTTTTATTATGGTTGTTTGTAAGTCTTGTGTTATATTCTGGGTCAAGAGGAGCTTTGTTAGGTGTTGTGTTAGCTTTTTTTATTAAACATGGTTTTAATTTAGGTTTCTTTATGAGGCTTTTTATATTTTTAATTTTGGCTTACTCTTTGAGTACTTTATTAGGTATCCAAACTGGAATAGATAGATTTCTAGAAGGAGATTTACTTTCAAATAGAGTTAATGAAATAAATTATGCTATAATTACTTTGAAAAATAATTTTTATACTGGATATGGTCTTTCCCAATATTCTTACATAGATCAGTCTTTGATAGATGTGGATACTAGGTCATATGACCTTATAACAGCTCATAATGGTTATTTGGCTGTTTTAGTACAATACGGTGTTATTTTTGGAATTTTATTTTTCTTAAATGTTTTTGTGTCATTATTCAAGATATTAAAACATTATTGGTTTGACTTTTCAAAGGATAATCATGTTAAGGTTTATTTGTTTTTTATTTTTTATGCTTTGATGTCAAGTTTTTTTGAATCTATTATGGCAGGTATAAATAATATTTTGACAAGTCTTTTTTGGTTTTCTTTTGCTTATTTATCTTATTACTATAATTGTTTTTCAAATAATAAATCTGAATTATGAGAGTTGTAGTTTTTCTTACTGAACCAGCAGCATATACTTTAGATTTAGTTCGTGACGTACATAAAAAATTAAACATAAAGTATAGATTTTTGCAAACTAAGACTCTCATATCAAAAAAGGGTTTTGATGACTCAAAAGAGATTGTTTTAAATAAAATGTCTTTGTTTAAACGCTATAATTTTCTGTTATCTGATTACAATAAAAGTAATATTATTATATTCAACGGATACAACAGGTTGGATTTTATATTATTGTTTTTTGGTATTCATATTTTTAAAATAAATAAAAAAGTGATTATTTTAGAATCAGACACTCAATTAGTTATTCCAAAAAATGTATTAAAAAGATTTATAAAATATGTCTATTTAAAAATAGTTTTTTCAAACAAACATGTTTATGCTGGTGCAGGAGGTAAGTTTGTGCATAGAGATTTGTTTAGATATTATGGGATGGATGAGGAAAGAATAAAGTTTTTCCCGATGGTTATTGATGTTAAAAGATTTCAAAAATCAGTCAAAAAATCAGATTTTTTTTCTTTTTTATTTGTAGGTAGGTTGATTCAAATTAAAAATATTGAACTATTAATTAAATCTTTTTTGTTAAATTTTAAAGATAATCCTAAAGTTTTTCTTAAAATAGCAGGGAATGGTCCGTTGCTTAATTATCTAAAATCTAAGTACAAGTTTAAAAATATTATTTTTCTGGGTAAAATAAATAATATGGATATAAATAATGTTTACAATGATTGTAATGTTGTTGTTTTGCCTTCTACATTTGAGCCTTGGGGTTTAGTGGTGAATGAGGCTATGGCGTCTGGTTTGCCTGTGATTGTGAGTGATAAGGTAGGAGCCCGTTATGATTTAATTTTAAACAGAGAAACAGGTTTTGTTTTTAAGTCAGGTGACTTAATTGATTTATCAGATAAAATGCTTATGATTTATGAAAATAAATCTTTATATAATAAATTATCTGCAAATTCATTTAAGTTGCTTCAAAATTACTGGAATTTAAATTTATACAAGCAACAAGTAAAATCTTTTATTGATGAAATTGAAACAAAAGTTTAAAAAAATTGCTACCTCTTTTTATTATTCTTTATTAAGAAATAGGGATAGTAAAATTTTGTTTTATCATGATGTTTTTTCTCATACTTCTTATACTAAAATGGCTACCTGTATTAATATGTTTAAGAAGCATATAAGTTTAATTAATGATAATGAATTTGAATTAGTTAAAAATATAGAATTAGCAAAAAATCAAATATTAATTCAGTTTGATGATGGTTATAGAGGGATTTATGACAATTTAGATTATTTTTTAAAAAATAATATATATGTTCAAATATTTATTATTACTTCAAGAATTGGTCAAAATGGATATTTGTCTAAATCAGAAATATATGAGATGCATAAGTCAGGTAACTTCATTATATCTTCTCATACACATAATCATAGAGATCTATCATCATTAAAAGATGTTTCTATTATTGAAGAAGCAAAGATGTCTAAAAAAATATTAGAAGACATTATTTCAGAAAATGTGCATGATATATGTTATCCAAGAGGTCATTTTAACTCCAGAGTAGTCGAATTGTTAAAGTCTCAAGGTTATAAAAAACAATTTAGCAGTTTGCCTGGTTCTTATTTTAAGAGAATAAAACTCATTGAAAATGTTTACAGGAGAAATTTGGTTCAGCATGATAATGTTGTTAATTTTAAATATTCTTTATACGGAGCACAAGAATTGCTTTTTATTAATAGATTAAAAAAACAGTATAATAAATGAGAGTAAGTGTAATAATACCTTCCTTTTATCCAGCTAAACATTATGGAGGTTCTATTTTTGCAACTTTAGATTTGTATAAGAATTTTTCTAAAAACAAAGATTTTTCTGTTTACGTTTCTTCAACTAATGCAAATGGGAATACAGTGTTAAGACTAGGTGCTGATGGTAAAAGTATAGTAAACAATCGATTTCACGACCCTGGTTTTGGTTTTAATATTAAGTATTATAAAGAAATATTTGTTAATTATTTTTCTATATATTTTCTGTTTGGAATATGGAGTGATATATTCAAAGCAAATATTGTACATATTCAATCTATTTTTTCTTATCCTACTCCTGTTTCTTTGTTTATCTGTTTTTTGCTACAAAAAAAAGTTATTCTTTCTCCTAGAGGTAGTTTTGCTGAATGGGCATTAAAATATAAGTCATATAAAAAAAGAATATGGCTGAATTTTTTTATTTCTCCTTTTGTTAATAAAATAACTTGGCATGCTACTTCAAAAAAAGAGAAAAAAGAAATAACTAAATTATATCCAAAAGCAGATGTTTTTATAATGCCAGATGGAATAAATGTTATTGATTATTCATCTTTTGTTGTAAAAGAACACATGGGGGATTTTGAAAAAATTGTGCCTTTTGATTATTATAAGAATAAGAAAGTTATTCTTTTTTTAGGTAGAATACATGAGGTTAAAGGTATAGATAATTTACTACATGCTTTTGCGAAGTATAAAAAGTATAACAAAAATTCTGTTTTAATTATAGCTGGAGATGACCATGGTTTTAAAAAGAAATTATTTGTAATTATTAAAGAATTGAAACTTCAAAATGATGTTTACTTTACAGGTAAAGTTTATGGCAATGCTAAAAAAACACTTTATAAGATATCAGATTTATTTGTTCTTCCTTCTCATACTGAAAACTTTGGTATAGTTGTAGCTGAGGCTTTAGCTTCTGGATTACCTGTTGTGGCATCAAACAAAACTCCATGGGAAGATCTTGATGTACATAAATGTGGTAAATTTGTAGATAACAATTTAGATTCTTTATTTAATGGGATGGTGAGCTTACTTGATGTTAGTTCGAGTGAGTTGAGTCAAAATGCTGTAGAATATGCTAAATTTTTTGATTGGGATAAAATTGTGAAAATGTATAAAAATGTTTTATTTGAAATGTAAATTATGTTAGATGTTGCTGTAATTATTTTAACTTATAACGAAGAAAAGAACATCGGTCGATGTTTAGAAAATGTAACTAAATTTTCAAAAGAAGTTTATGTGATAGACTCATTTTCAAATGACAATACAATTAATATATGTAAAGATTATAAATGTAATATTTTGCAGAATAAGTTTCTTTACCATGCAAACCAGTTAAATTGGGCTTTAAGGAATATTAATTTTAAATCAAGTTGGATATTAAGACTTGACGCTGATGAATTTGTTACAGGTTCATTGATAAATGAAATGTATAATAAGCTTCCAGGTATGAGTAAAGATATAAGCGGAGTTCTTCTTAAAAGAAGAGGTGTTTTTTTAGACAAATGGATTCGTTGGGGAGGTTTTTATCCTGTTTGGTTTTTAAGGCTTTGGAGAAGGGGTTCTGTTATATTTGAGGATAAGGTTATGGATGAACATGCTATTTTATTACAAGGTAAAAAAACATATTTCAAACATGATTTTGTAGATGATAATCAGAATAACTTGACATGGTGGATTTCTAAACAAAACAACTATGCCACCAAAGAAGTTATAGAGATTCTAAATCATAAATTTAATTTATTTAAATCGGATAATATAAAATCTAATTTGTTTGGCTCATATGAAGAAAGAATAAGGTGGCTTAAGATTAATGTATATATGAATTTTCCTCTTTTCATTAGACCTTTTTTGTTTTTTATTTATAGGGTTGTATTTAGGTTAGGTTTTTTAGACGGCACAAGAGGTCTTATTTGGTATTTTTTACAATGTTTTTGGTATCGTTTTTTAGTAGACGTTAAATATTACCAAATAATAAAAAAACATAAAAGAAAATCTTTAAGTATAAAACAGATAATATTTGAAGATTATAATATAAATATTGATAATTATGGATCTAAGTAAATTTAATAATGACTGGTATAAGCCTGGGAAATTACACAAAAGGGTTATATGGTATATTTTTAATCATTTGTTTTTTAATACTTATATACCTTTTCCTTCTTTTTTTAAAAGAGTATTATTAAGATGTTTTGGGGCTGAAATTGGAAAGGGTGTTGTTTTAATGCCTAAAATAAATATAAAATATCCTTGGTTTTTATCAATTGGAGATTATTGTTGGATAGGAGAAGGGGTATGGTTACAGACTGCTGGTCGTATAAAAATTAAAAATAATGTTTGTATGTCTCAATTTTCATGTATTATAACAGGCAACCATAATTTCAAGAAAGAAACTTTTGATCTTATGATTAATGATGTTGTTTTAGAAGATAATGTTTGGATAGGTGCTTATGCTATCGTTTGTCCTGGAGTAACATGTGAAAAAGGAAGTATATTGTCTGTTAATTCTGTCGCTACTTCAAGCTTGTCTAAAGACTCTTTTTATTCTGGTAATCCCGCTTCTAAAATTAAAGATATTAAAAGATATGAAAGTTAGTATTATAACTACATGTTTAAATAGTGAAAAAACAATAACAAAGACTATTTTATCTGTTTTAAGCCAAGATTATTCTAATGTAGAATATATAATAATAGATGGCGGTTCAAAAGATGAATCGATAAATAAAATAAAAAAATATGCAGATAAAATTAATGTTATTGTTTCAGAAAAAGATGATGGTATGTATTATGCCATGAATAAGGGTATTGCTTTGGCTTCAGGAGAATTAATTGGTATACTTAATTCAGATGATGTTTTTTTTCATCAAAATGTAATTTCTAACGTAGTTGAATCTATTAAAAGAAACTCAAGTGATTCTGTTTACGGTGATTTGATTTATTGTAATGAGAAAGACAAAGTTGTAAGATATTGGAAATCAGGATTTTGTAATATTAAAAAATTTAAATTTGGATGGATGCCTCCTCATCCTACATTTTTTGTAAAAAAAAATATTTATAATAATTTAGGTCTATTTAATGTTGATTTTAAGTCTGCTGCAGATTATGAATTAATGTTAAGATTATTGTATAAGCATAAGATTAATGTTTCTTATGTACCCGAAGTTTTAGTGAAAATGCAGATAGGAGGTAAGAGTAATAAATCTTTAAAGAACAGATTAATAGCAAATTCAGAAGATAAGAAAGCTTGGGATATTAACAATATTAAAAGGCCTTTTTATACTCAATACTTAAAGCCTTTGTTGAAAATACCACAATACTTAAAAAAATATTAAATTTATAAGATGGAAAAAAAAGATGTTATTTATGTTGCTGGACATAAAGGATTAGTAGGTAGTGCTATTTTTGATTTACTTAAAAATAAAGGCTTTGAAAATATTATTGTAAAGGATTCTAATGAATTAGATTTAAGAAATCAAAATGATGTTAATGATTTTTTTAGTAAAAATAAAATAGATTATGTTTTTTTAGCTGCAGCTAAAGTTGGAGGTATTGCTGCTAATGATAAATATAAGGCAGACTTTATTTATGATAACTTATCTATACAGTCAAATGTAATACATAGTTCTTATGTTTATAAGGTCAAGAAATTATTATTTTTAGGTAGTTCTTGTATTTATCCTAAGGAGTCTATTCAGCCAATTAAGGAAGATTTTTTATTAAATGGCAAGCTTGAACCAACAAATGAGCCATACGCTATAGCTAAAATTGCAGGAATTAAAATGTGTGATGCTTATCGTTATCAATATAATTGCAATTTCATCTCTGTTATGCCGACTAATTTATACGGTCTTAATGATAATTTTGATTTAGAAAACTGTCACGTTTTACCGGCTTTGATTAGGAAGTTTCATGAAGCAAAATTGAACAGTGCTAAAAACGTTATAGTATGGGGTGATGGCACACCTAAAAGAGAATTTATGAGTGTTGATGATTGTGCTGAAGCTTGTTTGTTTCTGATGGAAAAATATAATGACTCTGGAGTTATTAATGTAGGGACAGGCATAGATCACTCAATAGGGGAGATAGCTGAAAAGATTAAAAACATATTTGAATATAATGGTGATATTATTTTTGACATAAGTAAACCCAATGGTATGAAAAGAAAATTGCTTGATGTTTCTAAAATTAATAATTTAGGTTGGAAAAGTTCTGTTAGTTTAGATTTGGGTTTAAAGTATGTTTGTGATAATATTCATCAAATTCTGAAAAGTTGAAAATACTTATTATAGATAATTACGATTCTTTTACATATAATATTTTAAATTTTATTCCTGATAAATATTATTGTGAGGTTATTAGAAATGATGATTATTCTATTTTAGATGCAGATAAATTTGATAAAATTATTATATCACCAGGACCTGGCAAACCAAAAGAAACGGGTTTTGTTAATGAATTTCTCATGAAATATTATAAAACTAAAAGTATTTTAGGAGTATGTTTAGGAATGCAATGTATTTGTGAATTCTTTGGTGCTAGTTTAATTAATTTAAACAATGTATTACATGGCGTAAAAACAAAAATACAAGTTTTAGATGCAGATTGCAGTATTTATAAAGACATAAATGATCAAATAGTTGTTGGTCATTATCATTCTTGGGTTGTAGATAGTGTTCCTGAGGACATAAAGATAACAGCAGTGAATGAAAATAATTTAATAATGAGTATAAAACACACAAAATATGATTTACTAGGACTGCAATTTCATCCAGAGTCTGTTTTGACTAATTATGGAAAAAATATTCTTTTAAATTGGTTTAATTAATATAATCAAACCAATCTTTTCTTTTTTCTATTTTAATGTCCTTTAAAATATTAGATTTTACTTTTAAGATTATATTATAACTTCTATGATATCCAAAAGGGATCCAATTGATTTTCATTTCCCAACAATGTAAGTCTTTATTTATATTAAATGAAGAATATGATATTTCTTTGCTTAATATATCATATCCTGTTATGAAGTTTATTTTCCATTTTTTTGGTAACTCTAATTCTCCGATTAGATTTATAGAATTTGTTGATATATTGTTATTAAAATAATTTAAGTTATATCTTATATTTGTTTTTACTGGTAAATTTTTTATTTTTTTTAGATTATAGTCTAAAGATACATTTATATTTTTTAATTCAGCTAATTTTCCTTCTTCGATATGCATTTGTTCAGTTCTATATCCATTTTCCCATATATACGGATCATAGCTTGAGTTAATATTGAAATTCATATTCTCAATTATTTTTGTGGAAAAATAAACATTTATAAGTTGGAAATTAAAATTATCAGCATGTATATTATAACCTGTTGAGATATTAAAATTATCTATTATTTTTCTTTTTATTATACTATTAGAATCTTTCCTTGATATTTTTTTTAACTCAACTATATTGCTAATATTAAGAGCTATTTTTGAATATTTTTGATTATTGCCTACAAAGAAGGCATTATTTTCGTATAAAAAGTATTCAATTTCTTCACCTAGTAAATTTGTATATGAGTCAAAATAGTTTTGAGATATTTTGGGTTTATGTATGAAATTTATAGATGGAGTTATAGTGTGTCTAATTCCTTTTATTTTCATTTTATTTATTTTGTAGCTTCCAAATATTTTTGTAGAAATATTTGTTGTAAAGTCATAGTATCCATTTCTGTAAAAACCTTTTGTTTTTTCTTCTTGTAATTCATCTAAAGGTCCTAGTTTTTTAGTTGTTTTTTTGAAATGCCATAGTTCAGAATAGTTGAACTTGGGAGTTATTATAAAATATTTAAAAAGATTAAATGACTGACTTATTGGTATTTGGTGTCTTATTCCGTTTGAGAAGTCTTCGATTTTTGTGTTTGAAAATAATAGAGAGTCTATTGTGTTTATTTCATTTTTCAGGTGTAAATTGTAAGAAAAATTAGTCTTTTGAAGTATTTTGTTTTTTTGAATACCAGTAAGTTCTTGTAGGTTCATTTTTTTTATTCTAAAAATCAAATCAGGAGAAGTTATTGATATAGAGTTAGTTAGTGTGTTTTGGTAATGACTGACACTTAAGTTTAAATTATAAGGTTTATCCTGGAATTTTTTAATTAGAGATATATTTGATCTTAAAGTATTATTTAGATATTCAGAGTAATTATAAGAATTATTTCTATTATAAGTACTTGTTCCCAAGTTTAAATTAATTGATATGTTATTGTTAGGGTCTGATTTTGGATCTTTTATATGTTGCCACTTAAACATAAAATCTCTTTTGTCTGTGAAGTTAGGACTATTTTTATATCCATTTTTTAAGCTTGAATAATTTAAATTTATATATCCTTTGTATTTATATCTTTTTTTGTAATTAATTAGTGATTTTAATCCCCAGCTACCTTTACTGTATATATCAGTTTTAATACTAGTGCTTAGTTTGTTGTTTATATGAAAATGATACCCAATGTCTCTTAGAAAAAATCCTAGATTTTGAGATTCTCCATAAGAAGGAAATATTATTCCGGAAGTATTTTGTTCTAAATTTGGAAATATTGCAAAAGGTAATGCAGCTATAGGTATTTTTTGAATGTTTATTTTATTTGTTTTGTTTTTGGTTTTTTGTTTTCTATTTATCTCCAAATAAGCAGGTCCTGTAATTATAGATTTATTTGATAATATTTTAATTTTTTTTGATTTTATAGCAAAATGAGGCTCTTCATGGTCACATGTTGTAAACCCCCCTTTATATAAATAAAATATAGAATCATTATTAGATTTTATCTTTTGACTCTCAAGGAATCCTTGATTTTCTGATGTTTTAGTGTTTTTTGAAAATCCTTTTTTGGTCTTAAAGTTGTATTTTACATAATCACTATAGTAGTTTTTTCCCCCATCATAGAACGTAACTTTTTTTTCATTTGATTTTTTGCCTATGATCTCTTTTTTGTTAAAATCAATAATTATTAAAGGAGCTTCAAGTTTTATTTTTTCATGTTTTACATTTGCTTCTTTATATAGTTTTATTTTGTTAGAATCATTTAACGTTATAATTGAATCTACAGCGCTGTATATTATTTTACTTTTAATTTCGTTATCATTTAAAGAATCAGCTTTTGTTTGGGTTGCGTCTATTTTTTGAAAAAATATTATATTTAAAATTAAAAAATAATATACCCTTGTTGTTTTTAGAAAGATGTTTCTATTTAATAATAACATATAATAGATAAAACTAAAATTGAAAATTCAATATTTCAAACATTTTTTTAATTATTTTATTATAATATTTTTAATATTTTCTTCAATTAATATTGTTAAATGTCAAGATTTCATCAATAATATTATTATTGATCCAGGTCATGGAGGTAAGGATCCAGGTAATCTTGGCACCAAGCAATATGGTTTAACTGAAAAAGATATAGTGTTGAACATTAGTTTATTGTTGGGTGATATGCTTAGTGAAAATTTCCCAGAAGTGAATGTTATATATACAAGAAATAAAGATGTTTTTATTCCTTTACATGAAAGAACCAAAATGGCAAATAGTTTAAATGGTGATTTATTTGTATCAATACACTGTAACTGGTGGAAAAATGAACAAGCGTGCGGTGTAGAAACTTATGTTATGGGTTTAAGTAAATTTGATGATAATTTAGATATAGTTAAAAAAGAAAATTCAGTTATTTATTTGGAGAATAATTATTCTCAAAATTATGATGGATTTGATCCTGAATCAACAGAAAGTCTAATCGCTTTAACTCTTTATCAGGATCATTATTTTAATAATAGTTTGGTGTTATCTAATAAAATACAATCTAAATTAATTGAAGCTACTGGTAGTAGAGATAGAGGTGTAAAACAAGCTCCATTCTGGGTTATTAGTCGTGTTAATATGCCTAGTGTTTTGATCGAAATAGGTTTTTTAACGTGTCCACAAGAGGAAAAATATCTTAATTCAGAAATAGGTCAACAAAATATAGCAAATTCTATTTTCGAAGCTATTTCTGAATATAAGTCTATCTTTGAAGAAGAAACTTCTGTGAAAGATAGTTTGAGTGATAAATTATTAAACAAAGATTCAATCAATTTAATTGATACTGTTAAGGAAGATTTTTCTTCTTTTTTATTTGCGATACAATTAGGTGCTTTTTCTCAAAGAAATAATACTTTAGAGTCAAAACTGAATGATTTTGACATTAAATTTGAAGTAATTAATGATCAAAATTTATATAAATATTTTGTTTTTCATTCAAATGATAAAAAATATATTGAAAAAAAAATATTAGAATTGATAGATTTAGAGTTCAAAGATTCTTTTTTAAAGTTAAATAAAAACATTAAAAGGTGAAATCTAAGCTAATATTTCAATAAATTTGTAATATGAAAAAATACTACGTTATAGGTTTACTTGCTTTTTTTTCTATTGTTGTTTTTTTCTGGGGAGTGAATTTTTTTAAAGGAAGTAATGTTTTTAAGTCCAAAACTATATATTATTCAGTTTATAATAATATAGATGGTTTACAGGTTTCTAATCCAATATACTTTCAAGGTTATCAGATAGGAAGTGTTACAGGCGTGTCTGTATTATCATTTCATTCACAAGAAATATTAGTAGAATTAAACATTACTGAAGATATGGTAATACCCGTAAATTCTGTTGCAGAAATATATAGTTCAGATATCATGGGGTCAAAAGCTATTAAAATTATCTTGGGTAATTCTAATCAAAATATCCAATTTGGAGATACAATTAAGTCTAATATTGAAGGTGACTTGATGTCAGAAGTTAATAAGCAAATTTTACCTTTAAAGTCAAAATTAGACAACATGTTTGGTTCCTTAGATAATATTTTTAGTGAAAACAAAAATAGCTTAAGCGGTATTATAAGAAATCTTGAATCCATAACAATGAATATAAATCAAAATAAAGAATCAATAAACGATGTTTTTTCTAATATGTCTAATATTTCTAATAGTGTTAATTCATCTAACATACAAAGTATTTTAACTGATTTTAATACATCTTTAGTTAATCTTAACAGTATTTTGGGAAAAATCAATGAAGGAGAAAATACTTTTAGTTTACTGTTGAATAACGATAAACTTTATAATAATTTAATTTCATCGTCAAATTCTTTAGATAGTTTAATAATTGATATAGGAGATAATCCTAAAAAATATATTAACTTTTCTGTTATTGGGGGCAGTTCTTCTAAGGATGGCAGGCGTCCTGGCAGGCCAGTGAAATAATATGAATTTATCTAATATTATATTTTTAATTATACTATTATCTTCAATTTATTTGTTTGTTTTTAATTTCAAGAAAATAATCAGGAATATATCTCTCGGTAAACCAGAAGACAGGTCTGATAATAAATTAGAAAGATT
>MDSW01197343.1_pt1 | contig 14142 bp, 15 predicted proteins | sample 811171 | NCBI WGS metagenome assembly MDSW01 (sample SAMN05326641, study PRJNA326480) | marine metagenome | isolation source: seawater | place: Atlantic Ocean: North West | collected 2012 | reverse complement strand
CATCTCCTACATCTGATGTGGGTTGACTTCTGCCTCTTTCCCATGCTTGGTGTACCTTTTGACATACTTTACCCCCTAAGACGACGCGCCCACCGACCGATTTGTTAAGAGGGTTATCCTGAATAGTTGCAAAGTGAATGCAGCTAAAATTAGTGGAATAATATCAAAAAAGGCCTCAATAGACAAGCTAATTGTGGACCTTAGGGCCAATATTGGCTCTTCTCCAGTTAATCTGATTGAAGAAAACCAAGCGGTTATGGTTAGGGTCAAACAGAAAAGTAGCGGCACCGACACTCTATGGTAAGGGTTCCAAGTTGATGCAAGATGAATCAGGAAAAATATGGAGGAAAACAATGCCCCACCGACAAATAGAATTATTTCTTCAGAAATCTAATCACCCCCCAATCTCCTTTCCAAAATAATTCTTACAAGACTGCTTTCATTTTCCGATAGGGGGGCTGATTCGGAATCTAGACCGGTCATTTGTTCTGCAACTACTACTCCAACTCCGAAGGCTAGTAATCCCGAAAAAACACCCAATGTAGCCCACGATCCTCTAAGAATACTGTGTAATGATATGGGATTGGAGGAATTAATGAATATATACCAAGATAAGGCAATTAGCACCCATCCGAGTGACAATATGTAAGGATTGGAGATGCCATAGTTTGAAGACGCCCTTAGGGCCAAAATCGCACCCAAGAAGAACGTAATTGCCCAGGGCAACAAATCAAAAAATGATTGGATTAATTTGTCTTCAGGGTATACCAATTCTGCCGGCAAAAGGACTAGACAGGTAATTCCTAACAACATCAATGGAGGGCCAAACCTGCCCCTCTCAAAGGCCGGCCCCATCCTGTGGAGGCACAATCCGATCGTCAGTACGACCAGGGATGCCCAAACAATTGCCTCGCCGTTTTCCATGATAATTCCACTAAGAGCATGTTCATGGGTTTTTCTTTATTGTCATCTCATACCCTTTGCTATCGCTTGGCTAGTTTCATATACGGGACATCGGTGGCTCGCGGCGCACGAGTAGTGTAGAGGTCATGTAATGGTCAAAATGCCGAGGAAGATTATGAGGTACAGCCCATCTGCTGGTAAGCACACTGAACACACCGTCGAGCGGGTAAAGAAGAGGAGGGCTAGCGAATTAAAGTGGGGTCAGAGACGCTTCCGAAGGGTAACTTCTGGGTACAGAGGTTTCCCCAGGCCGAAACCATCCGGGGAAAAGCCTACAAAAAGGGTGAATCTAATTTTCAGATGTACGGAAACCGGGAAGGCACACTCGCCAAAAGGCAAGCGAGCTAGAAAGTTTGAACTCGTGGATAATTAGGTGAAAGAATGGCTGGTAAATTTCTCAGAGTCAATTGTAATGACTGTCCTAGTGAGCACATTTTGTTTAGCAGGGCTTCCACTGCTATATCCTGCCCAATATGTGGCTCAACTCTAGCGTTGCCTACCGGGGGAAAAGCTGACCTCGTAGGTTGTTCCATTGTAGAGGAGCTCAATTAGAGAGGCGGCAACTTGGCTGATGAATATAACGAATGGCCCGAAGAAGGGGAGCTTGTGGTTTGCTCTGTGAAGAGCGTTAAGGAAAATGGAGCCTATCTAGACCTTGACTCATACTCCGGCAGAGAAGGTTTCGTATTCATTGGAGAGATAGCAACGGGATGGGTCAGAAATATCAGAACCCACGTTAGAGAAGGTCAGAGAGTAGTTGCTAAGGTTATCGGAGTAAAGAAGGAAAGGGAAAGCATCACCCTTTCCATAAAATCTGTATCCGAGGAGAGAAGGAGGGATGCGCTTCAATCGTGGAAGAACGAACAAAGAGCTGCACAGATTATGAGAGTAGCCGCGGAGAGGATAGGTTGGGATGACGAGAAGACTGCAACCGTTTCCGAAGAGATGAAAGAAGCGTTCGGATCTCTTTACGGGGCACTTGAGGAGTGCGCGATTAGCGATACTGCTCTCTCTGAAACGGGTTTCGAAGGAGATTGGATGAGCACTGTAACTGAGTTGGCCGTGGAGAACATAATTCCGCCCTTCGTTGAAATTCGAGGATTATTCGAAATCAAGGTATGGGGTCCTGAAGGGGTTATGGCGATTAGAGAGGCTCTTGAATCGGCAGAGTCCTGTGCCGAGGGAATAGAGGAAGTAACGCTAACATGCCACTATGACGGAGCACCAAATTACAGAGTCGATATTAGGGCTCCGGACTACCCGTCTGCTGAGTCTGTTTGGGAGGCAGCTCAGAATGCTGCCTCAGAAGAAATCAAAGCCGTGGAAGGTTCGATTTTGATAGAACGTCTTTGATGATTGCAGATATAGAACATAATTCATGTACCTAACTTGATGTAAGATGAAACATGGTTAGGGGCAAGCTTCAGCGCTGCAAGAAGTGTAGAAGTTTCGGGTTAGGAAATATATGTAAGAAATGCGGAAGCTCGATGGAGGCTGCAGCAGCTATGAAATACTCGCCGGAAGATCCCCAGGGGGCAAGAAGGAGAAAAAGGCAAAATGCAGGCAGTGAAGAGTGGTTTGACTCACTGCCTAGCCCTAGGGAGGAGGAATAATGAACAGGGCTAAAATCCATTGGATATCAAAGAAATCTCTTCCAAAAAAAAGCCTAATTTTAGAGGCTGTTCCGGGCGTAGGTAATGTTGGAAAGATTTTACTGGATGCCTTGGCAGCAAAACACCCTAGCAGAACTATCGGCTGGATATTGCACCCGGAATTTCCCCCTCACGCTTCACTGGGCGGGGATGGTCTGGTAGAGCCTCCCAAATTGGATATCAAAACTATTCTTCTCCCGGACGGTGAGACAATAATTGCAATTACTGGAATCATGCAACCAATGACACCAGCCGGGCAATATGAGGTAGCAGAGTCAATTATTGGATTGGCAAAAGAATCAGACTCACCTAGATTGCTAGTTCTGGCTGGATTGGCCTCAGAACCTGAAAATCGCTCAATACACGTCATCTGCTCGGATGAGAAAACTCGAAGAGAATTAGAAAGTGATGATATAGAAGTTAGCAGAATTCAACCGAAACAGGGGATGATTGGAATAGCGGGAATGGTTCTCTCACTTTCTCCTGTAATAGGGGCCTCCGCCGTAGGAGTAGTGGCGGACACCATTGGAGCGAGCTCGGACGTACTTGCTGCGGATAGGATGGCAAAATGGATAGAGCAGGCGTTCGATGTTAGTTTAGACCTAGATCTTGACACCACCAAGGAAACTGCAGGCAAACTTATGGAGGAAATTGGTATTGAGGGGGCCATAGATGAATATTTAGGAATCGAAGAAAAAGAGGTTAGCTCCGATTTCTACGTCTAATCGGAGATTAGGACATTACGAGCCATTTCTGTCAATTCTATTCCGATTTCCTCAAAGGCATTGGAAACTGATGTAAATGGCCTGCCTTCGGAATTCCTGGAAATCTTCGCCCTTTTGGTAATTATGGACCATGCTGAATTTTCACCTATGCCTGGAATCGCCTCCAACTGTTTTTGGGTCGCTAAGTTAATGTCTATTCCTAGTTGAACTCCTGAAATGCTTCTGTTCCCGTGGCCTGTGACCATTACATCGGAGCTGGTCTCAAGGGGTATCTTGTAGGGGACCCCGACCAAGAGGGGGTATGCCCCGATTTGCCGGCCGAAAGTCATACCCGGTTCCCCGTTTATATTGGGATCCTTGTGTTTTGGCCCTATCACGTGCTCTGGCTTCCTAATTCTCCCATCATGTGCTTCCCACCACACACCCCTCAGTATGCTCCCCCTGGGAAACATCTCTCTCAGTAAAGGTCTGTCTACCTCTTCCCTAACATCTCTCTTGAATTTTTGAAAATGTTTTTCGTTGACTTTTTGGAAATTTAGACCTTCAACTTGCCTTATATTTATTCTTCTAAGCCAGAGGCCCTGATTCTTTATCTTCCTCAGTAAATCCAGATTTTTCTGATAAGTGATTTCGGATTCCCCGTTTAATCCAGCTATGAAGTTAAGACCTGGTAAGAGCCTAGGAAGTCCACGAGTCCCTTTCTCCTTACCATATTTGTTGATTAGAGTTATTGCAGAGATAAGTTGCTTAGAGTCACAATTTAGCCAGTTTTGCTCGTGTACTTTAGGATCGGCCGATTCGATACCAAAGGAAAGTACTGCACCATCTGAAAGAGTCTCGACAAGTGTTTTTGTAATCTCTGTGGAAGGTTCGATATTCTCTGCGATAATCGAAGGATTCGCATTGTCCACATGGAGTACTTCAAGTCGGTCGTCTTCCCTCAAAGAATGAAGAACCCTTGCTATTGGCTCAGGCTGGGGGATGGGGTATTCTAGATCCTCAACTCCTTCGGCAAAGTAGGTGTAAATATCAGTGGCACCACCTAATCTGACGTTCTTTACCCCCGTATCCAATGCAGTTTCTACCTCTTTTATTACGTCCTCCTCTGGCCTCCAGATGGGAAGTCCCTTCTTCGGCTCAATACAGAATCGACAACCTCTCTTGAACCTCACACAACCTTGGTATAGCTCTACCTCGAAAGTCAGAGGTCCGGGTGAGCCTTCTTCCAATAGCAAATCTGGATGTTGAGATACTGCCTTTGACTTAGCCCCATAATGAGCCCATAAACTCCACTGTTCTGGGCTCCTTTTTCTGTTCTCCCAGATGCCCGTGTCAAGAAAGTGGTTAAGTGAGGCATCAGTGTCCTGTACGCAACAGAATATGTCTTCCGAAAGGGGGGCCCATCCATGGTACCTCCACTGCCTTATGGCCCAGCCCCCACACAAGATGGGAGTGCCTAGATTAGCTTCCGAAATTACTTGATTTATTTCCCTACTACTTAGTGGAGTTCCACGGATATATTTCCCTGGAACAACTGCTCCAGCCAGTATAACTAGTCCATCGAATTCAGAGAAATCTATACTGTATGATTTACTATTATTATTTCTCTTATTTTTATTCCTAATTCTCCATTGGTCTACTGTCACATAATCATATGCAATCCCCCTGGATTCCAATACGCCACAAATGTACCTGATGTGGAAACCCAAATAATTTGGGACTCCAAATGCTGCTGGTTCGTCTTCATAACCGTCGAAGATCAACCATCGACCCATGGTAATTTATCCGGGCAGGGAGGTGGACTTGACCATTCGCCTAGCTTCTTCGTCTTCTCTTACTTTTGCTTCGGCCACCTGGGGAGGACTCCTCGACGGAAATTTTTCTCCCCTTAAATTCTGATCTGTTCAGCGCTTTGATGGCTTTTTCTGCATCCTTCTTTTTTGAGAACGTGACGAAACCAAACCCTCTTGGCTTCTTAGTCTCCTTGTCGATTGCCATGTGAACGTCTTTTATGTCACCATGAGCGGAGAAAGCCTGCTTAATTTCTTCCTCTGTTGCATCATAAGAAATTCCTCCCACGAAAAGTTTGGTGCCCATCTCCTTCTGGGCCTTTGTTCTAGCCTCCTTGATTACTTCCCTCTCCTTTGCCAGATCTTCCTTGCTGGCCTTTCCAGATTCTACTTTAACCATGCAATCTCGACATCTTATCGGCTTACCAGGAGTGGGTTTGAACGGGACCTTTGTTTGGTCCCCGCATAGTGTGCACTTCGCTGAGAACATCTCCCTGTTAGGCCTACCACCACTTCTGACCTGAGGGGATCTCCTAGCTGAAGAGGGAATCTCATGTGACCAACCCCTCCTATGGTCAGCAATTGGGGACAGGTAAGGCCTTGCACCATCATGACCAAGAAATGGTTCGGCCTCCTCGGACCATCTCTGTCCGGGCCGATTTAGCTTATTCAAGTCAGAGTTTTTTGGAATATGGAAACCGTGGCCAAAGCCATTCGACAAAGCTCTAAAACCCCTGTAATCGCATCTTGGGCATTTTACGTTGAAGTCTGGTTTGTCGTCACTTGCCTTTAGGTCAATTCCGCAAGCGGGGCAAAGCGCGTGAACAACACCGAGATCCGAGTGTCCCTTTGTCGATGCCTTCAACATTGGTTCTGTGTTGGTAATCTTGGCCCTTAATATGTCTCGCTTTCTCATTGCATCGCCGGCAGATGGTATGAAACGATCAACAATCTCAGAGACGTAGATATCGGCGAACAACTTCAACGCTGGAACGGACCGGTGACCTTCCTCATTAGTCTCAATATGGAGAATTCTTATCTCTGCGGTTTTTTCGTTTAGTCTGTTCACTTCTCCGATTACAACGTCTCCTAGCTTAGGAGTGTTGATAGGGGGAGAAAATGAATTAACAGATACCACTCCGGAATCGTTGACTAAGAGGCCCGAAATTATTGCAATATTCGCATTATCTGAAATATAAATTCCATTTCCTGCTTCCTCGCTGGGCCCTATTTCAACATGGGTTCCGGGCGTAACAAGGTCCCCAACCGATGCCGTCATCGGCCCGCCGACCGAAAGACCCCCTATGAACGGTCCGGCAATTCTAGCATATCTTCGGAGGGGTGAGTCGCCAAAATACGGCTTTCGTCACCCCTCTTCTTCTTTTGTGATGGGAAAATGAACCCGGTAAGGCAAATTCGCTTTCGCCGTATCTTTCCGCTCCCCATCCCATTTTGATGAAGAATTTGCCAACATGGGTTGCTTCCGCACTATGCATCATATGGGCGTTTGAACCAATGGAAATTATTGATTCCAAGAAAGGCCTATCTGCCCACATTTTTTGTCTCCCCCATGGAGGGTTTGTAATTACTAAATCAAAATCCTGTGAGCTCATTTCATCCAAACCAACGATTGATTTTGAAACCTTCACTTTATTTTCTAAACCCAACATCTGCACATTCTTTTCACATACTGAACATGACTCGGAATCCATTTCAAAGAGGTGGGATGATTCAGCCCCAGCAAGAACAGCACCGATTCCTAGAATCCCATTTCCGGAGCCTAAGTCGGCAACCTTGCATCCATCGAAAATATCTCCGAAGGCCAATATGTCGCTTATCCATCTTGCTGCTAATTCTCCCTCGGTTTGGTATTGCTCCAATTCCAACTTGCGTACATCAATAGCTTTGAGGTTTGACAGTTTGATCGCCAAGGATCTAAGACGCATAGTTCGGGATGGGAGGGTCACCATTGAATTAATCCATAGTTTTATTTCTTTGTGATAGTTAAAATACCCTCAATTATCATCTTACCACAGTGGAAATACTCGGGCTAGCTTACATTTTACTCGGACTATTGGTAGGAACTGCAATAGGGTGGTTGGTGTCTAGGATAAATTCAGATTCAACCTCGGACGAAGTGGGGGGGGAGCTAATTAGAGTCAAAGCTACTCTTGAGGCTAGAGACGAGGCTTTTGACATTAGTACGAAGCATATGCTCGATGCATACAAGCTGGCGGCTGGGGAAGCATTCACCTCGGCGATTGAGGTGGCAGAAAAAGAAAAGGAGTCGTCATTCAAAATGGCAACAGAGGACCTGTCGAAAAGTATCGGAGAATATCAGAAAGCTTTGGTTGATGTAGAGAGGGGCAATAGCGACATGAATATTGCATTAAGGGAGAGGCTTGATTCCATAGTTGACGCAGGAATAAGGATCTCAGATGATGCCAATAATCTGACAAAGGCTCTGAAGGGCGATAATCAAGTCCAAGGAGCCTGGGGAGAAATTGTCCTTGAGAACACACTTCAAAAAATGGGGTTTACTGAGAATAGGGACTATATTAAACAACATTCTGAAACATCGGATGATGGATCCAGAAGAATAGCAGATTTTATCATTAATCTACCCAATAATAGGCATATTGTTTTAGATTCCAAGGTATCTCTTAAGGCGTATACTGATTTCATTGAGGCAGAAGATGATCATGAAAGAAATGACGCCATGAAAAGACATTGTGATTCAATCAAATCTCATGCCAAGAGGCTCTCCTCGAAGAAATATCACCACATGGAAAACATCCGATCCTTGGAAATAGTATTGATGATACCCCCTATAGATAGCGCCTACTATGACGCAGTTAGGTCTAATCCTAACCTATTCTCCGAATTAGGCCACATTGAAGGCGTTAGGGTAATACCTAGTGGGGCCTTAGATATCGTATTGCTATTAGTTAAGGAGATGTGGCAAAAAGAGAATCAATCAAAAAATCAAATGGAACTTATTGATAGAGCCGGCAAACTTCATGATAAAATAGTACTATTCTTGGAGTCTTTCACTAGTGTGGGTTTTGAGATTCGCCAAGCAGCTGAAGCTTACGAAATGGCCGAGAACCGATTAATTGATGGTTCTGGAAGCGTAATTAAGCAAACTGAGAGACTGAAGGAATTAGGTGCCAAGACCAAGAAAGACATTAGAGAAAAGAGCGGGATAAGGAAACTCTTGGAGAGATCCGAAGAGGAGGAGTCATTTCCGAGAAGCCAGTCCGAAGATCATGATCAATTGGGCCGAGCTTCATTTCGAGCAAGTAGTCAAGATGCCTGAAGAATACGACGTCCTGGACTTATCGGAAGGAGAATGGGAGTCTTCGAAGAATGATTTTGCAGTGGGCAAGTACGACGAACTTCGACCCGGGATGTACAATGCCGATATATTCGAAGGCAAGAGACTTCTACATGTTGGGATAGATATCGGAGGTCCTGTTGGGACTAAATGCATGGCTTTTATGGATGGTGAAATATCCCATCTAGGATATAATCCAGAACCGGGAGATTATGGAAATGTCGTGATTACTAAACATAGCATTGGTGAATCGAATTTATGGGCACTTTATGGGCATCTGGACTCCAAGTCATTAGAGGGAAAGTTTGCTGGTAAGAAAATCTCAGCAGGGGAAGTTATTGGTTGGTTTGGGGATTCAACAGAGAATGGTGGCTGGGAACCACATCTACACTTCCAATTATCCCTAGTTGAGCCAGCAACACACGATTTACCAGGGGTCGTAGCACCCGAGGATAGGGAGCAGTCATTAAAGAAATACCCAGATCCGAGACTCGTGCTTGGACCCATTTACTAAATTCTGGACAGGTGTGACTTCAAAGAAACTATTGCTGGCATTTCTGTAGGATCCTTTTCCATAAGAACTGCAAGTCCTATAGAGACCCAGTCCGTAATGTGGGCAGCATAGAGAAGCCTCTCTAGGAGACTTTTGCCCTCACATTCTATGATCCATGTTGGATTAGCACCCACATTTTCTAAGACCCAATCAATCCTTGCTCTATTTCTAGGATGTATGTCATCACACGAGAAGACCAACATTGCTCTACCTTTGGATGAATCACTTGTCCATGCCACTATCTCATTGTGATTCATTTCCGGTATCTCAGTTGATCGTGCAAATTTGGCTGAGTTCTCATTTAATTGACAACAAAAGCGGTATGCAGCGGGCCCTAAGCAAGTTGGAGAAACTATTCCTAATTCCCTCCCTAGTAAAGATCTTGAGAGGCTAGCAGGCATTCCAGAATTATGTGATAGATCAGCGTCATGTGAGTATTTTGAAAGCCTATCGAGCATCTGAGAGATCTCTTCAGAATCGGGCCTCTTTAGGATTCCTAGTGCCCAGCAGGCAGATAGTTGAGTACCCAAGATGTGCCCAAATGCTGACCGGGGCATTTGCCCCGATGGGACATTCAAGCAAATTGAGCCCACTTCCTCTGAGAGAAGTTTCTGCATTTCGCCTCCGGAGCAAATTCCAACCACAGACCCTCCTAGAGAAAGCACCTCCCTTACACCATCTATCGTTTCCTCCGTGTCTCCTGAGTAAGAAGTTGCAATTACTAACCAGTCTGGCCCCCACCAGCTCGGAACTCCGTAATCTGTCCAAACCACAAATGGTAAGCCGCCGTAGTCATCTGCAAGCGACTTCAAGAAGAGGCCACCTGCTCCTGAACCCCCCATACCGAGGCAAAGAACTCCACTCCAATCACGGTCCTGTTCTACTTCTACCACGATATTCATCGAGGTTCTAAGGTCCTCGACAAAATTTCTGGTGAAAGCTGACATGCCACTCTTATCAAATTTTGAGATAAGGTCACTAAAATCGGGATCGCTCAGCATAATCACCTCATGTCCGAGACAGGCAATGCTAGCCATTCACCATCTATGAAGCCGATGCGTAATTCATCAACCAAACCATCATCATCGTATGGAAGAGCGACTGTCGTGACTTTGAAGTCAGATGGGTCCATGATTTCGGCTGCAGAGCTATCTCTATTGAGAATCTGAACCATACTCTGTTCGGATTTGGAGCAAATCACGTTGGATGATTCCATGTCCCTCCATGTGGCTCCAGTCCTTTCGAATCTGGCAATTTTCCTCAATATTGGGCCCTCCTTCTGCCAGCTGTCCACAATCCAAAGTGCCTTCTTATGCCTGATCACATCTCCGATAGAATAGGCAGGTTTTCTGTAGCTAAGTGTTAGCCTAGTAACTTCTACTCCATCATTTACCCCTACTACCTTGGAGCTTTCCTTCACCGTACCGCCGAATGATTTTGCGAGCTTTCTGCCCCATGTCCTTGCCAGACTCTTGGAACCTAATTGCAAATCCCAACCCCCTTGTACTGGCCCTTCTTTGGAAATAAAGAACATTGGATTTGGCTCCATAGAGTTGATTATCTCATCCAAGGTCTCCCTTATTCTGGATAGCTCCGCCTCATTCAATTTCCTTCCAGCAGATCGAAGTTGGACTGTGGCTTCAAAATAGTCCCCGTCCTTTCTGGTGCATGGAGTGCATACTGCGTTACTAGTCTGTAATAACGGGGAATGATGGTTCTCAAAGGTATGCCCCTCAATTGATCCCGAAACCTCGACGTGTAGCCTGCTGGTCCTGTCGTCTATCGGCTGGACAGAAAATGAGATTTGTAAATCGGAAGCCCTTTCTTCTAAAACTAGATTCTCTCTGATTCTTAAATCTGCAATTCCATCAGAGTCCATGTTTGACCATCCCCCTCTAATTTCCATGAATCCACATTTTGCGCATCTTCTCTGTTGAATGGTTTCGGGCATATTCGATAGCACGGTTCTCTTCCTGAAGCACAATTCACATAGTCGGTCCGTTGTAAGTGGGGGTTCTGAACCACAAATAATACAAAATGCCCCTCCAGACATATATCTCACCAATGACTCGCTAGAGCGATTCGTTAGAAGGGTTCCGAGGGATTCGACAAATTGATACTATACTTCGTCGGTTTCATCTTTATTTTTTGATCTGAGCTCTAATAGAAGATGCAACCTATTGTAAATGTAAACCCCCAATATAAGGGATAAAGAGACGTAAACTATGATCGCCTCAGTCTCTCCAGTCATTGCATTGACTCCTCATCGATTTTACTTTCCTTATCCGAAATTTGCTTCCTTAGCGAATGTAATTCATAATTTAGAGAGACCAATCCAGCAAATAGTACCATTAATGAAATAGCCCCTAAAAATAAGACTAGCCTGATTTCTGAATCCATCCCCGTTTCTTCGGTCTCGATAATAATGACTCCCGGGTGTCGATTTCTCCAAATTGTAGTCGCCATCGCGGTTATGGGCACCAATATGAAACCAAATAGGCCAATAGCAGCCAATGTGTCCCTAGTCTCCTCTCCATCAGGCTGGCTCCTCATGGACATCACCAGAAATAGCGCCACTGCTGTCAAAAGTGCATATGTGTTTAGCCTCACATCCCCCCAATCCCATGGGACCCCCCACTCTGCTGCCCCCCAAATAGGTCCAGATATTACCACACCAAGGCCAAAAAGGAGTCCCATTTCAGACCCTATTGTCACCATAACCCAACCAAAATCTGATCTTTTTGCATACCAAAAAATGGAGCCTAGAAATAGAATTGCGAAAGCAAGAAATGAGACCCATGCAAAGGGGACATGCCAGTAGATTATTCTGTACGCTTCAGGAGCATTCCACGAATTCGAGTCCACCGCTGGAGCCCAGAAAAACCCCAGAATTGCGGTGACTATTGTGCCGATTATTCCGACTGTAATTAGCGGGACTACCGCGTGACTTACATCTCTCACGGAACCCCGATTCTACAACCAGTGATGAATGCTATTCTTCAATATTCAGGGATAATAACTGCTGTGAGCCAAACTAAAGCAGATATTAGGCTGGCAATTAGGCAAGTTGGTATGGGATCATCAATTGACATACCGAAAGTCATACCATTATCGATAATGAAAGAAAGTGCTTCTGTTAGCTCCAGAAATGGCCAAACAAGTACTACCAATAGCAAGGATGCAGGGGCGGCACTAGACCTAGAAAGATCGGCCACCATAATGTGCAGAGCGGTGGAAGCTATAGCCAAATCCAATAAAGCGAGAGATGGCACCCAAAGCCACTTCAAAACTTCCATTGATGTTTCTGAGTCAATAGCGGTTGACATTATCATCCAAGAGACATATGATACGGGAATTGGGAGAAAAATCGAAGCTGCAGTAATGGAATATGCAGGTCTGGCCATGGGTCCAACAATTGCATTCCACCATAGGCCCGAGTCCGACTCTTCGAGCCTTGATACAATTGCAGGAGATGATACTGAAACAATGAAACCAGGTGCCAAAACAAGTGCAGCAAGCAAATTACTATCATGAGATTCCAAATCAATGTTGCCCACCAAGGCATACGAAAGGAGAATAGCCACAATTGCTGGTGTTGCCCTTCCAACCGAATCTACTGGATTTCTAATCTCGGTTTTAAATGACCACCTCACGAGAGAAGCGACTGGATTTCTTCTAGATGTAGAGCCACTTGAGGGGATATCGATGGGATCTCCATTGGAGGTTCCTGTGGAAGTCTGTAATGAGTTTTTAGCGATCGTAATTATTCTGTCTGCGCAAGATGAAATTTCTTGGTCGTGTGTGGCGATCAAGATTCCATGCCCCCTGCCAGATAAAGCCTTGATCCAACCTTTGAGAATCTTGGTTGAAGATTCGTCTAATCCCTCCGATGGCTCGTCTAGAAGCACCAATCTTGGGATTTCACTCATTACTGCTGGTGCTAATCCACATAGAATAGCTAGCCTTCTCGCTAAACCTCCCGAGAGGTTAGAGATTCTCTCACTTGATCTGTGACCTATTCCCCAGCAATTTAATAATTCAGAGATCCTTTGATTTTCGATAGCAATTCCAGATACAGATAGTGCCACAGAAAGTCTCTCCGAAACCGTTTCATCCCCACAGATTGCGTTGTTCTGTAATGTTAGTCCCATGGGGGGTGGAGGGTTCCTCCTACCCTCGGAGTCCCTAACAACGATTTTCTCAGATCCATGAGTCCACTCAACTTTTCCTTCCCTTAGCGGGATAATCCCCGCAAAGGATTCTATCAGAGTTGACTTACCAGAGCCGTTCTCGCCTATTACGGCGACTATTTCACCTTGGCTCACAGATGCAGAGGCCCTTTCCAAAACATTGTTCACTCCCCGCTGGACACTTATGTCGCTAACCTGTGCAAGAATTGACTGGGCCATATTCTCCCGACCAAGTGCCCCCGTATGAGTGTTCCATATTACGAATCCCTATTATGAACTGGTGTAGGCCAAAGAATCATGGCGACCATTTTGGTGAGGGACGTCGACTTCGCTTGGGGCCAGTTGGAGACGACGGACCTAGTCTGGCTTTCTTTCATTCTAATTGCGGGTTTTTGGCCGTTCATCTCTGCATTTCAGAACAAGACTAGTTTCGCTCTTGCAACGGTTCTGTCCATACTCATGGTTCATTTTATACAATTTGCCCTAAGAATATTCAATGGTGGGTTTTTCGATTTTTACCCAACGGATTTTCTGAGCCTTATTCCTTCTATATCCAGTGATCCTTTTCACCTTCATAGAATGTTTACCTCGGCTTGGCTCCACGGAGACTTTCTCCATGTCCTTGGTAATTCACTTGTTATTGGCCTAGCAGGAGTCCCCCTCGAACAGAGACTAGGGGGCAAAAGATGGCTCTCGGTTTATTTTTTGGGCTTCATAGGAGGAAACATAGCGTGGATTCTCTCACATCCGGATTCTAATGTCCCAGCGATAGGTGCAAGTGGTGCTGCGTTCGGAATTCTTGGAGCTTACATGGCTTGTTGGCCAGAGGACAGAATTGCCTTTCCAGTTTTCTTTCTTCTTTTTCGAGATATTCAGGTTTGGGTGATTGCGTTTCTTTATTTGGGGTTGGAAATATTCAGGATGTACTCAGT
>MDSW01035210.1_pt1 | contig 14143 bp, 18 predicted proteins | sample 811171 | NCBI WGS metagenome assembly MDSW01 (sample SAMN05326641, study PRJNA326480) | marine metagenome | isolation source: seawater | place: Atlantic Ocean: North West | collected 2012 | reverse complement strand
TACAACTAGTAATTACAATGTTGCTGCATACTGTAACTTCGACAATGTATTTCCTGTATCACTATCGGATGTCCAATTTGATGTCGGAGACCAAGACCAAGAATACTTTACTGCACAAGCAGTTTTTAAATACACCAGTTTTGAATTACGAAACACTTTAAATACTAAATTATGAAATTTGCTGAATTGAAAACCCTCTTTGATAATGTAAAAGCACAATGGCAAGAAGACTCACAAGTTGACTTCCAATTTAAAAACAAACAATACACGGAAGACCTAGCGCAACTTTCGCTTAACATTCCTTATCAACATAATAAATACTTAAACTACTACAACGATTTCTCAACAGAAAAGAGTGCGTTGGAGTTTCAATACAGAATTAAGATTAGAGAAAAACGAGAGTATTACCAAGGAGAAGCAGACCCTGCTGTCTATAAAGAAAAACCTTTTGGGCAATCAATTAAAACATCCGAGAAGATGAGAGTCTATCTAGAATCGGATGAAGACTTAATTAACATTGAGATGAAGATAGAGTTTATTAGTAAGGCACTTTTCTACTTAGACCATATCTTAAAAATGGTATCAAATAGAAGTTTCCAAATTAAAAACGCTATCGAGTGGGAGAAATTTATTAACGGAAACTGAAATGTCTATTTCAATTAAGAAAAAGAATGAAGTCTTTATGACTATCAATGCGGATCCTGGTATCCACATGGAGTTATCTGACTACTTTAGCTTCGATGTGCCTAATGCAAAATTTATGCCACTCTATCGCAACAAAATGTGGGATGGTAAAATTCGTTTGTATTCTCCTGGCACGGGTGAATTGTATTGCGGTTTAGCGGACCATCTTAGAGAATGGGCATCGTTTAAAAATTATGAATTGTTTTTTGAAGACAACAAATACTATGGTCATGTAGATGACAAAGACCCACTTGTCTCTCTAGAAGGAGTCAAGTATTTCATGAATAAAATTTGTGTCAAACACAAACCAAGAGACTACCAATACAAGGCAGTATATGAAGCGTTAAAAAATCATCGTAAACTTCTACTGTCTCCTACAGCATCTGGTAAGTCTTTGATGATTTATTCTTTGGTACGTTATTATGTTGCTCAACAAAAACGTATTCTTATAATTGTGCCTACTACCTCATTGGTAGAGCAAATGTATTCTGACTTTGCTGACTATGGTTGGGATGTAGATGAATATTGCCACAAAGTATATGGTGGCAAAGATAAAAATACTGATAGAGAAGTTGTCATCTCAACATGGCAATCAATCTATAAATTTCCGAAAAGATACTTTGATGACTTTGATTGTGTTATTGGAGACGAAGCACATCAATTTAAGTCTAAGTCATTGACTGGCATTATGACAAAGTTGCATCAGGCAAAGTATCGTTTTGGATTTACTGGCACACTTGATGGGTCTGCTACACACAAGTGGGTATTAGAAGGATTGTTTGGTCCTTGTGCTCAGGTTACAAAAACTGACAAACTTATTAAACAAGGTCACTTAGCAGATTTTAGAATTAAGATTCTTTTGTTGCAACACGAACCTCAAACATTTTTCACTTATCAGGATGAGATTGATTATCTTGTAGAGCATAAAAAAAGAAACAACCTAATTAAAAACCTAGTCAGAGACTTGGATGGAAATACTTTAGTCCTGTTTAACTATGTTGAAAGACATGGTGCTCCTTTATATGAGAGCATAAATAATACCATAGGTGACACCCGAAAGGTTTTCTTCGTACATGGTGGAGTAGATACTGAAGAGCGTGAAGAAATCAGACGTATTACTGAGCGTGAAAAAGATGCTGTGATTATTGCTTCCTATGGCACATTCAGCACAGGTATCAACATTAAGAAATTACATAACGTCGTTTTTGCATCACCTTCTAAATCAAGAGTAAGAAACTTACAGTCAATTGGAAGAGTGCTGCGTAAAGGTGAAGGAAAAGATTTAGCAACATTATATGATATTGCAGACGACATTTCCGAGAAACCAGATAAGAATTACACGTTAAAACATCTTGAGGAAAGAATTAATATCTACCAAGAAGAAAACTTTAATTATGAAGTAATTAAAATTAAAGTATAATATGGAAGAAGAATTCTATGCGTCCATAAAATTAATGTCAGGCGAGGAAATCGTTGCAAAGGTTTCTTATGACAATGATGAGGATGTTCTTATTATTGAGAATCCTCGTTTAGTTAATGTAATTGAAATGAAAAAAGGTGCATCAAACATGAAAGGGTTTACCTTTGAATCATGGATGGCAGCAACTTACGATGAAATGTTTATTATTAAAAAAGACCACATCCTCACAATCACAGAATTAGATACAAAAATACAAAAGTTTTATAAACGTTTTCTACAAAAAGAAAATGGAGATGTTGAAGAATCTACTAGAGTAGATATTAAACAACAAAAAGGATATATGTCTACAGTAAAAGAATCTCGTAAGTACTTAGAAGATCTATATAATAGAAGCTAATAATCTTTGAAACGCTACATCGCTAATTATACACAGATTTAGAGGTCTTGTCAAGTCCCTTGCGTTTTGTTGAATTTAATGATAGAATAACAACAAGGATAAGTAAAAGCATGGCAAGAAGAAAAACAGAAAACTATGTAAATAACAGAGATTTTCTAGACGCTCTGATGGTCTATCGTAAAGAGGTAGCAGAAGCAGCAAAAAATGAGCAACCAAAACCTCGTGTACCACCTTACGTTGGAGAGTGTTTCCTCAAGATCGCTACGCATCTATCATACAAACCAAACTTTGTCAACTACATGTTTCGTGAAGACATGATTTGTGATGGTATTGAAAACTGCTTACAATACATTCATAATTTTAATCCAGAGAAGTCTACTAATCCTTTTGCATACTTCACGCAAATTATTTACTTTGCTTTTCTTCGCCGCATCTCTAAAGAAAAGAAACAGTTAGAAATCAAAGCAAAGATTCTAGAGAAGTCTGGGTTTGATGAAGTTTTGCATACAGATAGTTATACAGGTGACATGGCAGGTTATAGTAGTAGCTCCTCTGATTTGAATAGTATCAAAGAGTCCCTTGAAATTAGATACAAACGATGATTGCTCTTATCACTGACCAACACCTAGACGGAAGAAAAGGTAGTGTTGCTTTTTGGGAATACTTTAAAAAATTCTATGATGATGTTTTCTTTCCTACCTTGGAAAAGAAAGGAATCAAAAACATCATTGACCTAGGTGATACATTTGACAATAGAAAAAGTATTGACTTTAATGTATGGAGTCGTGTGCGACAGTATTACTTTCAGCGTCTTGAGGACATGGGTATTACAGTCCACATGATTCTTGGTAATCATTGTGTATATTATAAAAATACTAATGAGGTAAATTCTCCCGATTTACTTTTAGATAGTTTTCATAACATTAATGTTATTTCTACTGCTCGTGAAGTTACAGTAGAAGGACGAAAGATTCTTATGTTGCCTTGGATTAATTCTGAAAACAGAGAAAAAACATTCAAGGTGATTGAAGAGAGTGATGCTGAAATCTGTATGGGACATCTTGAGCTCAATGGATTTGAAGTTACTCCTGGCATGAGAATGGAGCATGGAATGGATTCCAAAATTCTTTCTAAGTTTAAGCAAGTATTCTCTGGTCACTTCCACCATAAGTCTAAGAAAGGTAATATCCAGTATCTTGGTAATCCTTATCAAATGTTTTGGAATGACTATAAGGATGAAAGAGGATTTCATCTTTGGAATCCAGATACTACTAAATTGACTATGGTTAAAAATCCATATGATATTTTTCAGAAAATTTTCTATAACGAAACTACTAAATCTCATTTAGAATTTGACATTGATAAGTGTAAGCATTCATTTGTTAAAGTTATAGTTGAAGATAAAAAAGACTATCAAGAGTTTGAGAAGTTTGTTGAGAATGTCTATTGCAAGAAACCACATGATGTAAAAATTATTGAAACTTTTGTAAATGACACATTCTTAGAAGACGATGACAATGTAGAAGTTAAAGATACATTAACTTTGCTCAACGAATATATCGATGAAGTTGACTTATCAGTCAATAAAGATAAACTAAAATCTCTCATGCGGTCCCTATATATTGAGAGTTGTGAGGTAGTATAATGTTTCTCATCACCCTTAAAGAACAACCTGATGGAGTTTATTCTCTAATATCAGATCAGGGTGAGCATGTCATCTTTTTCTTTGAGGAGGAAGATGATGCAGATAGATATCTCATGCAACTAGAGCAACATGATGACCACAAAAACCTAGCAGAAATGACAGTTGTTGAGGTGGACATTGACATTGCATCAAAAGTGTGCGAAGATAAAGGTTACCACTATACTGTGGTAACACCCGATGACGTGATAGTGCCACCAGACGATTTATGATTATTTTTGAAAACCTGAAGTGGAAAAATTTTCTCAGCACTGGTAACCAGTTTACTGAAGTTAATCTAGCGCAAGATAAGAGCACTATTATTGTTGGTGCCAACGGCGCTGGAAAATCTACAATTTTAGACGCACTTACCTTTGCGTTATTTGGAAAACCCTTTCGTAAAATCAATAAACCACAACTCCTCAATTCAATTAACCAAGGAGATTGTGTTGTTAATCTTAGCTTCAACATCGGCAGGAATAAATATGAAGTAATGCGAGGTATTAAACCTGCATTATTTGAAGTTACTATGAATGGTGCAGCACTGAATCAAGATGCATCTGTTGTTGACCAACAGAAAAATTTTGAGCAGACCATTCTCAAAATGAATTACAAATCTTTCACCCAGATTATTGTATTAGGATCTTCTACTTTCGTGCCTTTCATGAGGTTGCCGCTGGCAGCACGAAGAGATATCATTGAAGACATTCTGGACATTCAAATTTTCTCATCTATGAATTTGAATTTGAAAGATAAAATTAGAAACATTAATGATGAATTAAAAGACCACGAATATAAACTGTCATTAGTCAAAGAAAAAATTGACATGCAGAAGACGTTTATGCTCGACATTGAAAAGAAGAATAAAGAAGATATACAGGAAAAAGAATCTCGTAAAGAGCAATTCCTGACAGAGGCATTAGGTTATGAAACCGAGATACTCAATAACGACAAGGAAATCGACGAAAAGAGCTCTGCCATTTCAGACACGCAGAAGATTAAAACAACGATTGCTAAAGTCGAAACACTCAAGAATAAAATCTCATCTAAACAAAAATCATACACAAAAGAGAAATCATTCTTTGAGGAAAATGATTCTTGCCCGACATGCGGTCAAGGTATCGAAGAGCATTTCAAACATGAAAAGGTCTCGCTTCTCTCGGATAAACTTACTGAGGTGGAGAAAGCAATGTCTGATTTGGGACAACAACTTTCCAATCTCCAAAGTCAAGAGAATATCTTTATTCTTTTAATTGATGAAATCAATAATATCAATTCAAAGAATAGACAATTAAAGAATGACATTAACTCACTTCATAGACGAATTGAAGACTTGGACCGAGACATCAGAAAACTTAGGAATACGGATGTCAATCAACGGGAGCAGTTTTCAATTCTTAAATCCCTCGACAACAAAAACAAAGAGATACAAGAAGTCATCTCGGAAACCAAAGAGGAAAAAGATTGTTTCACCACAGCAACGCAACTTCTTAAAGACTCGGGCATCAAAACGCGCATCATCAAAAAATACCTCCCGACGATGAATAAACTCATTAATGAGTATCTAGATAAAATGGAATTCTCATCTAGTTTTATGCTTGATGAAAATTTTTCCGAAGTAATTAAATCACGTTATAGAGATGAGTTTAGTTATGAAAGTTTTAGCGAAGGAGAGAAAGCTCGTATTGATATCGCTCTGTTGCTTACTTGGCGCAGTATTGCTAAACTTAAGAATAGTGTGGATACTAACCTCCTTATCTTAGATGAGATTTTTGACGGGTCTCTTGACCAATCTGGCAACAGTGACCTTGGTTGGATTCTAAAAACGTTTGATGATAAGACAAACGTATTCGTCATTTCACACCGTGATAATATGGCAGATAAGTTTGACCGATGTTTGCGATTTGAGAAGCATAAGAATTTCTCATACGTCACAGAAGAAACAACAACATAACTTATAGGGGGTTGCTCAGCGGCGACCCCCATTGTATTATAGGTCTATAAACGCAAGAGACTGATGCTCAACCTGGAAGTCAAAGGAAATCTAGCTCGCCTGCTTGCTACCGAGAATTTGGTAGTGGAGCACCGTAACGTAGAGACTGCCATGTTTAACGTTGTTGACCGTGTGTTGACCTTGCCCATGTGGAAAGCAGCGAGTGCTGATGTATATGACATGCTGGTGGGTCATGAGGTTGGGCATGCTCTCTATACCCCTCAAAAATTTGGCAGGGACTATGGCGTCCCTCAGAGTTATATCAACGTGGTTGAGGATGCTCGTATCGAGAAACTGATGAAGCGTAAGTTTCCTGGTCTTTCTCGTAACTTCTATACTGGATATAGAGAGTTGCATGATGATGATTTTTTCGGTATTGGTGGTCGCTCACTTGATACCTATACTTTGATTGACCGTATCAATCTTTACTTTAAAGTCGGTGTCCATGCTGGTGCTTCTTTTAGTTTCTCCTCTCAGGAAGATGAGTTGGTAAAATTAGTTGCTGATGCTGAGACCTTTGAAGAAGTTGTGGAAGCAACCCGTCGCATTCTTGCATATACGAAAGAGAATGAGATGGAGAAAATTGCTGACATTCCTAATGCTGAGGAGAATGGCAACCCTTCTTCAGAAGCAGAGTCTGGCGACACTATGACTCATGAAGAAATGCTTGAGGAAGCAGAGCGTCGTGAAAATGCTAATGCTGAAGAGACTGGTGATGAAACTCCTTCATCTACAACAGGTGCTGGAGACTTTGGAGCAGAATTAAATTCAGAAACTGATTCGGCATTCTCTGAATCTGCTAAAGAAAAATTAGTTTCAAAACAGTTTGGAGAAACACATTATGTTGAAATGCCACCTCTCCATGTAAATAGTTTTGTAGTGCCTAATAGCACTATCATGAAAGACTGTGCAGATTGTTATGCTGAGCAATCTCAAGACTCTTTTAAATGGGCAGACTATGAATACTCTGCGTATCGCAAGGAAGCACAAAAAGAAGTTAACTATTTGGTTAAAGAGTTTGAGATGAAAAAATCTGCAGACCAATATGCTCGTGCTAGCACTGCAAAAACTGGTGTGCTTGATACATCCAAACTTCATACTTTCAAATGGAATGAAGATATTTTCAAGAAGATTACTGTTGTCCCTGATGGCAAGAATCATGGGTTAGTTTTCATTCTTGATTGGTCTGGGTCAATGGGAAGTATCATGCAGAATACTGTAAAGCAACTGATTAACATTGCATGGTTTTGTAAGAAGTGTCAGATTCCTTTTGATGTTTATGCATTCACTAACAACTATTGGGTAGACCGTAACTTTAATTACCGTGATGAGCTTTACGAAACTCCTGAGCGTCACCATGCAAAAGTTGAGGGATACATTGAGATTTCACCAAACTTCCGTATGATGAATATGGTTACCTTTGATGGTAAGAGTGGTAAGAATCTTGAGAATCAATTGAAAAACTTCTGGCGTATTGTTGGTGGTGAAGTAATGTATTCTGGGTATAGAAATCCTCCTGGATATGGTCTCTCAGGCACCCCTCTTAATGAAGCAGCAATTTCATTGACTGCTATCATTCCAGATTTTATTAAGCGTAATAAAATTCAAAAGACTAATGTTGTCATCTTGTCAGACGGAGAAGCACAATCAATTTCTTACAATCGTAAGTTGAATTACTCTGGTGATAATAAATATGGATATAGGTCTATTGAGAGCGATTGTGTTCTTCGTGACCGCCAGACTGGTAGAGTTTATCCTTCCTTTAAAGGTGGATATTACAGCAGTGGAGATTTGATTACCAGCACTTTTCTTAATGCTGTCCGTCATAGATTCCCTGATATTAATATGATTGGTATTCGTCTTACAAGCGGTCGTGGTCTCAATAATGCTATAGCATCTGGTGTGTGTAAAGTCCCTTTTGCTGAAGTGCAGAAGCAATGGAAGAAGGAAAAGACTGCAGCAGTGTCAGAATTTAATGGTTATCAAATGATGTATTTTATGTCCTGCAGTGATTTGCATGATGAGGATACTGGCATCGATGTTCCTGATGATGCTACAAAAACACAAATCAAGAATGCATTTAAAAAGTCTCTTAGTAAAAAGGGAATCAATAAGAAAATGCTTTCTTCATTCGCAACGCTAGTCAGTTGAGGCACTGTCCACTCTGCCCCTGACTCTGCCCCACTCTGCCCTATAATAACTACATCAACACAAGACATCTAATGACACTCTCTGCTGAATATATCACCACGTCATTGCAGGCAGTTTATGGTGAGTCTGTCACTGCTGCTAATATTCGTGAATGGTGTAACATGAATCACACCAACTATCAAACTGTCACCAAGAAAATTGAGCAATGTAAAACTGGTCGTGGTAAGTGGAATCTTACGGTAGTAGAGCAACTTGAGCAATCTTATCAGTCTTCAGTGAAAGAAAATCTTATTCCAGATAGAGATGATACCTTCGTCAGTTTTGGTAGCTTCAGCGATGTCAAAAAAGTTATTCAGTCCCGTATTTTCTATCCTGTTTTTATTACGGGGATGTCTGGCAACGGTAAAACATTTGGTGTTGAGCAAGCATGTGCCCAACTAGGACGTGAAATTATTCGTGTAAATATCACAATTGAAACAGATGAAGACGACCTTATTGGTGGGTTCCGCCTTGTTAATGGCGAAACAGTATGGCACAATGGTCCAGTTATTGAAGCGTTGGAGCGCGGCGCAATCCTGCTTCTGGATGAAGTGGACCTTGCATCTAATAAAATTCTTTGTCTTCAGTCCATCCTAGAAGGCAACGGTGTCTTCCTCAAGAAGATTGGTAAATATGTAAAACCTGTAACAGGATTCAATGTTATTGCAACTGCAAATACTAAGGGTAAAGGCAGCGATGACGGTCGTTTTATTGGCACCAATATTCTCAATGAGGCATTCCTCGAACGTTTCCCAATTACCTTTGAGCAATCATACCCTACTACGAAAGTAGAAACTGATATTCTCTCTAAAGTTGCTGTGCAACTCAACTGCTTTGATGCAGACTTTATCGAGAGACTTGTTTCGTGGGGAGAGATTATTCGTAAGACCTTCTATGATGGTGGAGTTGATGAAGTCATCTCTACCCGTCGCCTGGTGCATATCATCCGTGCATTCTCTATCTTTGGCAAACGTGCTAAAGCGATTGAGGTTTGTGTTAATCGTTTCGATGAGGAAACAAAGTCGTCATTTCTTGAATTGTATGCTAAGATAGATGCATCTGTTACTGACGCTGATGTATGATGACCTTCCTCGCCACACCCTCGTCCGTAAAAAAGGCGGGGGTATTTTTTTGATTAAGTGTAAAATTAATCAAGTCCATGGCAACAAGTTAATACCCTGTTATATTGGACACCAATATCTAGATGAGGAGGCTATTGACTATGCTCCAGGGACATGTTATATTGACAGTATTGACCAAATTATAAATTATGAATCAACATCATTGGAAGTACAATGAGGAAGAAATTCTCTCTGAGTTGAAGGAATATATTTCTTCTACTTATACCCAGCACTACTCTGCTGGCACTGAAAAAATCCAAACCCTTGACCTTATTGAAGCATGTGGTGATGGGGAAGCATTCTGCAGAAGTAACATCTTGAAGTATGCTTCTCGGTATGATAGGAAGGGCACTGCTCGTCGCGACCTTGTTAAGATTCTGCACTATGCAGTCCTTCTACTACACTTCAATGACAAAAATGCACAACGTGAAGACTACAACCAATGAGTAACATTGCCCTTTCAAAGACCACAATTGAAATCCTTAAGAATTTCTCTACAATCAATACATCGATTGTAATCAAAGAGGGTAACGTCCTTCGTACTATTAGTAATGAGGAAAACATTCTCGCTACTGCTAAGGTGGAAGAAGTGTTTCCACAAACGTTTGCTATCTATGACTTGAATCAATTCCTAGCAGGTCTTTCTCTGTTTGAGAATCCTAGTCTAGTGTTTGACAATGATGATTACTTGATTATTAAGTCTGGTCGCTCTCGTGTGAAATACTATTTCAGTGACCCTGAGATTACTCTTAAGACGGCACCTGACAAGAAGGTAAATTATCCTGGGTCTGATGTTACCTTCTCCTTGTTTGCTAGTGACCTGTCGTCACTCAACAAAGCATCTAATGTTTATAAACTTCCTGACTTTGTAATCAGCACAGACAATGAGATTCTTCTTTCTGTCTGTGACCTGGAGAATGATACCTCCCACGTCTATGATGTGACAGTAAAGGGTGACTTTGAAGGTAATCATAATCTCCACCTAAAGGTTGAGAATCTGCGTCTCATGCAAGGTGACTATACTGTTGGTGCTTCCAAACATCTCATTACTGAGTGGAAACATACTGATATCGATTTGAGTTATTATGTTGCACTAGAGCCTTGAAGCACATCTTGTTTACTCTGAAAGGTTGTCCCTTTTCACTTTGTGATGATGAGGCACATATTCGTAACGTGCTTACCAATGCTGCTACAATATCTCGGAGTACTTTACTAGATGTATCTTCCCACAAGTTTGACCCTTATGGGGTAACTGCTGTGGCACTTCTTGCTGAATCTCATATCAGCATCCATACCTGGCCAGAGAATGGTATGGCAGTATGTGATGTGTTTACTTGTGGAGACCATACAAATCCACGAGCTGGTGCCACATACATGTATGAAGAAATGGGTGCAACAGATATTGTATCCGAAATTTTTACTCGACCTTTTTATAATGAATGATTTTTTGTGGGTAGAGAAGTATCGTCCTCATACAATTGAGGATTGTATTCTCCCTTCTTCTTTGAAGAAAGTATTTACTGGATTTGTTGAGCAGGGAGAGATTGCAAATCTCATGCTCTCTGGTCCTCCTGGAGTTGGAAAGACTACGGTCGCCAAATCATTATGTGAAGAGTTAGGTCTTAGTTACATTGTTATCAATGGTAGTGATGAAGGTCGCTTCCTTGATACTATTCGCACTAAAGTCCGTAACTTTGCTACTACTAAATCTTTAGTTGGTGGCGGTGCTCACAAGGTGGTTATTATTGATGAGGCAGATAACACTACACATGACGTGCAATTATCTCTTCGCACTTTTGTAGAAGAGTATCATAGTAACTGCCGATTCATCTTTACTTGTAACTTCATCAATAAAATTATTGAGCCGTTGCACTCACGATGCACAGTGGTGGATTTCCGTATTAAACAGTCGGAGCAACAGAAACTCCAAGCACTATTCTTCGACCGCTTGAAGGGCATCCTAGACGCCTCTGGGGTGACCTATGAGGATAAAGTCGTGGTCAAACTAATCCAGCGTTACTACCCTGACTGGCGTCGTCTCTTGAATGAGGCACAGCGTCACTCTGCAGGTGGGTCTCTGGATGCTGCTGTGCTATGCGATATTGCCGATGTCAATCTAGATGACTTGATTCGTGCAATGAAGAATAAAGAGTTTACTACTGTGCGTAAGTGGGTGGTGAATAATATGGATAGTGACCCCAATATTATTATGCGTAAAGTGTATGATACTCTGGTTGACTTTATTGAAGGGTCTACGATTCCTCCTGCTGTCTTGGTGCTTGCTAAGTATCAGTATCAGGTTGCTTTTGTTGCTGACCAGGAGATTAACCTGCTAGCATGTCTTACTGAATTGATGGTGGAGTGTAAGTTTAAATGAATAAGATTGTAATTCCACAAACCCGCGAATACATATCACTAAAAACAGATATCTTGTCATCAGATTTTCCTTGGGTTTATGTAGAAACTCCATTTGGTCCTGCTACTGAAGAAGATAAAAAACTTTGGAATTGTTTCCCTTATTTCAGTCATTCTGTATTGAGAGCACCAGGGTCTGGTGGAGACCAAAATATTTTTTCTCTTCCTAACTCTGAATGGGCACCGTTATGTAATGAAGTCCTTAAACAAATTAATAGCGAAAATAATCTCGATATTAATGTAGTTTTGAGAATTAATTTTAATCTGACACTTCCTTCGTCTAATGATAGACCAGATAGGAAACATGTTGACCACGATTTTCCTCATAAAAATATGTTAGTATATCTAACAGAATGTGATGGTGGACAAACTGTGGTGTTTGGTGATACTACTGAAGAATATTTTCCAGTAGAAGATACTGGAATTGTATTTGGTGGACATCATCATTATTATTTCTATCCTACTAGTGGTAGAAGAGTTGTTATGGTAGTAACTTATATTTGATATGAAATCGTTAAAAACTCCTTTACGATATCCAGGTGGCAAGTCTCGCGCCTGTGTAAAACTGGCACAGTATATGCCAGACATGAAAAACTATAAAGAGTTTCGTGAGCCATTCCTTGGTGGTGGTAGTGTTGCACTATACATGACTAAGCAATATCCCCATCTAGATATCTGGGTGAATGATTTGTATGAGCCTCTTTATAATTTTTGGAAAGAGTTGCAACATAATGGTCATGCACTCGCTGAGCAACTGAGACAGTATAAGATTGATAACCCAACACCTGACACTGCCAAGAATCTTTTTCTAGAATCAAAGGAGATTGTTAATGAAAATTCCGTATCCGATTTACGTCGCGCTTGTAGTTTCTACGTTATTAACAAGTGCTCTTTTTCTGGTCTCACTGAGTCCTCATCCTTTAGCAGGCAAGCGTCTGACTCCAACTTCTCAATGCGGGGAATTGACAAACTCCCTGAATACTCAGGACTGATTGAAAACTGGAGGATTACTAATGAGAGATATCAACAACTCTTTACCGATGACAGGTCTATCTTCACCTACCTCGACCCACCTTACGACATTAAATCTAACCTATACGGAAGGAAAGGTGGTATGCACAAATCATTCGACCACGACGGTTTTGCTACCATTTGTGATAGGTTTGCTGGTTGTCAACTTGTATCTTATAACTCGTCTCAACTTATTCGTGAGAGGTTTGCAGGGTGGAGAGTCGGAGAATACCAACACACCTACACCATGAGGTCTGTAGGCGACTACATGAAAGACCAACACGAAAGAAAAGAATTAGTATTATTTAATTATGACTGCACCAACTCTCTCCCAGATTCTCTACACAATCAATCAGTCAAAGAAACATCTGTATGATACAGAGGAGGATGTTAAGTCATATCCACCTTTCATTGTAAATAAGTGTCTGTCTGGATTTCTGGATACAGTATTGTATGCGAATGAAATGAATATGAATTCTCATCTAGACAAGAAGATGCAGTATGACTTTTTTATAAATAGTATCACTCCAAGGAAGAGATTCTCGCCTTGGGAGAAAAAGTCTTCAATTGATTGTCTTGATGCAGTCAAAGAATATTATGGGTATAGCACCGATAAAGCTTTGCAAGCGTTAATGATTTTAACTAATGAGCAACTTGAAGAGATTAAACGCTTAGTAAATAAAGGTGGTAGACGATGACAACTGACATTGAAGTTAAGTGGAATCAAACTGATATGATTGAAGTGACTCTTAATGAGCCTGATGATTTTCTGAAGGTTCGTGAGACTCTCACCCGTATTGGAGTGGCATCCAGGAAAGAAAAAATTATTTATCAATCCTGCCATATTCTACACAAGCAAGGTAAATATTATATTGTTCATTTCAAAGAGTTGTTTGCTTTGGATGGAAAGAAGACTAACCTATCGTTGAATGATACTCAACGTAGAAACAGAATTGTCCAACTACTTTCTGATTGGGGATTAATTGCAGTATCTAAACCTGAATTAATTTCAGACGTTGCGCCCCTAAACCAAATTAAAGTCCTTGCCTTCAAAGAGAAGGAAGATTGGACTTTAGAAAGTAAATATAATATTGGTCGCAAGAAAGTAGAAGCAACCGAATAATTTTGTGGGGGAAATTACACCCCCATTTTTTTGTGTCTTAAATAAATAGTAGTGGATCATATTTTTCATTCTATTAACCACAAAGAACTTTGTTGTTAATGCGTGATC
>MDSW01061848.1_pt1 | contig 14145 bp, 11 predicted proteins | sample 811171 | NCBI WGS metagenome assembly MDSW01 (sample SAMN05326641, study PRJNA326480) | marine metagenome | isolation source: seawater | place: Atlantic Ocean: North West | collected 2012 | reverse complement strand
TTCACTAGCATCCTTTCAGGCTTGGGGAACGGAATTTGAAAGCCGGGAAAACAAAAGGCCGCGAGTGGCTGCTGTCTATACTTCCTTTACGTATCGCAGTCATGCCCATGTTATTCTGGAAAACTTCCTACAACCCTATCTGTTTTGCGGCGAGGTCACGGACCCCGGTGTCGATGTGGTGAGTTTTTATCGTGATCAGATGCCTGACGGAGATATGACGGACTCCGTTGCAAAAGAATATGGTATTCCAGTCTTTAAGACAATTCGCGAAGCATTGTGTGTGGGCGGCGACAAGTTAGCCGTCGATGCCGTGCTTTCCATTGGCGAGCATGGCAGTTATCCACGTAATGAATTCGGGCAGGTAATGTATCCCCGCAAACGATTCTTTGACGAGATCATTGCCGTCATGAAAGATTCCAATCGGTTTGTACCTGTATTCAATGACAAGCATCTCAGCTATCGATATGACTGGGCACAGGAAATGGCCGAAACGGCAGAGCAGAACAACGTTCCCTTTCTTGCCGGCAGCAGCGTTCCATTGGCTGAGCGGCGGCCTAACGTTGAAATCAAAAAAGGTACGAAGATCGAAGAAGCCGTATCGATTCATGGTGGTCCGGTAGAATCCTACGACTTTCATGCTTTAGAAGTACTCCAATCCATGGTCGAGCATCGTCGTGGGGGCGAAACGGGTGTGAAACGGATCACTTTTTACGAGGGCGAACAAGTCTATCAGGCAGCTCAAGCTGGCATTTTTAATTGGAAACTCGTAGAAGCGGCGATGTTTGCGGAAACCGGTCAAATTGAAAACCGTTTGGAATCCATTGGAGACGAAGAAGAAATCACGCCTCACGCCATTGTCCTTGAATACGTTGACGGATTTAAGGCAACCATCCTTCGAGCCGGTCGTAGCAGCACTCGATGGAATTTTGCATGCCGGCTAAAAGGCAAAAAAGATCCTGTAGCAACAAGCTTTTATGTTGGTCCTTGGGAAAACCGAAATCTCTTCAAAGCACTTTCACACGCCATACAGGTGCACTTTAGAACTGGGGAGCCACCTTATCCTGTGGAACGAACCTTATTCGTCTCCGGTATTCTCGATGCTGCGATGAAGGCGCGCAAAGCGCCGGGACATCCACTCCACACAAACCAACTCCACTATAAATATCAGACGACCGACTTTTCAAACGTCCGTGAAAATGGGAAGTCCTGGGACATCATCACTGAAGATATCCCCCAACCGCCTGACTTCAATAATGGTACTCCCGCCAATGGAAAATCATAAATGTCAGATGGCACTGAACTTAATTGGTCTATCCTCGGACTAGGACGATTTGGGCGCATCCACGCGCGTATCTTACAAACAATACGCGGTGTCCGCCTGCACTCAGCATGCAATCGCAACGAGGACGTTTTACAGCAGCATGCCGCAGAACTGCAATTACGGAAGACTTCCACAACGACTGATGACATCCTTGGCGACTCAGAAGTCGACGTTGTTTCAATTGTCACGCACTGGCAGGATCACTATCCATTGGCGATTGAGGCACTCAACGCCGGGAAGCATGTCTTTCTGGAAAAACCTATTGCTGCCACAACTATACAGGCCCGGGAAATTCTGAAGGCGTCACGCCAGTCTAAAGGCAAATTAATGGTTGGCCATATCTGTCGCTTTGACCCTCGGTATAGCCTTGCGCGAGAACGCATTCTTGGTGGAGAAATTGGTGAGGTGACCTCCATTCATGCAAAACGCAATCTGCCCGTTGCCCCGGCCAATATCCGCCTTGGAAAAATCCCTCCTCTTATTGGTGACGGAATTCATGATCTTGATCTGGCGATGTGGATGCTTGGACGCAAACCGAATTCCGTATTTGCTCGCAATATTAAAATCCATGACTTCACCTATCCCGATGCTGGTTGGGCAATGTTTGACTTTAGCGATCCTGCCAAGTCAAGTGAAACCGTCGTGGTCATCGAAACACACTGGGGACTTCCCGAGACCACCGAAACAGTCATTGATGCACGCATGGAGATCATCGGAACAACCGGAAAGATTAGCATCGACTGCAGTCAAACAGGATTACACATCCAGGCTAAACATACCAGGTATCTGGACACATCCTATTGGCCTCAAGTCAAAACTGAGACTTTTGGTGTTTTACGCAGCGAACTCGAATATTTTACTCGTTGTATTGAATCAGGCTCTGAACCGTCATTGATTACAACCGAGGAAGCCTGTGACGCTTTAGAAATAATTCTATTGGCTCAACAATCAGCCGATGAACAGCAGATACTTACAGTCGAGGCATAACCTTATCCTTCGAACACCCCCAATTGCTAATAAAGGCCGGAACTAGTTTTACCACTTTAGCGGTTCACGCTATTGAGGCTGTTGATAAAATAGAGTTTTGCCGACAAAGTGAAGGGATAGCCTTTAACGTTAGCAGGTCGAAAAGTAATGTCACATCGTTTGTATATAGAAACCGTCGGTTGCCAGATGAATATGCTGGATAGTGAAATGGTCGTCGCCGACCTGCGCAAACGCGGTTACGAACTAACTTCCGATGTGAAAGCGGCTGACACGATTCTCTATAACACCTGCAGTGTTCGTGCTCATGCTGAAGACAAAATCTACAGTGCTCTGGGTACGCTCAAATTGATGAAAAATCGCAATCCCGACAAAATCATCGGAGTGATGGGATGTATGGCTCAAAAAGATCAGCAGATCATCTTTAACCGAGCACCTTACGTCGACTTCATCGTCGGCCCGGGGCAACTACAACAGGTTCCTGATCTGATAGACAAAGCACGTGATGGTGAAGAACAGCAAATGGCCGTTGGTTTAGGCCGTCGCGAAGGCAGCAATGACGACATTAAACGAAGTCATGAAACCTTTGACCCTCTTCGTGATCCAACAATGCGTCCAACTCCGTATCAAGCCTACTTACGCATTCAGATCGGTTGTGACAAGTTTTGCACATACTGCGTAGTACCTAATACCCGAGGCCCGGAGCAAGGACGGAACCCACAACAAATTGTGGAAGAAGCAAAGGTATTGGCTGACCAAGGATGTCTTGAAATCACTTTGCTCGGGCAAACCGTGAATAGTTATAGTTTCACAAATGCGGAAGGCGAGAGAACTCGGATGTCTGACCTACTTCGTTTACTTCACGAAGTCCGTGGTATCGAGCGTATTAAGTTCGTAACGAACTACCCGAGGGACATGAAAAAGGAATTACTGGAAACTATTCGTGACCTGCCCAAAATTTCGCCGTACCTGCATGTGCCATTACAACACGGTAATAATGACATGCTGAAACGAATGCGTCGTGGCTACACGGTCGAACAATACCGTGACATGATGCATTTAATCTGGGATACGCTGCCAAATGCAGCCGTCTCGAGTGACTTCATTGTTGGGTTCTGCGGAGAGACTGACGAAGAATTCCAAACATGTATCGACTCGATTCGCGAATTCCGTTTCAAGAACAGTTTTATCTTCAAGTACAGCGAACGCGAAGGAACCAAAGCTGCGGGTACACTGATCGATGATGTTCCTTATCAAGTCAAACAGGAACGCAACAACGCGCTGCTGGCGGTACAAAATGAAGTCAGTGAAGCTGAAAATATAAAATTTATCGGACACTCCGTCGACGTCTTAGTCGAAGGTCCAAGCAAGAAGGCCGAAAAGATGGAATCGAACGGACCCCTGAAACAAATGGTCGGCCGCACACATTGCGACCGGATCGTTGTCTTTGATGGTAACGAACGACAGGCCGGGCAGATCCTGCCCGTCTCTATCTACGAAACCACTCCATTTACTCTCTTCGGAGCAGTCGTCACTCAGGAAGCCGGCCCCGAAGTCTACGCGCTCTAAATCTGCGACAGGGAGCAGGACATGGCCCGAGTGGTATTAGCGATGTCTGGTGGAGTCGACAGTAGTGTGGCGGCTCACCTCCTGCTTGAACAGGGACATGACATCATAGGCGTTTTTATGCGGCATGGTGAAGAGTCTGCGGCGGCCTGTGAGCTCGATAGCGGGGAAGCGAATCCGCTATTACCTCTTTTACAAAACCGTGCTGACCACAAGCAAGGATGCTGCAGTGCTTCCGATGCTGAGGATGCCAGGAAAGTTGCGGACAAACTGTCGATCCCCTTCTACGCCCTAAACCTACAAAAAGACTTTAGCCGGATCATTGACTACTTTGTTGATGAGTACACGATCGGGCGTACTCCCAATCCTTGCGTGATGTGTAATAACTGGATCAAGTTTGGCAGACTATTCGACTACGCCGACAGTATTGATGCCGAATATGTCGCGACCGGGCATTATGCTCGACTAGTCCATGATCAACAAAACAAAATCCGCTTAGCCCGGGGAATTGACGGCACAAAAGATCAAGCCTACGTCTTATTTGGGATTGAGCAGAAATACTTATCGCGTATGTTGCTACCGGTCGGAGGATTCCCCAAGACAGAAATTCGTGAAATCGCTGCAGGGATCAGTTTACGAGTGGCCGACAAGAAAGACAGTCAGGAAATATGCTTTGTCACGTCAGGACATCATGGCGACTTCGTTCGCCAACGTCGCGGCGAAATCGATCTCTCGGGCGAAATTATCACAACCGATGGTACAGTAGTCGGGCGACATGACGGTATCGAAAATTATACCGTCGGACAACGCAAAGGCCTCGGAGTCGCACTCGGAACACCACACTACGTGGTAAAAATCAATCGTGATTCCCATCAGGTCGTACTAGGCAGTCATGATGAACTGGGAAAGACCTCTTTGCAGGCAGATCGTACAAACTGGTTAATCACACCCGAGCCTGAACAATCATTTCGTTGTCAGGCTCAGATCCGCTACAACAGTTCTCCACAGGACGCCACCGCTTCTATTGGTGAGTTGAATGGTGAACAAATACTGCAAGTCACGTTTGATCAGCCGGTTCATGGTATTGCACCAGGGCAAGCCGTTGTTTGCTACGATGGAGAAATGGTCATTGGTGGTGGCTGGATCCGTTGATGGGTCATTGCTCCCACACCATCTAATCGTGCATAATCTACAATCAAAGACAAAGCCGCTTTCACATTCGAGCCTATGAAAACCAATATGCTTTCAGAACTAAAAGACCGAGCAGAATCAATTCAACAAAAACTACTCCAACTCGGAGATAGTCTTTGACTACGCTACAAAAACCGAAAATATTCAAGCCATAGAATCTCAGATGGCTGCGGCTGGTTTCTGGGACCATCAGGAAACCGCTCAGGCAGCGGTTGCCAATCTTAAATCACTCAAAGCTGTTACCGCACCACTTGACGAATTGACGGCGGCAGCTGAGGACTTGACGGTCCTGCTGGAAATGTGCCAGGAAGAGCCGGAGATGGAAGCAGAGGTTGAGCAGGAGATCACACGTCTTGAATCTCTTTGTGAAGATCTAAAACTAAAATCCATGCTCAATGGCCCTCATGATAACTCCGGAGCTATTCTGACAATCTATGCTCGAGATGGAGGTACGGATGCCAACGACTGGGCGGAAATGCTCTTACGTATGTATATCCAGTGGGCCAGCCAGGAAGGGCACCAGGTCTCTCTGCTAGATCGTAGTGACAATGATATTGCAGGTATTAACAATGCAACCATCTGTGTGCGGGGAGCGATGGCCTATGGCTATCTAAAAGGTGAAGCAGGGATTCATCGTCTGGTGAGAATTAGTCCGTTTAATTCTGAAGGAAAACGCCAAACAAGTTTTGCTGCGATTGATATATCTCCCGAAATCTCCGACGATATTGAAATAGAAATTGACGAAAAAGATGTTCGGGAAGATACCTATCGTGCCAGCGGAGCTGGTGGACAGCACGTCAACAAGACGGATAGTGCTGTACGTTTGACGCATGAACCGACTGGAATTGTCGTCCAGTGTCAAAATGAACGGAGTCAACATAAGAACCGTGCCTCTGCTTACAAGATGTTACGAGCCAGACTTGCGCGAGTGGAAGAAGAAAAACGCGAGGCAGAACAGGCTCAGAAGTACAAAGATAAAGCTCGTGTCGGCTTTGGCTCTCAAATTCGTAACTATTTCCTGCATCCTGACCAGCGGGTTAAAGATGCTCGTACAGGACATTCCGAAGGGAACTTTCATTCCGTGCTGGATGGAAATATTCAGGGATTTCTGGAGAGTTTTCTGCGTTGGCGCATCGGACAAGATTAAAATACACTTCCCGAATCGGGTAAGTACACCCATACCAACCATTTTATATTTGCGAAATGGATTGGTGTTAGAGGGATAAGAGGAGACTATGTGTGTCTGAATTAAAGCATCTCGAAGCGATTGGACCTGATGCCACAGGTTTACGAACTTCCATGGAATGGCGCAACGATCGTTTCGCTCATGTGGTGGACTGGGTCGCAGGTGATCAGGTCTTTCGATTACTGGAAAGTGTGGAAGGAAGCGAAGAAGATTGTTGGCCTCCAAGCCCTGCTCTGCAGGATTTATCTGTTGAACAGCGGACCCAAAGTCGTCAGGTCGGCCTAATGGTAGGAATGGCCGGAAACAGCCATTGGTCGATGAGTATGGAAAACGATCATCCTCAACGCTCTCTTCTATTTGATGTGGCCTGTCGTGTCGCAGATGAAGAGGCTGGCTCGTTAGGGACCACGTATCGCTGTAGCGTACCTGTAAAAATTGCGGATCCAATTCAGAAAATTGCTGAGCTTTCGATTGCCGGTAGAACCTGTCGAATAAAAATTGAATCGACCGGACGTGGTGAATTAGACAACCTTGAAATCGACGGAAACCTGATAAAAATCACCCCCACAGAAAAGCCGGCTAGCTGGCCTGCAACAGTTCGCTGGAAATACAGGCTATTTGGCTGACATTTCTTTCCTGTTCAGGCATTTTGTCCCCCTTGAAAAACGTCCTCACTACGATAAGAATTGTTGAATCAGCGTGATTCATCTCCCATTAACTTTTGGAAACATCTATGGTCTTCGAACACATTGAAAACCTTAAGCGAATTTACACCGATCAACTCGTTATCGTCGATGACAATCGTACTGAGCTAGGTCGATTTCAGGGACTGACTGGCACTGTGAAAACCGTGAATATGAGTGGTCGGGCCCTTGTTGAATTTGATGGTTATAACAATATCGGCTGGGATGATATTGATGTCGATTTTCTAAAGCTTGTTGATGAGCCGGTTCATGAAACAGAAACGGTCTCAACTCCTGTCCCTCCTGCTGAAGCCGCAACGCCGGCTGCCGAGGCTGCTGTAGAAACCACAACGTCCACTGTCGAGACTCCCGCTGAGAAGCCAGCCCCTGCTAAAGCCGATGCAGGAAACATGAGTGTTGCTGACATGTTAGCTTCTGCCCGAGCAAGTGCTGCAGGTGAAGAGGCTCCTGCTGCGGTCGATACGGAAAACATGAGTGTTGCTGACATGTTAGCCGCTGCCCGAGCAAGTGCTGCAGGTGAAGAGACTCCTACTGCTGAGGCTCCTGCTACTGAAGCTCCTGCAGAAGAGCAGGCGGCTGAAGAACCGCAAGAAGCTGCTGCTGAAGACACCCCCGCAGAAGAACCGGCAACCGCTCCCGCTGGTGAAACGGGTAATGCTCAAGCCCTGAAAGAAACGGATGATGTTGATGGCATGTTGGACTATTGTCGAAAAGTCGACGGGTAAACCAAACCCGCGTTAACTAGGAACATGTAAAGAAAGTCGGGCTTTATCGCCCGGCTTTTTCATTTCACACTAAGCATACGTTCCAGTGCCACTAAAGACCATTGAGATACCTCCTCGTCCACATGAATGGCATTGACCTGAGTTCCATACACAAGATTCTCAAGGCTCCAGCAAAGATGTGCTAAATCAATCCTGTACATCGTCGCACACATGCAGACCACAGGGGATAGGAAGTGGATCTTGAGATGAGAGTTTTCTTTTTTAAGACGGTTCACCAAATGCAATTCTGTCCCGATAGCCCAACTGGACCCCGCCTCAGCATTCTTGATCACTTCAATGATCTTACCAGTTGACCCTGATATATCAGCTAGGTCATTGACTTCCTGAGGGCATTCGGGATGCACTAGAATGTTGATCCCTGGATGTTGTTCGCGGAACATCTCCACATGTTCAGCCTGAAACATCTGATGCACGCTACAGTGACCTTTCCAGAGAATGACTTTACTACCCTCAATCGCCGCCTCAGTATTGCCTCCCATTTCCAGTTGATAAGGATCCCAGACTGGCATCTGTTCATTCGTAATCCCCATTTTCAAACTGGTATTTCTGCCGAGATGTTGGTCCGGAAAGAAAAGGACTCGGCTTGTGCGGTTGAATGCCCATTCAAGAACAGCCGGGGCGTTACTTGATGTACAAACGATTCCATTGTGTTTACCCACAAATGCTTTCAGGCTGGCCGCTGAATTAATATAGGTTACCGGGGTAATGTCATTTGTATCAATGACTTCACCCAGATCTGCCCAGCAGTTTTCCACTTGTTCAATCCCGGCCATATCAGCCATGGAACAACCGGCTGCCATATCTGGCAACGTGACAGATACGCGATAACCTCGCTTATCAAATACTTCTGGGCGATTTGCCAGAATATCTGCCGTCTCCGCCATAAAGTGAACGCCACAGAAAACAATATGCTTACAATCTGTATTCTCGGCTGCCATCTGACTCAACTGGTAACTATCACCACGTAAGTCACAGTGCTCAATCACTTCATCTTGTTGATAATGGTGCCCCAAAATTAACAATTCCGGGCCCATGGCTTCACGAACTCGTTCGATCCGTTCCGACAGTTCATCATTTTCGAGGGATTTATAACTGGCGATATCCGGAAGGGGTTGCTCGGTTGCAATACTCATGAATTCCAATTCTTTGTGTTGCTGGCAAAGAGACTATTAAGTTAACTCTTATTATTATCGCCAAATCCACTCTTGGGAATTGGGAATTTACGTCACTTCAAGGACTCGATATGTATGGCTACTACGTTAAAATACTTTCATTGGCATTGCTTTTTACATAACGTAAACACTCATGATTCTACTCATCGACAATTACGATTCCTTCACCTACAACCTCGTTCAGCGATTAGGAGAATTCGATCCTACTCTGAATATTCAGGTTTATCGTAATGATCAGATAACACCTGAACAGGTCGAAGCTCTCAATCCATCTCATATCATCATTTCCCCCGGGCCATGTACACCCACCGAAGCCGGGGTAAGCATGGATGTGATTTCTCACATGAAAGGTAAAGTTCCCATACTCGGAGTTTGTCTGGGTCATCAATCGATCGGGCAATCCACCGGCTCGACTATTGTTCGTGCTAAACAATTAATGCATGGAAAAACTGATTCGATCCATCATGACAATCAGGGAATTTTCGCTGACCTACCCAATCCATTCATTGCGACCCGCTACCATAGTCTGGTCATCCAACCGGACACACTCCATGATGAATTTGAAGTCGCAGCCTGGGCAGATGCTCCTGATGGATCCACCGAAATCATGGCAATTCGTCATAAGAACTACCCCTTAATCGGATGGCAATTTCATCCTGAAAGTTTTCTTTCCGATGTGGGTCCGACAATCCTCCAGCGCTTTCTTGAACTGACAATATGATCAGCGTTGACCAAGCATTGACGAAAATCATGGCTCGGCTACCGGAATGCCGCCCGACCCATTGCACGCTATCCAATGCAGTAGGCTATGTTTTGGCCGAAGATGTCCAAAGTGATATCGACTCGCCACCCTATGACAAATCCTTAGTTGATGGTTATGCCGTCATTGCTGACGATGTGCAACGAAATGTCGTTCTTGATGTATTGGAAGAAGTACTCGCAGGACAAACTCCCACAAAAATCGTTCGTACCAAAACAGCTATCCAAATCATGACGGGAGCTCCTTTGCCTCAAGGCGCCAATGCTGTCGTAATGATTGAGCAAACAAGTCGAGACGGACAAAAGGTAATCATCCACCAAGACGCGATTCAACCTGAGGCTAATGTCATGAGACAGGCAACCTCTCTGTCTCAGGGGGAGATCATCCTCTCAAAAGGCACTCTTATCAGGCCTATCGAGGTTGGTATTTTGGCTGAAATTGGCTGTACTAACGTCCCTGTCTACCAACCTCCTAAACTGGCCGTGATAAGTACGGGGGATGAGCTTGTACAGGCGACTACAACACCACACGGAGGTCAGATCAGAAACTCCAATGGTCCCCTGCTGCAGGCATTAGCAACAAGTTTTGGAGCAGAGGCTCAATCCCTGGGAATTGGAATTGATGACTTTCAAACCTTATCTGACTTAGTAGCGACAGGATTGGAATCAGACATCCTTATTCTTTCTGGAGGAGTATCCGCCGGTGTCAAAGATTTGGTTCCAGCCGTACTCGAACAACATGGCGTAGAACAGGTGTTTCACAAACTCAAACTCAAACCTGGAAAGCCGCTCTGGTTTGGCGTACTTTCATCGGCTGACCGGCAAATAATGGTTTTCGGGCTGCCCGGAAACCCTGTTAGTAGCCTCGTTTGCTTTCTGCTTTTTGTAGCCCCCGTCATATTTAGGATGACGGGCAAACATTCCGAGTGTTTACGAGAAACAACTGCATGTCTGACCACTGATTTTCAACAACGTGGAGATCGTCCCACCTACTTCCCCGCTCAATTGACAGAACGTAACGGAAACCGCTACGTTACACCCCTGGCCTGGAAAGGCTCAGCGGATCAGCGAACGCTTAGTGAGGCTAATGCCCTGGCTTTCTTTGAGGCCGGAAATCAACTTTATCCGAACGGTGAGGAAATCTCTGTTTTTGAAATTCCTTCCTAACCACCTTATGGCATGAATTCCCCCGAATCTAAGAACGACAGAACGGATTCACCGTTCAGGTTTTCACCGTTTTTATACGGTTTGCTTGGCAACTGTCTCCTCTATCTTTGCCTGCCCCCTGTTGGCTGGAGTTGGGCAGCGTGGTTAGCACCGGGTTGTTGGCTTCCATTGATTGCGGCTGAGAAGTTGAACTATCGAAACGCGTCATCCAAGCGTGCCTACTTCGGACTTTATGTCGCTCACGTAGGTTGTTGGCTAGCACTGCTACAGGGAATGCGATTAGCTCATTGGACGACCTACTTTGGCTGGGGTGCTCTTTCTATCTATCTGGGACTCTATCTACCGCTGTTTGTTTTTGCTGCCAGAACAATACATCACCAACTAAAAGTATCGCTATCTTACTCGGCTGCCATCAGTTGGGTGTGCGTGGAATGGATTCGCGGGTATGTTATTTCCGGATTTTCCATGGGCTCTCTCTCCCATTCCCAGGTGGATCATCTTTGGTTCATCCAAACCGCGGACCTCGGTGGCGGATTTTGCATTTCCTTCATATTGGTATTAGGAGCAGGGTTACTCTATCGCATCTGGAAACAGGTTACATCAAAAGACCAAAGCTCAGACCCACCCATTAAAAAGCCTGCTCTCACATTAAGCCCTACATACGAAGGGATTCTGTTCGGAGTGATACTCTTAGGTTGTTGGACCTATGGACACACTCGCCTTAGCGAATTCACCTCTGTTACCACTGCAGAAGCATCGCTTGTTTCTGTGGGGCTTATCCAAGGAGTCACTTATACCGAGTTTGAATTATCGTATGAAAAATATTTGAAGAAGGAGAGAGAGAAAGGAGAGATGTACAATCGACAATCGATGCTTGCACTCGAAGACGAGCCCGGATTAAACCTTCTCGTCTGGCCGGAATCGATGTATCCGATTGGCCCTCTATTAGTCACCGGGACCAATCAAACGTTCCTTCACGTTCCTAAAAATCAAAGAGAGGTCTCTCAAGATCAGGACGCGGTCCAAGCATGGGCCAGCAAACTCCAGACAAATCAACGTCAGCAGCATCAGGCTTTACTGACTTATTTGAACGGTAGTCGAGATCAAAGAGTATTGGGCAAAGCTCTGCTGATCGGGGGAACGAGTGCTATTGATTTAACGACCGAAGCCACTCCCATGTACAATACCGCCGTTTTAGTTTCACCAGAGGGCAAAGTATTAGATATGTATCACAAAAATCATCTAGTGATGTTTGGAGAGTATATTCCGCTAGGTGAGACGTTCCCAAGCCTTTACAACCTCTTACCAATTTCAGCTTTAGCCCCCGGAACGGGTGAGCTGTTGTTTGATATTCAAGGAGTCAAATTCTGTCCAAATATATGTTTTGAAAGTACGGTGCCTCATCGAATCAGGAACATGATGCTGGCAACGGACGCTGATGGTCGACGTCCCGATGTTATGCTAAACCTAACGAATGACGGTTGGTTCTGGGGATCGTCTATCCTTGACTTGCATTTACGAAGTAATATTTTGCGAGCGGTAGAGTTTCGACGTCCAAATCTAGTGGCTGCCAATACAGGAATTTCTGGTTGGATTGGGCCATCTGGCAGACTAAAGGGGAAAGTGGAGAAGAAAGAAGAGGGATATCTGATCGCCAAAGTGGGAAGGTCGTCTTTCGATAGTTTTTATCTAATTCATGGCGACATTTTTGCACTAATTTGTGGGCTCATTACGGTAATTTCCTTGTGCAAAGCACTCTCTACTAAATCTAACACCTAGCCTAAATCCTCTCGAAACATAGCTGCTATACAAACGATTCTGCATATAATTAATTGTCCTCACTGAATTCGAACCCTGAGATACGCATTTTAATCACCTTTCAAATTGCCCAGATTAACAGTAATTGATTGACATTGGTAAAAACTGAGACTTATATTGATTTCAACGGGTAGGTTTGTCCGAATTTTAAGAATGAGCGATTGGATAGATTGCTTGCGCTAAGTGTGTATATAGCATCGTTACCACTTTTATAAGTGAGTGAGGACGGACAAGCTTAGTTCCGAACTAACCAACGGTTATTCGTTTAGGAAAGCATTAGTGTCATGACACTGATTGGAAAAATATTTACCGTACTGATTTTCATCATGAGCTTCTTGTTCATGGGGTTCTCTATCACGGTCTATCAAACACATGTCGACCTTCAGACCGCTGCAAAGACGGTGGAAGATCGAAATACGAACCTCGAAAGTTTGAGAACGACCTTGGAAAATGAAAAAAAGGCCGTTGAAGATAGTTTAAAGCGTGAACGTATCGCTCGAGCTTATGCTTTAGCAGCTTTGGAAACTCAAGTTGAAGCGGTCGCTGCTGATTTAGCGGACAAGGAAGAGATCGTAAAAACCACTCAGGCTCGAAGTAATGATCTGTCTGATGCATTAAGAATTGCGGAAGCGACCAAGAAACAATTGACTACAGAAGTTGAAGGTTTACGGGTAGACATTAACGACGCCCAACAGCGTACAGACACCTTCTTCGCTCAAATCCTAACTTTGACCGATGAAGTAAATCACCTAAAGAGTTTGAAAACTCAGGCTCAAGAGCGTGAAAGCCAGCTAAGAAATCAAATTGGCCGCTTATCGAATGTAGTCCAGCGTAATGGTCTCGATGAATTCACTGATGTCCTCGATAAGCCACCAGCGTTAGACGGACGTGTCATTGCTATTCAAAAGGATTTACTACAGATCTCATTAGGTCAGGACGACGGACTGCGTATCGGGCATCGGCTCGATGTCTATCGCGGAGCACTTTATCTAGGTCGCGTTCAAATTCGCGAGACCCAACCAAGTTCAGCAGTATGCGAAATCATCCCTGAATACCAAAAGGGCCAAATTCGTAAAGATGATAACGTCATCACTAACTTAAACTAGCCGCCATAGTGATCCATTAACCCTTGGATTGAATCGATGTTGAAACAGAAAATTCGCCTTAATGTATACACGATGTTGTTGGTGCTCTCTTTCTTTGCAGTAACGACCTCAACAGTACTCATGTACTTGGAATGGCAACGTTGGTTGGAACCTAGCGTCAACGTTTAACGCATCAGTTCCCAGACAGTCAAAACTGAGCCGATCCTCTGCCTGTCTTCCTATTCCGAACGCGGCGTATTTCAACGCCAGCAAAAGCGCCGTACAGGTCTAAACTGTAGCCCCACGACGGGTAGTCATCCTCTTGATTTCCTGGCAATTCCGGAGGGTTCTTTTATGGGTTCATGAATTTCTTAACAAACAAGTCCTAAGCCCTTATTTTCCAGTGA
>MDSW01064070.1_pt1 | contig 14148 bp, 16 predicted proteins | sample 811171 | NCBI WGS metagenome assembly MDSW01 (sample SAMN05326641, study PRJNA326480) | marine metagenome | isolation source: seawater | place: Atlantic Ocean: North West | collected 2012 | reverse complement strand
AGATATTTTAAGAGTTTGGGTTGCAGCTTCAAATTATGCAGAGGATCTTAGAATTGATTATTCAATACTAGAGCAACATGCTGAAGCATATAGAAAAATTAGAAACACCTTCAGATATATACTTGGAAATATTAATGATAAGTTTTCAGAAAAAAATTTTACTGAAATACAGGTAAGTAAACTCCCAGAGTTAGAACAATATATGCTTCACAAAGTATATGTTCTAAACGAAAATTTTCATAAAAATTTTGATAATTATACGTTTCATAATTTATACAAAGAATTATTGAATTTTTGTACAGTTGATCTTTCGGCATTTTATTTTGATATAAGAAAAGACACACTTTATTGTGACGATTTAAATTCTGAAAAAAGAAAAGGCTGTATAATACTATTAAATATACTTTTAGATTGTCTTCTTAAATGGTTTGCACCAATACTATCATTTACAACTGAGGAAATTTATAAGTTAGTAAATAAAAATAATAACGACAGTATTCACTTAAAAAAGTTTATTCAAACGCCAAAAAATTGGCGAAACAAAAATTTAAATGAAAAGTGGGAGAAATTAAAAAAAATCAGAGATGTAGCAAATATAAGTATTGAGAGCAAAAGAACAGAGAAAATGATAGGATCAAGCCTTGAGTCAAATATAAAAATTAAACTTAAGAAAGATTTATATAACATTGCTAAAGATTTTGATTTTGCTGAATTATGTATTACATCTGCAGCCGAAGTTTTGCTTAATAAAAATGATGGTGAAGAAATAAATGTAGAAACTTACAAAGCAGAGGGAACAAAGTGTAATGTTTGTTGGAAAATTAGAAAAGATAAATGTGAGAGGCATGGATGTTTTTTAAATTAAAGTTATGATAAAAAAAACATTTATTTTAAATTTTTTAATTATTTTTTTAATTTTTTTTTTAGATAGAATATCTAAAGTTTATATTTTAAATATTGCAGAAATTGAAGGTATAGTAGACCTCAAAATTAATTCGTTTTTGAATATAATTTTAGTTTGGAACTCAGGTATTGGATTTGGACTTTTCCAATTTGATAAAGCAACAGCTTATAACTTAATTACAATTATAATATTATTAGTAAATTTAATTATAATATACTTATTATTTAAATCTGAAAATCTTCATAAAATTTTTTTTTCAATGATTCTTGGAGGATCCTTTGGTAATTTATTTGATAGGTTTTATTATTCAGCAGTACCTGATTTTATTGACTTAAATTACAATGGTTATCACTGGTTTGTTTTTAATGTTGCTGATATATTTATTACAACAGGAATATTTGCATTAATATTTTCTGAAATATTTTTAAAAAAAAATGAAAGATAAATTTTTAATATTAATATTAATCACTTTTTTATTGACCTCATGTGCAGGTATGGGCACAAAAAGATCAGATAAGTCAGATGAATTTCTTGTTGAAAAGAAGAATCCTTTAGTAATGCCACCAGACATAAAAGATTTACCATTACCCAAAGAAAAAATTGAAAACGAAGAAAATGAGAATGATTTCAAAGAAATATTAAAATCAAACAGTGGTACTTCTCAAGCACCAAGCGATCAATCATCAAACTCCATAGAAGAATCTATAATTAAAAAAATAGAAGAATAATGGTTGAAAATTTGATTTTTAAAAATTTTTCGTACAGAAAAAATGCAAATGAGAAAAAAAAATTATTAAATTATCTTAAAAAGATTAACAATATTCAATGGCCCCAGTTTTTAAGTAGTTATAAAAAAAATTACAAATACAGCTATAATAAAAAACTAATAAAAAAATACTATCTTTTCAAAAATATAAATATTATTGGCATGGGTGGATCATCATTAGGCACAAAGGCCATATACAACTTTTTAATTCATAAAATTAAAAAAAAAATAAATTTTTTTGAAAATCTTAATCTCAAAAATAATAGTCAGGTAACAGGACTAAATATTATTATCTCTAAATCTGGCAATACTTTAGAAACAATATCGAACTTTAATACATGCTATAATAAATCTCAAAAAAATATCTTTATTACAGAAAAAAATAATAGTTATATTCGAAGATTAGCTAGTAAACTGAGATCAGATATAATTGAACACAAAAACTTTATTGGTGGCAGGTTTTCAGTTTTATCCGAGGTAGGTATGTTGCCCGCACAACTTATGGGTTTAAACGAAAGTAAATTTAAACAATTTAATAACCTAATAACAAAAAAAAAATTTTTAAATAATTTAACTAATAACGTCTTAGGTATGTATGATTTAATAAAAAAAAGGAAATTCAATTCTATCGTATTAAACTACGATCCTTATTCTGAAGATTTATTTAAATGGTATCAACAACTTGTTTCAGAAAGTTTAGGAAAAAACTCCAAAGGGGTATTGCCAATAATTTCTACAATGCCAAAAGATAATCATAGTTTGCTTCAATTATATTTAAGTGGATTTAAATCAAATTTTTATACATTTTATATAGTAAACGAAACAAATAGTTCAAAATTAAACCCCAAGTTATTGTTTAAAGAATTTAATTTTTTAAAACGAAAAAAAACTTATCAAATTTTAAATGCACAACGGTTAGCAACTATAAAAATATTTAAGGCCAAAAAAATACCTTTTAGATCTTTTTATATAAACAAAAGAAATGAACAAACACTTGGTGAATTATTTTGTTTCTTTACCCTAGAAGTAATTTTGTTATCACATTTATTGAAAGTTAATCCTCTTAATCAGCCAGAGGTAGAATTAGTAAAAAAAGAAACGTTCAAAATTCTCAAAAGGTAAAAAATCCAAATATTATTTTTGATGACCCATATAATTCCTCTCGGCTGATCTTAAAATTATTATAAAAATTACCTGTAGCCTTTTTATGTCTATGCAAAATTATTAAAGTTTCAGAGTCTATAGTTTTTGATTTATATAAATTATCAAATATAGTTTCAAGATTTTCATCTTTAAAGGGTGGATCTATGAATATTAAATTAAATTTATAATTTAATTTTTTAAAACTATCCCTTTTATAAATATTTTCCTTGTAAATTTTGGCTTGCTCATTGAATGATAAGTTTTTTATATTTTTATTTAGTAAATTTAGTGCTAGGGAATAATCTTCAAAAAAAACAACTTTTTTAACACCTCTGGAAATTGCCTCTAGACCGAAAGAGCCAACACCCGAAAATAAATCTAATATTTTGCATTGATTTAGCTTTAATTTTAACAAACTTGAGTGGCAAATTATATTAAAAATCGACTCCCTAACCATATCTTTCAATGGTCTTGTTTTTTTATCAATTGGACTAAAAATCTTTTTCCCTTTTGCGGTTCCTGCAATTATTCTCATTTATTATTAATAACTTTATAACCAATATCATTTCTATAATACCCATTTTCCCAATTCAAATTTTTAATTAAATCTATAGATTTTTCTTTAGCCAACTTAAAATTGCTATCAATTGTTACAAAATTTAATACCCTTCCACCATTAGAAAAGAACTCTTCATTAGAAAATTTTGTACCTGCATGAAAAATATATTGGTTTATTTTTGGTACTACCTTTTCTAAATTTTTAATTTTAACATTTTTTTTAAATTTTTCAGGATAACCTTTAGAAGTTAAGACGATACAAATACTTTTTTTGTCTTGCCACGATATGTCTAATTTATCCAAAGTGCCATCTACGCAATTATTAATTAATTCTAATAAGTCATTATTAAGCAAAGGTAATATAGTTTGACACTCAGGGTCTCCCATTCTAACATTATACTCTATTAGGTAAGGCTCGGTATCTTTAATCATCAAGCCTGCATATAAAAAACCAATATAGATTCCATTTTCTTTTTTTAAATATTCTAATGTTGGTTTTATTATCTTATTTATTATTTTTGTTTCAAGTTGACTGCTAATTAATCTTGAAGGAGAATATGCACCCATACCACCAGTATTTTTCCCTTTATCGCCTTCTAATACTCTTTTATGGTCCTGAGCAGTATTGAAAATTTTATATGAATTATTGTCATAAAGTATGAAAAAACTCATTTCCTCTCCTTCTAAAAAATCTTCAATCAATATCTCTTTTGCAGCTCCAAATTTTCCTCCAAATATCTCCTCAGTAGCTTTTTTTGCATCTAAAAAACTATCACAAATATAAACACCCTTTCCTGCAGCAAGACCGTCTGCTTTTACTACTAAGGGATAATTTTTGCTTTTTAAATAGTTAATTGTTGATGTTACATCTACAAAAATCTTAAAATTTGCTGTTGGTATATTTTTCATCTTACATATTTTTTTTGTAAAAATTTTAGAACCTTCCAATTGAGAGCAAAATTTATCAGGACCAAATACTTTTAATTTATGCTTTCTTAAAAAATCTACAATACCATTTACTAATGGTTCTTCTGGACCTATAATTGTTAAATCAATTTTTTTTTTAATTAAAAATAATTTGATTTCTTCAAAATTTTTTAAATCAATTTCAACATTTTTAGCAATTTTACTAGTACCACCGTTCCCAGGTATACAAAATATTTCTTTGGTTTTTTTAGAATTGTAAATTTTCTGACAAATTGAATGCTCTCTTCCGCCACTACCAATTATTGCAATTCTCATATATACTTATTTATATAATGGACTCTAAAATAGCCAGATTAAAATATCTTAATAATTCTTTTGAAATTATTGAAAATGGGACATATGTTATATGTGCCGTCTCAGGAAAAAAAATTCCTTTAGAAAATTTAAATTATTGGAACGTTGAACTTCAAGAACCTTACTATTCATATATCGAGGCAAATTTGAAAAGGGAAAAAATAAAATAAATTTACTTCCACCTATTATGAGTAAAAATCCATTGATTTGGATTATTTAAAACCATTTTTTCTAAAACTTTATTTAATTCAGATGTTATTTCTTGAATAGAACTTTTATTATTGAACTTAATTGGTTTTTCAAAAGAAAGATTAAATTTTACTTCATCAAATCTTTCAATATAAACAGGAACAACCTCGCAACCAAATTTCCTCACAATTTGAGCAGGTATTGTAGTTGTAAAAGCTGATTTACCAAAAAAATTGGATTTAATCCCCTCAGTAACTCTTTGATCGATCATCAAGGCTACTGAATAATTTCTTTTAATAAAACTTAAAAGTTCCCTAGTACCACTTTTCCCTTTTTTTATTTGATTTTTACATATGTATTTTTTTCTAATATTTTCCATAATTTTATTTAAAAAAATGTTGTTAAGAGGCCTATAGATTGCTGAAAGATTTATTCCATAACTGTCTATAAACATTGCCATTAACTCAAAATTATTGAAGTGGCCAGATATAAAAACTACATTTTTATTTTTTTCTTTAATTTCATCAAGATGTTCTCTCCCTTTTATATTGATGTATTTTTCCATTTCGCCGTTCTTAAATTTTTTTAGAAAAACGTAGTCTGATAAAATTCTTCCATAATTTGAAAAAACATCATCAACAAATTTTCTTTCATCTTTTATTTCTAAATTTGTATTTTTTTTTACGGTGTTTAAATTTTGGATAATTACTTTGTCAGATTTAATGGTTTCTCCAATAGCTCTTCCAATTTTTGATCCTAAGTTTGAAGCTTTTTTATATCCAATTAATTTAAATATTAAAAATAAAATTAAAATTAGGCAAAATTGAACAAAATATAAAATTATTTTCATTAATTTTTAGTCAAAAATTTTTTAAAAGTAGAAATATTGTCAATTTGCAAATCCACATTAGTCACTTTTACATCAAATTTTTTGAAATTATAGAGTTTTATATAATCTTTTTCAGTTGTAACCAGCTTGAGATTATTTTTATTTGCTATTTCTTTTATTTTTTGAATATCTTCTTCATTGTAATTATGATGATCTGGAAATATTATTTTTTTTCTAACTTTAATTTTACTTTCTTTTAATAAATTAAAAAAATTTTCAGGCGTCCCGATTCCACAAAAAGCTAAAAATTTGGCATTTTTTTTAAAATTTTTTCTATTTTTTAAAATATATCTTCCGTTAAAAATTTTGATTTTACTATTAAATGACTTAATTTTTTTTAATAATTGATTATTTTTTTTACCATTTATAAAAACTGCATCATATTTTTTTAATTCAGACAACTCTTCCCTCAAAGGACCAGCAGGTAAAAGTTTGCCATTACCAATACCTGAAATACTACTAAAGCATGCGATCGTAATATCATATTGCAAAGATTTATCTTGAAGTCCATCATCAAAAACTGCGAGATTTTTTTTATTTTTATTTATTTTTTTTATCCCATCAACCCTCGCTTTTGTTAAGATTAAATTTGATTTTTTTTTTATTAATTTTTGTTCATCAATTTGGTTTTTATAATTTTTTTTAATTACAAATATTTTATGTTTTTTTTTTAAGATTTCGCTTATTTTGATTACCAGCTGGGTTTTACCAGTGCCACCCAAATAAATATTTCCAACACAGATAGATTTCACTTTTGATTTGTAAATATTATTTGTATGTTTTAATAATATTATAATCTTTGTAACCAGAGTCAGTGGCCATATTAAATAAGTAATTAAATTGTTACTTTCCCAAAATTTTGGCTTAAATAGTTTCACTTCAAATAAACTTTAATATTTCTTGATGTGTTAAATTTAGTATTTTTTTTCCATATTTCATTAGTTTTTTATTTTCAAAAACTAATCGTCTTTTATTTACAGATTTATTAATTAATCTAGTACCTTTGTTGTAGTTATTGAACATTTTTGAAATGCCAAGAAAACTTAGTTTTTTATAAATTTCACTAAAATTCATAATATTTGGTCCATGAATTATTTTGCATCCTAATTTTGCTGCTTCAAGTGGATTTTGGCCACCGTGTTTTATTAAAGATCCTCCCATAAATACTAAATCTGATAATTTATAAAATTTATTTAAATCCCCGTAAGTATCCACAATATATATATCCGTGTCATTACTAATTTTTTTTCCAGAACTGTGTAAAAAAACTCTTAAATTAGATTTTTCAATTTCGTCTTTTATTTGTTCTGTTCTTTCAATATGTCTTGGAATAACTATTGATACTATATTATTATATTTTTTTTTCACTTTAAAATATAAATGATTTTGAATTATAAAGTTTTCTTCATTAAAATGTGTACTTGCTGCTGTAATTAAGATTCTCTTCTTTTCGAAAAAAGTAGAATATTTTTTTTCTAAAAATTCATTTTTAACTTTCTTACTCGTTGCGAATTTAAGATTTCCCAATTTAACAACCTTTTTAGCTCCAAGAAATTTGAGTCTTTTAAAAGTTTCGTTATTTTGTGCACAACACAAATCAAATTTTTTATATATATTTGTTGAAAAACTTTTTATCTTTTTCCATCTTCGATATGATCTTAATGTCATCCTTCCATTAATTAATACTAATTTGATATTTCTTTTTTTAATTTCGTCAATTAAATTAGGCCATATTTCAGACTCACATAAAAATAAAATTGATGGTTTCCAGTAGTTTATAAATTTCTTAATAATAATTAAATTATCAATTGGAAAAAATTGGTGGATAGTTTTTCTCAATTTAAGTTTTTTGATGATTTTAGATGAACTTAAAGTATTTGTTGTTATAAGTATTTGTTTAATTTTAGAGTTAAGTTCAAGTTTTTCTACTAATGGAATTATACTTAGAAGTTCCCCAACACTTGAACAATGAAACCATATTAAATTACCATTTTCTTTTTTTAACGATCTTATTGCATATCTCTCTGGGAATCTAAAAATATTTTCTTTCCCTTTTATAATTCGGTATAGGATTATTATAGGCGAAACTAGCAAAAATAATTCACTAATTAATCTATAAATTATTTTCATTTAATTTGTTTAATTGCTTATTGTAAAAATTTTTATAAATTTCAGATGACTTTATCAAATCATTATGAGATCCTTCGCCAATAACCTCTCCCTTTTCGATGACATAGATTTTATTTGAATTTATCACTGTTGAAAGCCTATGTGCAATAACAAGAGTGGTTTTGCCTTTTGTTAAGTGATTAATTGCATTTTGTATTTTTTCCTCTGTTTCTGTGTCCAGAGATGATGTTGCTTCATCTAGAAGAATAATTTTACTTTCTTTCAACATTGCCCTAGCAATTGATAATCTTTGTTTTTCACCACCTGAAATCCTAACACCATTTTCACCAATAATTGTGTCATAACCATTTGGCATTTTTTCAATAAAATCATCACAAAATGACAATTTTGCTACTCTAGATATTTCTTCGTCAGATGCATTTAATTTTGAATATCTTATATTATTTTTTACTGTATCGTCGAACAATGTAATATCCTGACTAACTAAAGAAATGTTTTCTCTTAAAGATTTAATTGAAAAATCAGCAACTATTTGACCATCAATTAATATTTCTCCATTTTGAGGTTCATAAAATCTTGGAATTAAATTCATGATAGTAGATTTTCCAGCTCCACTGTGACCCACAAGTGCAGTTATTTCCCCACTTTTAATATTAAGATTTATTTTATTAAGAATACCCAATGAACCTTTTTCATATTTAAACTCTACATTTTTAAAAGTGATGTTACCTGAATCAAACTTTAATTTTTTGTCCTCATTTTTATCTATTGGCTTTGAATCTATTATAGGTAATATTCTTTTTGCTCCCGAAATACCCTGAAAAATTCCCATGTTTAATGTAGCTAGAGCTCTAACAGGTTGATAAGCAAGCATCATAGCCGCCAAAAATGAAAAGAAATTATTTATTCCAAGCTCATTTTTCATAATTAATGTTCCCGAGTAATAAATTAAACCAGCTATCATTAATCCAGTTAATGTCTCCATTATTGGTGTTGCTCTATTTAAAATAATTTGAATTTTTACAACCTTTTCAATAAATTTAGCTAATTTACTATCCGATCTTTTACTTTCATAATCTTCTCTTTGAAAAATTTTAATAATTTTATGATTCTTAATTACTTCAATAAAAAAAGTATTTAGCATTCCAGAAACTTCCTGAGACTCAGTTGTAATTTTTCCCATTCTTTTACCCAATGATTTTGCAACAACTGTAGCAAGAGGAATCATTAGAATTGCAAAAATTGCTAACTTCCAATTTTGGTAAAACATCACGCCGATAAGGCCAATTAAAGTTAAAACATCTTTTGTTGCTAATAGAACTGTGTCTGTAACGAGTTTTTGAATTAAATTTGTATCATAATTTAAATGAGATAAAAATTTTCCAGAATGTTTTTTATCTATATTTTGGACACTTTGATTTATAATTGATTGCATAACTTGCAATTGTAAAATTCTTTTTATTTCTCCACCAACTTTTGCAAGTATAGTTTTAGCTAGATAAAGAGAAATTCCTTTAGTTGCAAAAACTATAACTATAGCAATTGGAATAATAACCATTAATTCTCTATCTTTATCTATGAAAATTTTTTCAATAGCCGGATCAAGCAAATATGCAATTGCTGAAGTGCTAAGAGCTACCAATAGAGAAAAAAATATTGAAACAAAAATTCTATCTAAAAATTTTTTAGTATAATTATTATATAGTCTTTTTAAGATTTGAATATTTGTCATTTTTAAATTTTACCAATCAGAATATTAATAAATACCATCAAACCTAAAATATTATTACTTTTGAAAATATTTAAACATTCAATTTTATTTTTTTTATCGAATTTAAATATCTGGTACATAAATAAATGCATGCTTATAAATAAAATTCCAACATAGTAATAAAGATTAAGATTTAATAATTTTCCAGATATCAATAAGCTTGTAATAAATAAGACATAACATATAGTTAAAAATATTTTAGGATTTTTTTTAAATTTAATAGATGTTGATTTTACGCCTATTATTTCATCATCCTCAATATCTTGAAACCCATATATTGTGTCGTAGCCCAATGTCCAAAATATGGCACCCAAATAAAAGATTATTGGGATAATGCTTAAACTTTCATTATAAGAGCTCCATCCTAGCAACAATCCAAAGTTAAAAGTTATACCGAGAAAAAGTTGTGGCCAATAAGTATATCTTTTCATCAAAGGATAGGAAAACGCCAAAGGCATAGATGCAATAGCAAGCAAAATTGTAAATGAGTTAAAATTAATTAAAACCAAAAATGCTAAACCACATAATATTACAGAAAATACGATTGCTGACTTAATAGATACTTTGCCAGATGGTATTGGACGATTTTTTGTTCTTTCAACATTTTTATCAAAATCCCTGTCAATAATATCATTGACTATACATCCTGCTGAACGCATCAAAACTGATCCGCAAAAAAATAAAAATAAATAAAATAAATATTGATTTATTTCATAATTAAAATCATGAGCAATTGTTAAACCCCAGGCACAAGGCCAAAATAATAACATAATTCCAATTGGCTTTTTTAGCCTTGTTAATTCAAGGATGATGCTTATATGAGACATACAAATTACTAAATAACAAAGATTTTTTATTAAGCAAATTTAATCGTCATGAATATAGATTACACAGTTGTAGCTCTTATGTTTCCAGCCATTCCTTTAATAATGAATGTTTATTCAACCAGATTCCATACCTTGAGTGCGTTAATTAGAAAAATACATGATGAATATGTTTTTGAAAAACATACCCCACCAGAATGGAAGGATCAGCTTAATAATTTAAACGATAGAATTGATGTATTAAAGTATTCTATAATGTTTGGGGCATTTGGTTTTTTATTTAATATGGTAACTGTCTTTGCACTTTATTTAGATGAATTATTTATAGCTAGAATAATATTTGGATCTTGCTGTTTATCAGTAATGATATCAATTATTTTTTTTATAAGAGAAATTCAAATTTCTACAAAAGCCCTAAGACTTCACATATCTGATATGGATGAGCAGTTTAAGGAATAATCACCGCTGGACCTAAAATCTTTCTACCCTCTAAATCTTTGTGAGCATCAATTGTATTTTCAAGCTTATACTCTTTAAATATTTCTATTTTTACTTTCCCTGAAGTTACTTTTTCAAATAATACTTTGGATGCTTCATCAATTTCTTCTTTAGTACTTAGATATTGTTGCATTGACGGTCTAGTTAAATATAGGCCTTTTGGTTGAATTAATTTTGGAACATTAATATCAGATAAAGGACCAGACGCATTTCCAAAAGAAACCATCATGCCTCTTATACTTAAACATTCTAAGGAGCCTTCAAGCGTATTTTTTCCAACTCCATCATACACGACTGGTACTCCATTACCGTTGGTTACTTCCAAAACTTTTTTTGCAAAATTTTCTTTGTTATAATTTATTATATAATCGTAACCATTATTTTTAGCTTTTTCTATTTTATCATCTGAGCCAACAGTTCCTATAACTTTACATCCAAGGCTTTTCGCCCACTGACCAAATATTTGACCAACTCCACCTGCGGCCGCATGGAACAAAACAGTTTGGCCATTTTTAACTTGATAAGTTTTATGTAATAAATAAAAAGTAGTGAGTCCCTTAGTCATTAACGTTGCAGCTACTTTAAAATCGATACTATCAGGAACTTTGACTAAATTTTTTATTGGATAATTTCTGTGCGTTGAGTAAGCTCCTAAGGGTGCTCCAGCATAAGAAACCCTATCACCAACTTTAAAATCCTTAATATTTGAACCAATTTCAGTTATTACACCAGCGCCTTCGGCACCAATTCCTGTTGGAAGTTTTAAAGGATATAATCCTGATCTATGGTAAGTATCAATATAATTTAAACCAATAGCCTTATGTTCAATCGTTACTTCGTCTGCATTTGGTTTTTCTAATGAAATATCTTTTAATTCTAGTACTTCTGGTCCACCATTTTTTGAAATCTGTATTGCTTTCATTTATTTTACAAAAGTACCATTATGATAATCTTCTATAGCTTTAAGTATTTCTTGTTTTGTATTCATTACAAATGGACCACCTCTAGCTATCTCTTCACCAATTGGTTTTCCCGAGATTAATAGAAATTTTGAATTTGATAAAGCTGAAACTTTCAAACTTTGTCCCTTTGTTAAGAGAACTAATGTTGAGTCTTTAACTTCATTGTGAGGATTGTTACCAATCTTTATTTCTCCATCAATCAGATAAATAAATGAGTTATGAGTAGGTTCAATATTAAAACTGAATTCGTTTCCTTCTTTGAGTTCTATATCAAAATAAACTGGATTCACATTATGTCCTTTAATAGGACCTTCTGCATTTTCAAATTTTCCTGCAATTACTTTCACTTGTTTTTCTTTATCTTTGTGAACTGACATTTGATCTGAATCTATGTAATGATACTCGGGCTTACTCATTTTCATTTTTGCAGGCATGTTGATCCATAACTGAAAACCGTGAAGTTTACCTTCTTTCATTGCGGGCATTTCAGAGTGAATAATCCCACTTCCAGTTTTCATCCATTGAACATCCCCAGCTGTCATTCTTCCTTTACCTCCTATACTATCTTTGTGCTCAAATTCTCCATCAAGCATATATGTAACAGTTTCAATTCCTCTGTGTGGGTGAGGAGGAAATCCAGCTATATAATCATCTTTATTTTCAGAACCAAATTCATCTAACATTAAAAATGGATCGAAATAATTTGGCTCTACACCAATACTTCTTTTTAGTTTTACTCCAGCACCATCAGTGGCTGGAATTGGATCTATAATTTCATGAACTTCAATTTTTTTCATAAACATTCATTTAACAATTTTTTAAATTTTATCAAGTAGTTCACCTAGATGTTTAATTTGATGTTGTGGTATATAATCTAAGTTATCAAATATACTATCGTTTCTATTTACCCAAACTGCATTAAATCCATAATTCCCTGCCGCAGATACATCCCAAGTGTTAGCACTTAAATAAGCAACCTCATCCCTTTCGACCTGAAATTTTTTAATTGGAATATTGTAAACATCTGGATGTGGCTTATAAGTTTTAACTTCCTCAACTGACAAGATATCATCAAAAATATTTTCTAAATTATTACTTTTAACTAATTCATAAAGTAAATCAGAGTTACCATTTGAAAGAATTGCTAATTTATATTTTTTTTCTTTAAGTTTTTTTAAAGTTTCATTAACTTCTTTAAAAGTTGATAATACTCTATAAAGATCTAATAACTCATTTTTCATTGAAGAATCAATTTTAAAAACTTTCATAGACTTATCTAAACTTTCTTCAGTAACTTTCCAAAAGTCTTTATGTCTTTTCATGAGACTTCTTAGCCACGTATATTCAAGCTGAGTTGTTCTCCAGTAATTAGCAAATGGCTCCCACTTATCTCCAATTTTACTTTTACATTTTTCTGCAGCTGAATTAACATCAAAAAGCGTTCCATATGCATCAAAAATAATTACTTTGATATTTTCCATAAAACTTTTAATTTAATTGTATGTCCAATATTAGATTATTTTATTCAGAAAGTTTATCCAATAATTTATCTGGAAAGTTAAATAAAGACCAATCAAAGTATTTAACTTCTGTTATGAGGTTAAAAATAAATCAAGAGTTTTCTCTATTTAATAAATCAGGTGAGTGGAACTCAAAAATTGTATCTATAAATAAAGGTATTGTGGAATTTAAGGTTAAGAATCAATTAAGACAACCAAATAAAGAACGAGAAATTTGGTTAGTCTTTGCGCCCATCAAATCAAACTATTTTAATTTTATGTTACAGAAAGCAACTGAAATTGGAGTAACTAGACTGTTTCCGATAACCACAGAAAGAACAATAGTTAGAAAAATTAATGAAGATAGATTAAATAAAATTGTAATAGAAGCATCCGAACAAAGCAATCGATTAACAGTTCCATCAATAGAAAAAATTCAAAAATTAGAAAAATTTTTAGATGAAAATAGAAATATAAATTTAATATTTGGTGACTTAAATACGAACAATAAAAAAATAGATTTTAAGGATTTTTCAAAACCGCTTGTAGTATTAATTGGTCCAGAGGGCGATTTTTCTGAGACTGAAAGGATCAAGATTCTTAAATTTAATGGAGTTCAATCTATAAAACTAAACGATAACATTTTAAGGTCAGAAACAGCAGTAATATCGTCGTTATCTATTATTAATTACCTTATTAATTGATAAATTGTCGCGAATATTAAAGTGTATTTT
>MDSW01165455.1_pt1 | contig 14149 bp, 13 predicted proteins | sample 811171 | NCBI WGS metagenome assembly MDSW01 (sample SAMN05326641, study PRJNA326480) | marine metagenome | isolation source: seawater | place: Atlantic Ocean: North West | collected 2012 | reverse complement strand
TTTTAGAAGAAAGTAAAATAATTTAATGGTTTCTTATTTAGATTTTGAAAAAGAAATAGAAAATATAGATAAAAAAATAGAAGATTTAAACAATTCAGATAAAATTGATTTAGATAAAATTGAAAAGTTAACTCAAGAAAAGAATATCAATTTAAAAAAAATTTATTCATCATTAAATTCATGGCAAAAAGTTTTAATTTCTAGACACCCAGATAGGCCTCACTCGCTTGATTATATAAATAACATTTTTAAAGACTTTATTGAATTAAGTGGAGATAAAAAATTTTCTGATGATAAAGCAATTATTGGGGGATTGGCTAAAATAGATGAATTTTCAGTAATGATAATTGGAACTGAAAAAGGTAATACCATTGAGACTAGGATAGATCATAATTTTGGAATGGCTAAACCTGAAGGTTATCGAAAGGTTCAAAGATTGTATAGTATTGCAGAAAAATTTAATCTTCCAATTATAACCCTGGTTGATACTGCAGGAGCATATCCCGGTAAGGAAGCTGAAGAGAGAGGTCAATCAGAGTCTATAGCTTCATCAATTTCCCATTCATTAAGAATAAAAACTCCAATAATATCGGTAATTATTGGAGAAGGCGGTTCAGGTGGAGCAATTGCACTTGCAACTGCGGATATTGTTATGATGCTTGAAAACTCTATTTATTCTGTAATATCACCTGAAGGATGTGCCTCTATTTTGTGGAGAAACAATGATGCTTCTCAAAATGCTGCTGAATCTTTAAAATTAACAGCTCAAGAATGCTTGAGGTTAAAAGTAATTGATGAAATTGTTTCTGAAACTCATGGAGGGGCTCATAGATTTAAGGAAGAACAATATATAATTTTAAAAGAGATTCTAATTAATAATTTAAAAAAACTAATTACTATTAAAAAAGAAAATTTAGTTTATCAAAGGAATCAAAAATTTTTAAAAATAACAACTATTTAATTTCCATGACAATGCTTGTATTTTTTTCCTGATCCGCAAGGACAAGGACTATTTCTTGGAATTTTTTTTCCAATATAGGAAGTATTCACCTTTTTAACTACTTTGTTGTTAGTATCTTTATTTGTCGCAACTAATTCAATATTAAATAAAGTTTTAACAACTTTCTCATTTTGATTAGATAACATTTCATCAAAATAATCAAATGATTCTTTTTTATATTCAAAAAAAGGATCCTTGCCTCCCATAGCTCTGAGGCTCACACTACTTCTTAAGGCATCCATAGCAGCCAAATGATCACGCCAATCTTTATCTATTTGGAAGAGCATAACTCTTTTTTCTGCATATTTAATTAATTCATCTGAATATTTTATTTTTTTCTCTCTATATTTTTGACTTACTTGATCTATTAATTTTTTCTTAATCTCTTCATCATCTACACCTTCTTCTTCAAGCCAATTTATTATGTCAAGATTCATCCCAAAAATATCTTGTATTTTTTCTTTTAAAAGTTCACCATTCCATTCGTGGGCATATTTTTTTGGAGGAATACATTCAATAACTAAATTATCAATTGTATCTAAAATCATTTCATCAATAGTTTCTGAATGATCCTGAGATGATAAGATATCTTTTCTATTTTTATAAATTATTTTTCTTTGTTCATTCAAAATGTCATCAAATTTTAAGATTTGTTTTCGAATGTCATAGTTATGCGCTTCAACTTTTTGTTGAGCTCTTTCTAAAGCTCTTGTAATCAGACTATGCGTAATAGCTTCACCTTCTTTTACACCTAATTTAGATAGAACACTTTCTAACGTTTTAGATCCAAAAATTCTCATTAAATCATCTTCTAAAGATAAATAAAAAATGCTTTCTCCTATATCTCCTTGTCTCCCAGATCTACCTCTCAATTGATTATCTATTCTTCGGCTTTCGTGTCGCTCAGTTCCAATTATAAGTAAACCTCCACTTGATATAGCTTGTTTTTTAAGTTCTTTATTGTCTTTAAACCCTCCCAATTTAATATCTGTCCCTCTACCAGCCATATTGGTTGAAATAGTTACTTTTCCAGGTATTCCTGCTTCTTCGATTATCTCAGCCTCTTTATTATGAAATTTTGCATTTAAAACATTATGTTTTATATTGTTTGTGTTTAAAAGTTTTGAAAGTTTCTCAGAGTTTTCTACAGAAGTAGTTCCTATTAAAATTGGTTGATTGTTTTTATTTCTTTCTTTAACTAATTTTAGAACTGCTTGGTATTTTTCATTCTTGGTCATATAAATCTGATCATCTTTATCATTTCTATTAACAGGAACATTGGGAGGAATTTCTACAACATTCAAATTATAAATTCCTTCAAATTCTGCTGCTTCAGTAGTAGCAGTACCAGTCATTCCTGATAATTTTTTGTATGTCTTAAAAAAATTTTGATAAGTAATCGAAGCTATAGTTTGATTTTCTTTTTGAACTGAAAGATTTTCTTTCGCTTCAATTGCTTGATGCAGACCATCCCCATACCTTCTTCCATCCATCGGCCTACCTGTTAAATCATCTACTATAACAATATTTTTATCTTTTATTATGTAGTCTTTATCTAAAATAAAAAGCTTCTGTGCTCTTAGTGCTTGGATAATATTATGGTTTAATGAAAAATTATCTAAATCTTGTAATGTACCTTTTTTTATTAAACCTTCATTCTTCAATAAATTTTCAATATTTTCCATGCCTTCATTCGTTAATAATGCTGTTTTATTTTCCTCGTTTATTTCGTAATCTGATTCTTTTAAAAATTTGACTATCGAATTAATTTTTGGATAAAGTTTAACTGAACTTTGAGATTCTCCAGAAATAACTAATGGGGTCCTTGCTTCGTCAATTAAAATGCTATCAACTTCATCAATTATAGCAAAGCCTGGTTTCTTAAAACATAAGTACTCATAATCACCTTTTAAATTATCTCTTAGATAATCAAAACCTATTTCATTATTAGTTGCATATACAATATCGCAATTATATTCTTTTAATCTATCTTCGTGAGGTAAGCTTGATGTAACACATCCAACACTTAATCCTAAAAATTTGAATATTTCTCCCATCCATTTTGAGTCTCTTTCAGCTAAATAATCATTTACTGTCACAATGTGAACCGGATCATTATTTAATGAGTTTAGGTAAGCGGAAAGAGTTGCAACTAAAGTTTTTCCCTCTCCTGTTTTCATTTCAGCAATCAAACCCCTATGCAATACAATTCCTCCAATTAACTGAACATCATAATGTCTCAATTTTGTTGTTCTGATTGATGCTTCTCTAACTGCCGCAAATGTTTCGGGTAATAAATCGTCTAAACTTGCCCCATTTTTTATTTTTTCTCTGAATTCTAATGTTTTTTGTCTTAACTCATCATTTGATAATGATTGCATTTCATTTTCAAAATTATTAATTGTATCAACAATTTTTGAGTATGTCTTTAACTTGCTCAAGTTTGAGGAGCGGAATAATTTATTAACTAATTTTAGCATTTTTATAGTAAATGGCTGATAGCATATGAGCGATTTTTGTTCTATAGAGTTTTTAAGAATTGTAATAAATTTAAATTTTATTTATGTCTAAAACTTATATTTCTCCATTTAAGCCAAAAATATTTAATAAATATCATCCTAAGTTATTTAACATTTACACATTTAATGCTGGTTTCAAAAAAAATAGGAGTGATTTGCTTGTTATTGAATTTAATCAACCCGTTCCCTTTGCCGCAGCTTATACAAAGTCCTCAACTCCATCAGCCCCAATCATATGGGCTAAGAAATTTTCTGATAATTATTGTAAATTGTTAATAGTAAATTCAGGAAATGCTAACGCTCACACGGGAAAAAAGGGTTTAGATTCCATTCAAAAATATGTAAAATTTGCTGCTAAAATCTTTAAATGTAAATTACATCATATCCTAGTTTCATCTACTGGAGTTATAGGTGAGCAATTAAATTCAAATTTGATTATTAGTGCTTTAAGTAGATTAAGCCTATCTTCTAAAAAAAATATTCTAGATGCTGCGTTGTCTATAATGACAACTGATACATATCCCAAAATTTCAAAGAAAGTTATAATTCATAGAAATCAAAAAATTAAGATATATGGAATAGCTAAAGGATCAGGAATGGTTGCACCAAAAATGGGAACTATGCTTTCATATATTTTTATTGAATCTAATATTAAAACTAATGATTTAAGAAATATTCTAAAAGAAAATATTGAGCCTACTTTTAATTCAATTTCAGTTGATGGAGATACGTCTACTAACGATACAGTAATGATTTTTTCAGTAGGTGATAAAAAAGTTCAAAAAATAGACAAAAAATTAAAAAAAAAGATATCAGAAAAAATATTTCAAATTATGTTAAATTTGTCTAAGCAAATAGTATCTGATGGAGAAGGAATTTCTAAATTAATTGAAGTAAATGTTATTAATGCCAAAAATGATAATCAAGCAAAAAATATAGGATTTTCTGTTGCAAATTCATTATTAGTTAAAACTGCAGTGAGTGGAGAAGATGCCAATTGGGGGAGGGTAGTTATGGCTATTGGCAAAAAACAAGAAAATATAAAACAAGAAAAGATTATTATAAAATTTGGAAATCTTATTGTTGCTAAAAATGGCATGGTTTATAAAAAAATAAATATCTCAAGTCTCAATAAATATATGAAAAATAAAATTATTAAGATAAATATAAATCTTAATATTGGAAAGTATAAAAAAACTGTTTGGTCTTCAGATTTAACTCATAAATATATTGAGATTAATTCTGATTACAGATCTTAATTATAATGAATTTTTTTATCAAATTTTTAGAAAAAATATTTAATCAAATTGATAATCAAATTAATGATAAAATTGTTGGAATAAACTATTTAGAAATCATTAAAATTGAATTAATAAAAAATCTTAAAGATATGGACCACAAGACTATAAATGATTTATCTTCTGAAATTAAATCTTTGAAATTCTTTTCAAAAAAAATGAATATTAATTCTAGAAATATTGATATCAACATCTCTTTATTTGAAGAATCTCTGACAAAAATTAAGCATAGGAGTGATCATAATATACTGTATGTAGTTTTGAATGGCTTAAATAATATAACAGTATTTGATAAATTTGTTCAAAATAGATCAATAGATTTAAAACTAATAAAAAATATGGGCGTCGTTATAAGTGAAAACACAATTTTAAGCGAAAATATTTCAAAAAATTCCATAATACTTAATATTATTAATAATTAGTATATTAAAATAATTGAAATTTCATGAAAAATCACAATATATTTATTTATGATTGTTTTTAATCTAAAGTGTAAAATTTGTTCAATTCAATTTGAGGGTTGGTTCGATAATACTAAAGAATTTGATAAGCAAAAAAGAAAAAAAATAATATTATGTCCAAGTTGTAACAGCTCAGAAATTCAAAAAACATTAATGACTCCAAATTTACCAAAAAAAAGTAATATAGATAAATCAAAAACTAAAAAAGCAATGATAAATAATATCAAGAAATACAAAAAAATTATTGAAAAAAATTTTGATTATGTTGGTGAAAATTTTACTGAAGAAGCAAAAAAAATTAAATATGGTGAATCTGATGAAAGACCAATATATGGTGAGGCAACTATAGAGCAAACTAAAGATTTAATAGAGGAAGAAATTGATGTTGTGCCACTTCCTTGGGGGCCAACAAAAAAAACTAATTAATTTTCTTTGCTGAACAAAAATAATTAATTTTTGTTTTATTTTTGCTTAAAATCCAATTTCTAATTAATGGATTATAGGCTAGCCCTGTAATGTCTATTTCTTGAAAATGATTTTTTTCTAAAAAAGTAATTAATTCTATCGGCTTAACTAACTTAGAGAACGAATGAGTATTTTTAGGAGTCCATTTTAAAATTTTTTCAGAAACATATATTGCAAGAAATTTTGATAATATTGTTCTATTGATAGTTGATAAAATAATTATTCCCCCTTTGTTTAAATTCTTGGAGCATTTTATAATTATTTCATCCCAATCTTCTATATGTTCAATTACTTCTAATAAAAGAATTACATCAAATTTATTTTTTATTTTAAGATTTTTTAAATCTTGAGTTAAATAATTAATCTTTAAACCTGATTTTTTTGAATGATTCTTAGCAACTTCTATATTACTTTTTACGAAGTCAATACCAGTAACTTGAGCCCCAAGTCTTGCTAGAGGTTCACATACTAAACCTCCACCACATCCTAGATCAAGAATCTTGATTTTATTCAGATTTTTATCAATTTTAAAACTTTTTTGAATTTTATTTTTAATATATCTAATTCTTATTGGGGCTATATCATGAAGTATTTTGAATTTTCCATTTTGAGCCCACCATTCACTGGAAAGGTTGTCAAAAAGGGAAAATTCACTTTTTTGTTTATTTTTTTTCATCATATAACTTGTTACTCAGTAATAAAAATAATATGAGTGTTGTTGCAATTTAAAGAAATAATAAATTAAGTCAATGAAGATACTTGTTATGAAATTTGGTGGTACTTCTGTGCGTGATTTAGAACGCATAAGGAAAGTAGCATCTATTGTAAAAAAAAATAAAAAAAATTATAAAATTTTAGTTGTTTTATCTGCTATGGCAGGAGTTACAAATAAACTTGAAAAATTGTTAAGCGAAGCTACTAATTCTAAATCTTCAGATACAGATTTAGTTATAACATCTGGAGAACAAGTTTCTGTTGCGATGCTATCTATAATATTAAATAAAATGAAAATTAATACACATACTATGCTAGGTTGGCAAATTCCTATAATTACTGACAATTCATATGGAAAAGCAAAAATATTAAATATATCTAAAAAAAATATAATTAATAAATTTAAAACGTTCGAAGTTATTATTGTGGCAGGATTTCAAGGAATAAGTCTTGAAGGAAAAATTTCATCTTTAGGTAGGGGCGGATCAGATACATCTGCTGTAGCGCTTGCTGCTGCTTTAAAAGCAAAAAGATGTGACATATATACTGATGTTGACGGGGTATATACCACTGACCCTAATTTAGAAAAGAAAGCAAAGAAAATAAATAAAATATCTTATGAAGAAATTCTTGAAATGTCATCTTTAGGAGCAAAAGTTTTGCAAACTAGATCAGCAGAACTTGCTATGAAGAAAAATATTCAGTTAAAAGTTTTGTCATCTATCACTAATTCTAAGGGCACTTTAATAACTAATGAAGATCAATTAATTGAAAAAGAAATGATAACAGGGGTTTCATACAGTAAAAATGAATCTAAAATTACTATTTCAGGAGTGCCTGACAAACCAGGAATTTCTGCAACTATTTTTGGTATACTGGCAAAAAATAATATTAATGTTGATATGATAGTGCAAAATATATCGCAAGATGGTGTTACTGCTAATTTAACATTTACTATACCTACTATTGAGCTTGAAAAAGCAAACAGCATTTTAGAAAAAAATAGATCAAAAATTTATTACAATTCTATTACTTCCAATTCTGATGTTGCAAAAATTTCTGTAATAGGGGTGGGCATGAAATCACAATCAGGTGTAGCAGAGAAAATGTTTAAATCCTTAGCAAATAAACAAATAAATATATTAGCCATCTCAACTTCTGAAATAAAGATTAGCGTTCTTATAGACAAAAAACATACTAACAAAGCTATTAAATCAATTCATAAAGCCTATAAATTAGGAAAAAAATAATTATATTTACTATTTTGAATAAAATTATATATGTAAATCATGGATTTAGTTGGTGGCTATTTAAAAAGTGTTAGGGAAGAAAAAAATATCAAGCTAGACACTCTTGTAAAAGAACTTAATATTTCTCGTGATTTTTTGGAAGCTATAGAGAGAGATGATTTTTCAGTTACCCCAGGTCCTGTTTATTCAATTGGATATATACGAACTATCTCAAATTATTTTGAATTAGATACAAATAAATTAATTCAAGATTATAAAAATCAAATTGCATTTTCTCAAAATAATGAAAAAATTGAAATTAACAAACCTATAGAAAACTTTAATTTATTTAAAACTTATAAAATATTTTCTTATGTTTCTGTATTCTCTATTTCTATTTTTTTTTATTTTGTTTTTTTTCAAAACAACGATTTATCTAATAATGAATATGCTAATATTCCGGATGTTCCTGAAAACTTGGAATCAATTATTGAAGAAGCAGATTTAGAAATTGCTTTATCAAATATAGACGATATTAAAAAAGAAGGAAATATTGTAACTAATGAAAATGAAATATTAATTTCAAAAGATAATTTAAATTTAAAAGATGAAAAAAAATCTAATAAAATTTATAATACTTCGAGTGCAGTAGCATCTAAACCACAACTAAGTGATACTTTATCAATAAAAGATAGAATCACAATTAAATCTATCGGCTCAACATGGATGCAATTAAGAAACTCCAAAGAAGAAATAATTTATAGTAAATTGATGGAACAAAATGATGAATTTTCTTATTCTTTGTCCGACGGATATAGAATCACGACAGGTGACGCAGGCAATATTATTGTTTCTATTAATGGTATTGTAAAAGGAAAATTAGGAAAAAGAGGCGAGGTATTAGAATCTTTTATTGTTCTTTCTGATTTTAACAATTAATAATCTCATTTAATATGGAACGTCTTTATCAAAAAATTGATAGAAGAAAATCACGAGTTATAAAAGTAGGTCAAGTTAATATTGGTGGAAATTCACCGATAAGTGTTCAAACTATGACAAATACTTTGACAAGTGACTCACAATCAACAATTGCACAAATTAGAAGAATAGAAAAAGTTGGTGCAGATCTAGTAAGAGTTTCTGTTCCTGATAAAGAATCATCAAATGCTCTTAAAATTATATCTAAGCAAATAAAAATACCTATAATTGCAGATATTCACTTTCACTACAAAAGAGCTATAGAGTCAGCAAAAAATGGAGCTGCTTGTATAAGAATTAATCCAGGAAATATTGGCTCTCAAGATAAAGTTAAGGAAGTTGTTAAGGCAGTAAAAGATTATAACTGCTCAGTTAGAATAGGTGTGAATGCAGGTAGTTTAGAAAGAAAAATATTAGAAAAATATAGTGAGCCCAATCCTGAAGCTTTAGTTGAAAGTGCCTTAAACAATATTAAAATTTTAGAAGATAATGATTTTTTTAATTTTAAAATAAGTGTCAAAGCTTCTGATATTTTTTTAGCTGTAAAATCATACGAAATTCTAGCAAATAAATGTGATTATCCTCTTCATTTGGGTATAACTGAAGCAGGAAGTAAAAGAATTGGATCAGTAAAATCATCTATAGGTATTGGTCAATTGTTATTGAACGGTATCGGTGATACTATAAGAATATCTCTTTCAGATGAGCCAGAGGAAGAAGTAAAGGTAGGTTTTGATATATTGAGAAGTTTAAATTTAAGACATAGAGGCATTAAAATCATCTCATGTCCTTCATGTGCAAGACAGCAGTTTCCAGTAATAGAAACAGTCAAAAAATTAGAAAAATCCCTTGAAGATATTACAACTCCTTTAACAGTTTCTATCATTGGATGTGTTGTAAATGGACCTGGGGAGGCAACATCTACTCAGTTAGGAATAACAGGCGGCGGTAATAATACTCATATGATTTATGTAGATGGAGTCAAGGATCATAGAATTAAAAATGAAAATTTAGTTCCTTATTTGGATTCTTTAATAAGAAAAAAAGTTAAAGAGAAGAGTTTGGCAAAAGGTCAAAATGAATAAGATTCCCCCGCTTAGAGGTACTCACGACTTTATAGGAAAAGATATAATTTTTTATAATGAAATAAAAAAAATAATTTCTGAAATGGCAACCCAGTATGATTTTAACGAAATAATTACACCTATTTTAGAATATAATGAATTATTTACCAAACCTTTAGGTGAAAACTCAGATGTTGTTTTAAAAGAAATGTATTCTTTTGAAGATAGAAATAAATCTTTAATTACTCTAAGGCCAGAATATACAACCCCTATGATAAGGGCTGCTATCACAAATAGTTTATTTAATAAACTTCCTGTAAAGTTATTTGGATTAGGACCAATGTTTAGAAGAGAAAGACCACAGAAAGGAAGGTATAGACAATTTAATCAAATTAATTTTGAAATTTTTGGTTCCTCAGATTCTATTTCTGATGCTGAATTAATTATTTTAGCTAATAATTTTATCAAAAAATTAAAAATTGAAAATAAAACTACTTTATATTTGAATTCCTTGGGTGATTTAAATACTTTAAAAAAATACAAACACGAACTTACTACATACTATTCTAAATATAAAAAAGAATTGTCTTCAGAGTCGGTTCTAAAAATAGATACAAATCCTCTAAGGATACTTGATTCAAAAGATTCAAAAGATTTAAAAATTAATATAAACGCACCAATTATAAGTAATTTTTATTCATCTTCAGCTAATAGAATTTTTGAAAATATCAAAGAATTATTAAGCAAGTCAAATATAAATTTTCAAATTGATAAAAACCTAGTTAGAGGTTTAGATTATTATTGTCATACCGTCTTTGAATTTAAAACAAACTCTCTAGGCTCTCAAGATACAATAATTGGTGGAGGGAGATACGATGGATTAATTGAAAAATTGGGAGGACCTAAAATCCCCGGTGTTGGATGGGCATCTGGAATTGAAAGATTGATGATGATGATGAATAAAGCAAAAGATATTTCACATGATGTTCAAGTAGTAGTTATTGATGAATTATTTAAACATCAGGCTTTTGATTTAATAATTAAACTTAGAGAAAATAATTTTAAAGTTAAATTTGACTATAAATATAATTTAAAAAAATCACTTTCACTTGCTAATGAACTTAAAATAAAAAATGTAATTATTATTGGAGAGGACGAGGTTAAAAATAGTTATTTTACCTTAAAAGACTTAAAAGCAAAAAAACAAATAAAAGTTAATTTTGATGAATTAATATTAAATTTGAATTCATGAAAGAATTTTCCAGTAAGTTAGATTCTATTTTGGATAGATATCAAGAAATAGAAAAAAAACTATCTGACCAAAACAGCATTAATAAAGATCAATTAATTAAATTGAGCAAAGAATATTCAGAATTAAAGCCTCTAACAGAAAAAATAAAGGAGTATAAAAATTTTAAAATTAATTTTAATGAACTTAAAGACCTTCAAAGTGACCCAGATTTACAAATTAGAAATGAGGCAGAAAAGGAAATAAAATTAGTTAACAATGAAATCAAAAACATTGAAAATGAATTATTAATACTACTATTGCCAAAAGATTCGAACGATGAAAAAAATTCTATTTTAGAAATTAGAGCAGGCACTGGTGGCGATGAAGCTGCTTTATTTGCTTCTGATTTATTTAATATGTATCAAAGATATGCTGACTCAAAAAATTGGAAGTTGGAAGTTTTATCTATTTCTGAAACAGGTTTAAAAGGAATAAAAGAGGTCATTTGTAATATAAAGGGTCAAAGAGTATTTTCAAGAATGAAATTTGAATCAGGAGTTCATAGAATTCAAAGAATTCCTCTTACTGAAACTAGTGGTAGAGTTCACACATCAGCTGCAACAGTAGCTGTTTTGCCTGAAGCAGAAGAAATTGACATTAATATAGAAGAGAAAGATCTGAGAATAGATGTTTTTAGATCTAGTGGGCCTGGAGGTCAATCAGTAAATACAACTGATAGCGCAGTTAGAATTACACATTTGCCTTCAGGAATTGTTGTATCACAGCAAGATGAAAAATCACAACACAAAAACAAAGCAAAAGCAATGAAAATATTAAGATCTAGAATACTTGATAAAGAAATTCAAGAATCAGAAAAGACTAGAGCTAAAGATAGAAAATCACAAGTTGGCTCAGGAGATAGGTCTGAAAGAATTAGGACTTATAATTTTCCTCAAGGCAGAATATCTGATCACAGAATTAATTTAACATTATATAAGTTAAAAGAAGTTTTAGAAGGGTCATTAGATGAAATAATTAATCCTTTAATAGCAGATGATGAGACTAAAAAAATTTCAAATTTAAATAATGAATAATTTTATTAATAACTGTTTATCTCAATTAAAAGAAAAAAAATTTTCTTTTCCAGAAATAGAGTTAAGAACAATTTTAAATTATTCCTCCATAGAAAATAAAGAAATCTTTTTTTCAAATTTTGAATCTAAACAAATAGATATTCAAAAGTTTAAATCTATTTTTAAACGAAGAATTTCTGGAGAGCCAATTTCAAAAATTATAAATAGTAAGGAATTCTATAGTTTAAATTTTTTTGTCAATAATTATGTATTAGATCCTCGACCAGAAACAGAATTTATTATTGATTCAGTTAAAAAAAATTTTAAAAATCAGGAAAGAATTTTAAATATTTTAGATTTAGGAACAGGATCTGGCTGTCTTTCAATCGTTTTGTCTAAAATATTTAAAAATTCAAAAATAACCTCTACAGATATTTCTAAAAAAGCTATAAATGTCGCTAAAAAAAATGCAATTTATCATAATGTAATTAAATCTATTGAATTTATAGAATGTAATTGGATCAATAATTTAAAAGAAAAATATGATATCATTGTTTCTAATCCTCCTTATATATCAGATAATGAATATAAAAAAATAAGCAAAAATATTAAATTATATGAACCCAAAAAATCTTTAATTGCAGGCAAAAAAGGACTTGATTCATATCTTACTATATCTACTTTTGTTGGGAAATTGATGAAAGAGAGCACTTTGTTTTTTCTTGAAATAGGAAAAAATCAAAAAAAAGAAGTGGAAAATATATTTAAAAACCAACAAATTAAAGTTATTGATACAATATTTGATTATCAATCAATAGAAAGAGTCTTAATTTTAAAAAAAAATTAAAAAATTTGTTGATTAATAAAATTATAAATATAAAACAGTTTTATTTATATTAATTATAATAAAAACTTTAAATTTATATAAGTTTTATTTTTTTAACTTTATTTAAGGATCAGTTGATGTTTGCAAAGAAAAGTGGACGTATTGGATATAGGTCGAATAGAAGATCTAATTACAAGAAAAATAGCTCTTACACTTCTAGTAATAAACCTAAAAATAGAAATAATGTATCTCAACTTTATGATAAATATACTAAATTAGCTAAAGAATTTTCTGCATCAGGTGATAGAATTTCTGCTGAAAAGTATTTTCAATTTGCAGATCATTATTCTCGATTAATGACTGAACTTGGTATTAACAAAGAAGAAATAAATATCAAAGAAGTATCTACTGATAGTTTCGCGCAGACTGAAAAGGATAATAAAGAAAATAATTATTTATCTAACAAAGACAATGGCGATGAAAAGCTTTCATCTGAAAATAATATTAAAGAAAAAAATATAATTGAAGAAGATGAAACAGATTCATTAGAATCAGTTTCATTCATAGCTGAACCAGCTAAAAAAAAATCTATAAAAATTAAAAAAAATACTAATTAGTTTATTCATACAAATTAAAAATAAAATCAGAGTATATAGTTTTTGAAAGACTTAAAAATCTCTTTAGCTCATCATTAACTAATTTTTTTCCTGATGGTAATTTCATTGTCATAGGGTTAATTTGCTCATTATTATAAATTATTTCATAGTGTAGGTGAGGACCTGTCGATCTTCCTGTTGATCCAACGTACCCTATAATATCTCCTTGGTTAACCCTTAATCCTTTATAAATTTTTTTCTTAAATTTACTTAAGTGAGCATAAGCAGTTTTATAAGAATTATTATGTCTTATTCTAATGTAATTACCGTATGAACCATTTCTACCAACGAATTCTATAACGCCATTACCTGCTGCATAAATAGGTGTTCCAGTAGGTGCAGCAAAATCTAATCCTTTATGTAATTTGTTGTATCCTAAAATAGGATGTTTTCTCATTCCAAAAGATGAAGATAATCTCGCACCATCTATTGGTGTCTTCATAAGTGCTTTAACAACACTTTTACCCTCTGGATTAAAATATTCATAAAAATTTTCATCAGTTTTAAATAAATAATACTCTAATTTATTTTTTTGTAAGAATAAATTTGTATATAAAATCTTACCGTATGAGACAGCTCTTCTTTTGTCATTAAATAGTGTTTCATACATAACTTCTAATTCATTTCCCTTTTGA
>MDSW01107638.1_pt1 | contig 14151 bp, 11 predicted proteins | sample 811171 | NCBI WGS metagenome assembly MDSW01 (sample SAMN05326641, study PRJNA326480) | marine metagenome | isolation source: seawater | place: Atlantic Ocean: North West | collected 2012 | reverse complement strand
CTGCTTTAGCTCTTTGTGAAATATTTTTTGAAAATTCTTTATTTTCAATATCAATTGTTCTTGGTTGTCCATTAATTTCAAAAAAAACAGAGCATTTACCATCACTGTTTATTTCACTTTTTGCTAAATATCTTAAAATTAAATTCTTACCTTTGTCCATTTCTATTGTGTATTCTTTATCTTGTTGTGGTCCATAAAAAAATAATTCCGTTGATAAAATTGATGTATCGCTAAACTCTTTATAATGATCAATGAAATCTTTGAAGACTTTTGGATACATTAGATAAGATGCAAGATGATACTGATTAAGATTCATATCTATTTTTTTTTCTAAGTTTTCTTTTTCTTTATCTAAATTAATTGATTCTAAGATTTCACCTGGTCTTTTATTTAAAGGCTTAATGTCTCCCAATACTTTTTTCTGAAGCTCTTTAGGAAAACCACCATGTGGTATTCCGATTTCTCCTTTAAAAAATTCTATGACTGACTCTGGAAATGATATTTCTTTTTTCGAGTCAATTATATCCTCTTTACTTAGATCATTAGCAATCATATATAATGCCATATCACCAACTATTTTTGATGATGGTGTAACTTTTACAATATCACCAAAAAGTTGATTTACTTCTGCATAAGTGTTTGCAACAAGACCCCATTTATCAGTTGTAATACCAAGAGATCTCGCCTGTTCTTTAAGATTTGTAAATTGTCCTCCAGGCATTTGGTGTAAATAAACATCTGAACTTCCACCTTTAAAATCAGTTTCGAAGGCATGATAGTTTTGGCGAACTTGCTCCCAATATAATGATAGTGTACGAATACTATCTTCGTCGAGATGTGGGTCATGATTGTTTTGTTTCATTATAGAAACTATAGACCCAAGCGCAGGTTGAGAGGTTAATCCGCTCATGGAATCTATTGCTAAATCTACAATGTCTATATTTTCTTCAATTGCCGCTAAAACCGAAGCAGATGAAGTTCCTGATGTATCATGAGTATGAAAATGAATTGGAAGATCTGTTATATTTTTAATTTCTTTTACAAGAACTTTAATAGCATTTGGTTTAGCAAGTCCAGCCATATCTTTTATTGCAATGATATTTGCTCCTGCGTTTTCTAAATCTTTAACTAGATCTAAATAATATTTAAGTGTATATTTTTTTTCATTTGGGTCAGTAACATCATTAGTATAACAAATTGTTCCCTCACAAAGTTTATCTTGTTTACGAACTTCATCAATTGCAACTCTCATGTTTTCAATTAAGTTTAATGAATCAAAAACACGAAATACATCTATTCCAGCCGAAGCTGATTGTTGAATAAAATGCTTAACTACATTATCTGGATAGTTTTTATAACCAACAGCATTAGAGCCTCTAAACAACATTTGCTTCAATAAATTTGGAGCCTTGTTGTTCAATCTTGCCAGTCTGTCCCAAGGATCTTCTTTTAAAAATCTCATGCAAGTATCAAATGTGGCCCCACCCCAACATTCAAGAGAAAATAAATTACTTAAATTGTTACTATAATATTCAGCAATATTAACAATGTCATCAGTTCTCATTCTTGTTGCAAGCAATGATTGGTGTGCATCTCTCATCGTAGTATCTGTTATCAAAGTATACGGATTATCTTTTATTTTTTTTGTGAATTTATCAGCTCCAAGTTTCTTTAAATCTTCAACAAAATTATTTTTTAAATTATTATTTTTACCGCTAGGTATTTGTACTTCTGTAAATGAGTTTTTATGATCTCTTCCTTCAATATCTGGGTGACCATTGACTATTATATTACCAAGATAAGAAACAATTTTTGATGCTCTGTCTTTTTGAGGTCTATAGTTATAAAGATCTTTATTTGTATCAACAAAATTCGTATTGTAATTTCCTTGAACAAAATTTTTGTTATTTATAAGTGACTCAAGAAAAACAAGATTGGTTTTAACACCCCTAATTCTAAATTCCCTTAAGGATCTATCCATCCTCTTTATGCAGTCTTCCTGATTTTTTGCCCAAGTTGTAACTTTTACAAGAAGCGAATCATAATATGGTGTGATAATTGAACCAGCTGATGCATTAGCTGCATCTAGCCTTACACCAAATCCAGCAGCAGAACGATATGTCATGATCTTCCCATAATCAGGCATGAAATTATTTAGTGGATCTTCAGTGGTTACTCTACATTGAATTGCATGACCATTTAAATGAATTTCTTCTTGTTTTGGTAGTGCTGGATGATTACCTATTTTTTCACCTTCTGCAATTTTAATTTGAGCTTTAACAATATCTATTCCTGTTACTTCTTCTGTAACTGTATGCTCAACTTGAATTCTAGGATTTACTTCGATAAAATAGAATTCGCTAGTCTTTTTATCAAATAAAAATTCTACTGTCCCAGCACCAAAATAATTTACTTCTTTTGCAATTTTTATTGCAGCATCACAAATATTTTTTCTTATTTTATCGTCTAAAAAATGAGCAGGTGCTCTTTCTATAATTTTTTGATGCCTTCTTTGTAAAGAGCAATCCCTTTCATAAAGATGTAAAATATTTCCATGCCTATCTCCTAAAATTTGAACTTCTATATGTGCTGCATCCTCTAAAAATTTTTCAATAAATACATCATCTTTTCCAAAGGCTTTTAGTGACTCACTTTGTGCTGTTTTTATTTGATCTATTAGTTCTTTACTTGAATGAACGACACGCATTCCTCTTCCACCTCCACCCCAGCTTGCTTTTACAATTACAGGGTATCCGATTTTATCAACTTCTTTTTGAACTGTTTTTATATTTTCTTTAGAAACTAAAACTGAGGGTACAGTTTTAACATTTGCATCTTGGGCAACTTTTTTTGCCTCGGTTTTATTTCCAAATTTTTTTAATATTTCATTACTTGGACCAATAAAAGTTATATTATTTTTTTCACACTGTTCAGCAAGCTCAGGACTTTCAGATAGAAAACCGTAACCTGGGTGAATAGCATCAACTTTTGCATCTTTAGCAATTTTTATGATCGAATCAATATCTAGATATGCTTGAATGGGGCCCTTACCCTTACCAACTAAGTAACTTTCATCAGTTTTAAAACGGTGAATAGCAAAACGATCTTCTTTTGAATAGATGGCTGCTGTCTTAATACCAGCTTCTTCAGCTGCTCTAAAAATCCGAATAGCAATCTCGCTTCTGTTTGCAGCTAGGATTTTACTAATCTTTTTCATAAGACACCATTTTAATTAAAAAGTATTTGTTAATATTTAATCGGTGATCCATCTATATCTTCCTTACATATTTAGCAAGAGATCTAAGGAATTTAGCCATTTTTTAAGGTTTGAAGACTAATTATTTATATGTGGATTTGAATTTTGGTATGAATTTCAAGTATGTGCAATTATGTCCCTTTATCAAGGTAAGTTTTTTATAATAGTATGTTTTTATAAATTATGAATGAAGAAATTACCCCATATCAAAGTTGCTCAAAATCAGTGTTTCTTTTTTTAGGCATAGTTCTCATGCTTTGGAGTGCTTTATTCTCAATATTTCTAATAAGTCAAGGTGCGTGGCCAGTTTCGATTTTTTTAGGTATTGAATATTTATTGATTGTTTATTTAATTAAATTATATTTCAAAGAAAAAAATATTAAAGACGAAATAAATATAAACGAAAAAAAAATATCTATAAAAAAATTTAAAGGTAATAAATTATATAATTCATCAACCTTTAATACATATTGGTCAAAAGTTTTTTTTACAAAATTTAAAAATCAATCAAGACTTTCAATAAGAGAGTCAAATAAAGAAATAGAGGTTGCTAAATTTTTACATGCTGATTTGAAAGAAGGATTGTATTTAAGAATAAAAAGACAATTAACATATTATTAGATTATAAAACTATAAATAATTTAGCTCCTGCATTTCATTTTTACAAAAATCTTCAATTTTTCTTGACTGTTCAACTGAAAGGTTGTTTTTCCATTGCCCAATTTTGCCTGAGTTAAAAAAATTGCTTGAACTTTCAATAAACTTTGTAGTTTTTTCGATTTCTTTTAATCTCTTAAAATTTGATTGGGCTATTGAATATTTGATATGGTCTTCATCAATAGATATACCTAAAATTTTTGATAGAAAATTTATTAGTTTTAATTTTGTTTTAAAGGTATTTTTAACTAAGTCTTCATATCTTATTAATATTCTTGGTATTGCACTAACTCCATTTTTCCATGAAATATAATTAAACTTCCAAGAACCAAGGATCTCTATGTCGTATGGATTTTTTTTTGAGACATGACAAAACAAATTTTTGGAGGTAATTCTTTCAATCGCTTTATCTAAACTAAGATTTTTATCAAAATTACTATAAGAAACAGCAATATCTCTTGGATCTCTAACAATATAAATAAATGCCAAAGAGTATTTTTCATCTGTTAAACTTTTTCCCTCTACAGAAACTAGTGCGTTATGATTTTTAACAAATATAAATTCTTCATTTGTGTTTACTATATTTTCTTGAGTTAAAGCCCAATATTGAGATATGCTATATGCATTTTCTAATAATTTATCTTTCTCTGCTAATTTATATAGATATTTTTGTGGTGGGAATTTATCTATTTTATTTAGTATATCAAAATCGTGATCAATTTTTTCTTTATTAAAAAAATAATTTGACAAAAAGTATCTGACCCATGTATTTCCGCTTTTGGGATAAGACGATATCCATATTAACTTTTTCATTCTAAGCTTAAATCAAAAATAATTAGAATAATAAATCCTTCATTGAATATAATCCTTGCTTTTTATTTGAGATAAATACTGCTGCTTCTATAGCACCACTTACAAATATTGATCTGTTGTTAGCTTTGTGAACAAGGTCAAATCTATCGTTAGTTCCAATAAAGCTTACAGTATGTTCGCCTGCAATTTCTCCACCCCTAGTGACAGAAAAACCAATGTCTCCTTTTTTTCTAGTAGTTAGTTTTTTCGTTCGGTCTAATATTTTTGATTTACTGAAATTTAAATTTCTGCCCTGAGAAACATATTCACCAAGAGATAAAGCTGTGCCTGAAGGGGCGTCTTTTTTGTGTTTGTGATGTGTTTCAGCAATTTCAACATCATATTCACTATCTTTCAAGACAGATGCTGTTTGCTGAACTAGATTAAATAATAAATTGACCCCAAGACTCATATTGGAAGACATGAGTATTGGAATTTTTTTGGAATAATTTTTAATTTTTATCTTTTGTTTACTTGTGATCCCTGTTGTTCCAATAACAACAGCTGTTTTATTAATAGAGGCAACTTTTAAATTTTCTAGAGAAGATTCAGGGGATGTAAAATCGATTACTACATTTGCTTCTTTAATTAACGCAACTGGATTTGATTCAACAAGCTTAAAAGAATTAATATCTGAAACTTTGTTTAAAGGCATGTTAATGCTTCTGTGTTTTTTGTGTTCAAAACCACCGACAAATTCTAAATTTTTATTTTTCAAAACTTGTTTTGATATCTCTTGGCCCATTCGCCCAAGACAACCTGCTACTGCTACTTTAATTTTTGCCATAAAAGCTTCTTATACTTTGATGAATGATAGTTGAAAAGAAATTAAGTTAAGTCTTCCCAAACCTCTTTTAATTTTGAGAAAAACCCTTGGGATTTAGGACTATGCTTTTTTGATGTGCCTCCCTCTTTTTCGAATTCCATAAGGATTTCCTTTTGTTTTGAACTTAAATTAACTGGTATTTCGACATTGGCTTCAACATACATGTCTCCTCTAGTCTTTTGGCGAAGAATACTCATTCCTTTTCCTCTTAAACGAAATTGAGTTTCAGACTGTGTTCCTGCTGGAATATTTAATCTTGCTTTTTTACCTTCAATTGTTGGGACTTCAATTTCCCCTCCAAGAATTGCCGTAGTTATTGATATTGGAATTTGGCAAAACAAATTTTCTTCCTCTCTTTCAAATAATTTATCTTTTTGAACTTCAACAAATATATAAAGATCACCATTACCTGCCCCTCTTTGACCAGGTTCTCCTTCACCAGAAATTCTAATTCTAGTTCCTGTATCGACTCCTGCTGGAATTGTAACTGAAATTGTTTTTTGTTTTTTTACCTGTCCAGTACCTGAGCATTTTAGACATGGGTTTTTTATACTTGACCCCTCACCGCCACAGGTTGGACACGGTCTCTCAATTGAAAAAAAACCTTGTTGTGATCTTACTTTTCCTGCACCTCCACAAGTTGAACATGTGCTTGGTCCTGACTTATCAGCACTTCCAGTTGCTGCACACAAATCACAACCAGCATAACTTGGAATTCTTATCTGAGGTTTCTTACCAGTAAATGCTTCATAGAGAGAAACTGACATGTTATAACGTAAATCACTTCCTCTTTGAGGCCCTCTTCTTCCTGAAGACTGTCCACCAAAACCGCCTCCAAAAAACTCTTCAAATATATCAGAAAAACCTCCGGCAAAATCTCCAAATCCTTGCGCACCACCCATTCCACCTTGTTTGAATGCATCATGTCCATATTGATCATATGCAGATCTTTTATCAGGATCTTTTAAAGCCTCGTATGCTGCAGTAGCTTCTTTAAATTTTTTTTCAGCAGTTTTATCATCCTTGTTCCTATCAGGATGGTATTTCATTGCCTGTTTTCTATAAGCTTTTTTTATTTCATCTTCACTAGCATTCTTTTGAACACCAAGTATCTCATAGAAATCTCTTTCGGCCACTTCTCCTCCTTCTTAGATTTGGAGTGTTAGTCTTTTTTATCTTCGTCTACTTCTTCAAACTCAGCATCTACAACTTTTTCATCTTTTTTATCCTCAGAAGAAGGTTCGGCTCCAGATGGATCAGCTTGAGGTCCAGCTCCTTGTGGATTTTGTTTGTAAATCGCTTCACCCATTTTCAAAGAAGATTGAACAAGAGCTTCAGTCTTAGATTTAATTGCTTCAATGTCATCTCCATCTTTAACTTTTTTGAGCTCTTCAATATCTGCTGTGATCTTATCCTTATCAGCTTCTGGAATTTTATCACCGTGCTCTTTAAGGTTTTTTTCAGTCTCATTTATTAAGCTATCAGCGTGGTTTCTTGTGTCAACAGACTCTCTTTTCTTTTTATCAGCTTCAGCATTCTCTTCAGCTTCTTTTACCATTTTTTCAATCTCATCATCCGATAGTCCGCCAGAAGCTTGGATTTTAATCTGCTGTTCTTTTCCAGTTGACTTGTCTTTAGCTGATACATTTACAATACCATTTGCATCTATATCAAAAGTAACTTCAATTTGAGGCATACCTCTTGGCGCAGGTGGAATTCCAACTAAATCAAATTGTCCAAGCAATTTGTTATCAGCTGCCATCTCTCTTTCACCTTGAAACACCCTTATGGTAACTGCACTTTGGTTATCCTCTGCAGTTGAGAACACTTGACTTTTCTTAGTTGGTATAGTTGTGTTCTTGTCGATAAGCCTTGTGAAAACTCCACCTAAAGTTTCTATACCAAGAGAAAGTGGTGTAACATCTAACAGAAGAACATCTTTAACATCTCCTTGTAGAACTCCAGCTTGAATAGCAGCTCCAGAAGCGACAACTTCATCTGGGTTTACGCCTTTGTTAGGTTCTTTGCCAAAGAAGTTTTTTACAATCTCTGTTACTTTAGGCATTCTAGTCATACCACCAACTAATATTACATCATCGATCTCTGCTGCTTGTAAACCCGCGTCTTTAAGAGCTATTTCGCATGGTTTTAAGCTTTGGTTTAAAAGCTCTCCCACAATTGCTTCTAATTTAGCTCTGGAAAGTTTTATTGTAAGGTGTTTTGGACCAGACTGGTCAGCAGTTATGAATGGTAGATTAACCTCAGTTTCTGTTGAGCTAGACAGTTCAATCTTTGCTTTTTCGGCCGCTTCTTTGAGTCTTTGAAGAGCTAGCTTATCTGAGCGAAGATCTATACCATTGTCTTTTTTAAATTCATCTGCAAGATAATCAATAATTTTTAAATCAAAATCTTCACCACCTAAATGTGTGTCACCATTTGTTGACTTAACCTCAAAAACTCCATCACCAATTTCAAGAATAGATATATCAAAGGTACCACCACCAAGATCATAAACTGCCACTGTTCCTGTTTTCTTTTTATCTAAACCGTATGCAAGTGCTGCAGCTGTTGGCTCATTAATAATTCTTAAAACTTCTAATCCTGCAATTTTTCCTGCATCTTTCGTAGCTTGTCTTTGAGCATCGTTGAAATAAGCTGGTACTGTAATAACTGCTTGTGTTACATTATCACCAAGATATGACTCCGCAGTTTCTTTCATTTTTTGAAGTATGAATGCACTTATTTGACTAGGACTGTATTTTTCACCTCTTGACTCAACCCACGCATCACCGTTGTCGCCTTTAACTATTTTATATGGAACAAGACCGCTGTCAGATTTTACATTTTCATCTTCAAACGTTCTGCCTATTAACCTTTTAATAGCGAATAAGGTATTTTCAGAATTAGTAACTGCTTGTCTTTTTGCAGATTGTCCAACTAGTTTTTCGCTAGTGTCAGTAAACGCAACCATTGATGGTGTTGTTCTTGCTCCTTCTGAGTTTTCAATTACTTTTGCCTCTTTACCGTCCATTACTGCAACACAAGAGTTTGTAGTACCTAAATCAATACCGATTACTTTCGCCATATTTATTATTCCTCTTTAGTTTGTTATTTGTCTACATTTTGTGACTACATTAGATATGGGAAAAAAGTTCAAAAATACAAGGATTGGTTAAAGATATATTTAAAATTTTTATATTTTCTAAGGATTTTTTTGTGTTTTTATTGATTAATTTTCAGATTTTTCAACATTGTCTGTATTTGTCTCGTTATTCTCATCGTCATTTTTGGTATTGGTTTTTTTTGAAACACCAACCATTGCCGCTCTGAGAAGACGATCATACATTGTATATCCGGATTGAACCTCCTGAACCACTATTCCTTCGTCTACATCAGTTCTTTCAACCTCCATCATGGCTTGATGAAGATTATGATCAAATTTTTTGTTAATAGCTTCAATTTTTTTTACTCCGTGCCTCTCAAGAATATTTTTAAACTCTTTCAAAACCATTTTTAAACCATCCACCAAATTTCTAATATTCTGAGAATATTCTTCTTTTTCAGGTAATGCATCTAAAGCTCTTTCTAAATTATCGGCTGGAGATAAGATATCTCTGGCAAGATTAATGCTTCCAAACTTAATTGTTTCAACTTTTTCTCTATCAAATCTTTTTCTAAGATTTTCCATCTCAGCCAACAGTCTAATCTTTTCTTCTTTTAGTAACTCTATTTCATTTTCTTTTTCAGAGTCTTTGTTATTATCTACTTCTTCTGATTTGGAAGCGATATCATCTGATATATTTTGATCATTTTTCTCAGTTTCATTTTGGTTAATTTCAGAATTATCTTTTTCTAAATTTTCGTTTTTTTCTTCTTTTTGATCCATTATTCAATTACCTTTCCAATGATCTTTGATGTATAATCAACCAAAGGAACAATTTTGGAGTAGTTAAGTCTAGTAGGGCCCACCACGCCTATTGCACCTATAATCTCTTGATCATTATTTTTATATGGGGCCATTACCATAGAAAGACCAGAGTGTTTAAATAAAAAATTTTTTGATCCTATAAAGATTTGAACCCCTTTTGCTTTTCCAGCTGTTTCTAATATTTCTACAAAGCTAGACTTTTTTTCTATATCATCAAAAAGATTGCGAATTTGATCAAGGTCTTTAGAAATTATTTCATCTTTTAACAAATTAGATTGACCATGAAGAAAAATATAAGGATTTTTAACATCGGGTAAAGTTTCAATAATTCCTTGTTGTATTAGTTTGGATGAAATGGTTTCAAGCTTATTTTTTGATTTTCTAATGTCATTTTGGATAACTTTTTTTATTTGTGAAATATTTTTGTTTGTAAACTTTGAAGTGAGATAATTAGATGCTTGAATAAGTAGCGTGCTATTATATTTACCATTATCAAAAATGATTCGGTTTTCAACTTCTCCATTCTCGTACGCAAGTATTAGCATTAATTGGCTTTCATTTAATCTTATGAACTCTAAATGTTTAAGGTTTTTTTGAAATTTTGGTGCAATCACTATGCCAGCGTAATTAGATAAACCAGATATAGCCTTTGATGCAACATCTAAAACTTCTTCATATGTTTTCCCCTTAGATGAACATTGTTGTTTAATGTTTTGCTTATCAGTTTTTGATATTCTTCCAAACTCCAGCAATCCATCAACAAAAAAACGCATGCCTTTTTCTGTTGGCATTCTTCCTGCTGATCTGTGAGGAGCAAAAAGGAGGCCTTCCTTTTGTAAATTAGATAGTATAGATCTAATTGATGCGGAAGAGAGGTTTAAACCTCCCATTTTCATAATTGTTTCCGAACCAGCTGGAGACCCGGTTTCAAGATATGACTCAACTAATTTTTTAAAAATTAGTTTGGATCTATCATTTAATTCTGTGTATAAATTATCTGCCATAACAATTTATTGTTTAAAATAAATTTTTATCTACTATTATTAAATTTAAATGAGAAAAGATAGATCGTTTGAACAAATGAGAGAAATTTCATTTGAGAAAGATGTAAATATTCATGCAGATGGATCATGTTTAGTTAAATTTGGAAATACTCAGGTACTTTGCTTGGCAACAATTGATGAAAAAGTTCCTCATTGGTTAAAAAATACCAATAAAGGTTGGATCACTGCTGAATATGGAATGTTACCTAGATCAACAAATACCAGGATGGATAGAGAGGCAGCAAAAGGTAAACAATCAGGAAGAACACAAGAAATCCAGCGTTTAATTGGAAGAAGTTTGAGATCAGTTGTTAATTTATCAAATTTAGGTGAAAGACAAATAAAAATTGATTGTGATGTAATTCAGGCAGATGGCGGAACTAGAACTGCATCCATTAGCGGTGGATTTGTATCTCTGTATTTGGCCATAGAGAAAATTAGAAAAAACTACAATATAAACAAACCTATAATTACAAATTATATAGGAGCAGTATCTGCAGGCATTATTGATAACAAGCCGTTATTAGATTTAGATTATATTGAAGACTCAAAGGCTCAGGTTGATGCAAATTTTGTTATATGTGAAACTGGTGATATTTCAGAAATTCAGGTTACTGGAGAAGAGTTTTTCTTCAGTGATAATCAGTTTAATGATATTTTTCAATTAGCCAAAAATGGAATAAAAGAAATTATTAAAAAACAAAAAAAAGTTTTGGTTTAAGTTGAGAAAAATTCTTTTTTTTTCAAACAATATACACAAATTAAAAGAAATCAAAAAACTAACAAAATGCTTAAAAATAAAGCTGTATTCACCCAATGATTTTGAATTAAAAAAGGAACCAAAAGAGAATGGTAATTCATTTGCAGAAAATTCAAAAATAAAATCACTGTTTGGTTATAAAAAAATTAAGTTGCCCTGTTTTGCTGATGACTCAGGAATTTGTATAGAAGCATTAAAATGGGGGCCAGGAATATCATCAAAAAAATTTATTTGTAGTTTTAGTAGTGAAAAAAATTGCTTTGACTATATTTTTAATAAAGTTAAAAAAACAGGAAAAAATAAAGCTTATTTTCAAACATCCATATGCTATACACTAAGGGAGGATTACCACATAATATTTGAGGGAAAAGTTAAAGGACATATTTCAAATAAATATTCAGGTAAACATGGTTTTGGTTACGATCCTATTTTTATTCCTGATGGTTACAAAAAGACTTTTGGTGAAATTAAAAGTTTTGAAAAAAATAGAATAAGTCACAGAGCCATAGCAATTAATAAGTTCATAGATTTTATTAATTACTAATTTTTTTTGCAAGTCCGTTTTTTATTTCCAAAATATCTAGATCTCTTTCGATCATATTTTTTTTAAAATAAAATTTACCATCTATACCGTCAAATTTAATTTTTGAGCTATTTAAAGTATCAAACACTTCAGACAAATTTAAATTTTTTTTATAAATATAATTTAATAAACCAACTACATCATATGGAAGAGTAGAAATTCTAATGAATTTTTTTTCATAAATTTTATCATATCTATCGATTAATTTAATTCTTTTTCTTTTTTCAATTCCAGGGAAAATAGTGCCTTGTAATGAAGGTTCATAAAAAAAAACTTCATCATCAATAACTCCTGTACCCATGAATGTGATTATATCTGGATCAATATCATAGTATGGCAAGAGAGGGGCTACCTGAAGCATTCGCAAACCATAATCAGATACTAGAAGGTGAGTAAAGTCGTAGTCTGTAATAGTTTTAAATCTCTGAAGTTTTTTCAATCTTTTTTTTGACTGAGCATCGTTTTTTTTAATTAGTAGATCTATTTGCCTGCTGAGTTCGTATTTTCTTAGTTCGTATTTTCCCAATTCTTTAATGGCTGTTCTTACATTAGACATATCTTCCTTGTATGAAGCTCTATTTACGATAACAGCTTCTGTATTATTTATAACTTCATCGATTATTTTATTTATTAAAAAACCATATTCATTTTCTGGAAATAAAAGTGCAACTTTCGAATTACTATCTAGGTGGTACAACAGCTGCTCCAACTCGTTTCTGGGGAAAAAATTAACCAGATAAATACAATCTTTTGCCAATTCTGTATTTGAAGAAAAAGAAAAAAATATTGGACCGTTATTACAAAATTCTTTTACAATTTTTGTATCCTCATTGTTAATAGGTCCAATATATATTTTTCCATAATTATTTTTTGATAAAATAAAGTTTCTTAACTCCTTTTTGCTTTCATACACAAATATTTCTAGAGTTATTTCATTTAAATTTTTATCATAAATAGCCATCTCTAAAATATCTATAAATTGGGTTGAAATTTCTTTTCTTGATTGGTTTGAAAGAAGCAGTGTGATTTCTTTTTTTATAGGTGTATTTTTATAAGATTTATTATTACTATTTTTATTAGTAAGCTTATCTTCTTTTAAAACCTTTGTATCCTCATAATTTTCAGGTAATTTTAAACTTTCATTTTTAATGGTTTTTGTCTCAGTATTATTTTTTTGATTTGTATTACTTAATGGAGTACATGAATATATTAATGTAAGAGATAAAATAATGAGTAATCTTAATTTTGGTCTATATATTGTGGCAACGCCAATTGGAAATCTTGATGACATAACCTTAAGAGCCAAAAAATTGCTGGAAGAATGTGACTTTATAATTTGTGAAAACCCTAAACATTCACTTAAACTACTAAATAAATTAGGCATTAAAAAGAAATTAATAGCTTTACACGATTATAATGAACATAAAATTATAGATAAGATTAAAGTTTTATTAAGAAATAAAAATTGTGTCCTAATTTCTGATGCAGGCTCACCACTTATTTCAGATCCTGGATATAATTTAGTACAATATTGTATTACAAATAATATTAGGGTTACATCTGTGCCTGGTCCTTCGTCAATTATATCGAGTTTACAGTTATCTGGATTACCAATATCAGAATTTGTTTTTTTTGGTTTTGTGCCAAAATCTAAAAAAAAACTAGAGGATCTTATAAAACAAATTCCGTTACAAACAAAAACCTCTGTTTTTTTTGTCTCAAACCATAAATTAATTGATTTTTTAGAGTGTTTAGAAAAATTTATACCAGATAAATCTATATCAGTGTGTAAAGAGCTTACAAAGGTAAATGAATTTGTCTTTAGAGGGGTTTCAACTAATGTAAAAAATGATATTTTGCAAAAAAAAGAAAATTTAAAGGGTGAGTTTGTTGTGATTATAGATAGGCAAAGATTAAAAAATCAAAATTTTGATGAAATTGATTTGTATACAAAAGAGTTAAAAAAATTGGCCACAAAATTTTCTTTGACCGACATCGTCGAAATAGTACATAAACTTACAAAAATTAATAAAAACAAAATTTACAAATGGTTGCTAAAATTACAAGGATAAAAAAAATTTTACTTTTACCTATATTTTTAATTTTTGTGTTGACTCACTATGGCTGTTCTCCAGCTGGAGTACTTGCTACAGGCGGTGGTAGTGCGATGATTGTTGCGGAAGGAGAAAGATCTCTTGGAACAGTAATTGATGATGCTACAATCAAAGTAAATATAGCAGCAAATT
>MDSW01179350.1_pt1 | contig 14155 bp, 13 predicted proteins | sample 811171 | NCBI WGS metagenome assembly MDSW01 (sample SAMN05326641, study PRJNA326480) | marine metagenome | isolation source: seawater | place: Atlantic Ocean: North West | collected 2012 | reverse complement strand
TGATTATTATAAGTACAATTATTACAAAATTTAATTTCTTTTTGAAGACCATAAAATACTTTTGGGTTATTGTTTCCTTTTTTGTACTCAGAGTTCTTTTTTGACATTATATAAAGTTAAAATTTATAAATCAATTAATGAATTAACACATAAAGTGTTTTTTTAAAATCTAAATTTAAATTTTAAAATGTATTATAACTATATAATATTAATTTTTTATCACTTATAAAATTTACTCATACAATATTCTTTAGATTCTATAAATGCCTCTGTTTTTTTTAACATTTCATTATGCGATTTCTCACTTAAATTTTTCATCCAAAAATTATAATAATCGTTTGACCAATACTTATCCCAACTTTTTGCTTTTAAATTGAATTCATTGTATTTGTCATAAAAGTTACAATTACCAAAATGACTAAAATAAAAATAATAAAACTGCTTAATTTCATTTTTATCAAATTTAAATTTTTTTTTTTTTAAAGACAAAATTAGTTTTTTCATTTCATTTTTATTATTTGTTTTTAAATTAAAATTATAAAAATAAGTTGGAATATTTTTGGTTGAAGTAATTACCGGTATATTAAAGTATGGATATTCAAAAGCAACAGAACCCCAAGCTGTAATGACATAATCTATACCACTGTTAATTATTTCATTATGTTTTGTATTAGGATTTAAGTATTTTATATTTTTATATTTTTTTAAAATTTTCTGAGTTACGTTTGATGTAAATGGTTGATATTTTTTATATTTTCCAACATAGTTTGGATGATCTTTGATATACCAATCATAATCTGTTTTATTTGATAGATCACCAAGAAAATTTAACCATACAAAAAAATCTGGAAAATGAAAGTTTCCATATACATTTATTGCATCAAAAAAATCTTGTGTACAAATTAATATCTTAATCTTTTTATTTTTATTAAGTACAATTTTATTAGATTTATCTTTAAAAGACGATTTTGAAATAAAGGTTGATCCAATTTCAGCACCTGTTTTTCCTGAAATTCTTTTTAAGATATATTTTTCACCTTCCTTAAGACATCTTCTTTTTTGATTTAATGAGAATTTAGAATAAATTTTTTTATAATATTTATATTCTGAAAATTGATATTGATTATTTATATTTAAGTAATTTACTTTACCTTCATTATGGACGTAAACTGGGATTTTTTTTCTAAAAGCAATTCTCATGGGTATAGCAAAACTATAATGTGCGTGAACTCCCAAAACAGCTTTTACAGTATTATTTTTAAAATAATTTTCCCAATAATAAAAAAGGCACATAAATTCATACAAAAAATTTTTAAAATTTTTTTCTTCAACATTTATTGTAGGAACATATTTGCACTTTAGATAAGTGTCATATATGAGATCCCCAAGAAAAACGTTATTAATTTTAATTTTATATATGTCTTCTTTTTTTTTTATTTTTTTTAATATTTTATGATGATTTTTTGATGTAATTAATTCAATATTTTTAGTTATGATTGGCTTAAAAATTTCTGTTGTTCCAAAAGATCTATAAATTCCAAAATTGTTGTGATTAGAAATATTTGCCATTTTCCATTTTATTTTCTCACTAAAATTTTCTTTTATTTTAGAAATGAGAATTTTAAAGTTATAAAAACCAACTATCTGAGCATTATATTTCTTTGATAAAACATTTGAAAAATAAGAGAAAAATATATGATCTGAATGAAATGCATTAAATTCAACTAAAATTTTTTTATTTGATAATATTCTATTAGCAAATAATGAAGAGTTAGTTTTTTTATATTTTTGAACTATTTTAAAATTTTTAAAAAAATTAAAAATTGTAGAATTCATTAATTGAAGTTCTTTGGATTCATCAGAGACAATTTATTAAAAGAATTATAAGTAATAAAAACAACATTCCTCTCTGACATGGTCAAGAACGGAGATCGTCCGTGTAATCCATTAGTAAAAGCTGCAATTAAACAATTTTCTTTTAATGGAATTGAATAATCTAAATTTTTAATTTTTGATTTTAAATATTCATTGCCAATTTTTAAATCATCATATTCATCCCAATTTGTAGAATTTTTCCAATAATTTATATAATCTTGAGTAATTATATGACTTCCTTTTACATAGCTAAAAGGAGCATCATTTTTTTTAATTTCAAAAGGTGAATAGTAAAGTTTCATATTTGGTAAAAATCTATCCATGTGTAAATGATTGTCCCCTTTAATTATATTTTCTGGCAATTCTTTTGGTTTATGAACAAAATATTCAAGATTAGCATAACATTCTTTCCCAAAAATTAATTTTGTTAAATCACTATTTACTTTTTTAATAGTATTATAGTTGTTAATATTATCCAATGCCCAAAGTAGCTTTACTTGATTAGATTTGCTTATATCTTTTGGTTTTTCTATCCAATTATAATTATCTGAATCTGTATTGTGATTTAAATTTTTAAAGTTTTGTTTAATTTTTAAATGCTCATCTTTACTTAATATATTTTCAAGAATAGCAACACCATTTATTTTTAAACTATCGATTGTTTTTTCTGATATATTTTTATAATTATTTTTATAATCATCAGAATATGTAACATTATTAAAGCTTTTATTATTTTTAAAAAAAAATGTATTAAAATTTTTATTTTTTTTAGCTAAATAAGTCCAAAAATCTACGATCAAATTTCTTAAAATTCTACTTTTTATATTGGCAATTCTTTTACTGGGATATGATAAGAAACGAATTATAAGCTTTTCCTTTGCATACCTAGGTTTCTTAAATACTATAATCCAGTTATTAAAGTTGAAAATATCCTTTATAATATTAATCATAATTGTGTAAATAATGTATACTATTTTTCAAATTAATCTAAAACATTTAATTTTACTATGGAAAATCTCAATCCATTAATTTCAATTATAACAGTTGTAAAAAATGGTGAAAAACATTTAGAGGAATGTTTTCAAAGTTTGCAAAACCAAACATATAAAAATTTTGAACATATAGTGATAGATGGAGGATCTACAGATAGAACTTTAGAAATTATTAATAATCATAAAAATAAAATAAATTTCTTTTCCTCTCAAAAAGACGAGGGAATATACGATGGATTTAATAAGGGTATGAAACATGTTTCAGGAGAATATTTAGGGTTTTTAAATTCTGATGATGTTCTTTTACCAAATGCATTAATGATTTTAAAAAAATATATTGTAAATAAAAATTATCCTGATTTCATTTTTGGATCTGTTAGAAAACACTGGGGGGTTTTGTATGGTTATAGACCATGGAAAATAAAATTTTCCTGGGGATTTTACAGTAGCCATTCTACTGGATTTTATATAAAGAATTCTTCAGCTAAAATAATTGGTAATTATAATTTAAAATATAAATACTCTTCAGATTATGATTATTTTTATAGGATGATTGTAAAACATAAGATGAGAGGTGTGGCAACCAAAAAAGATGAAATTTTTGGAATCTTTAGGCGTGGAGGTTTTTCAAGCAAAATAAATTTTGTTGATCATTTTAAAGAAGAGATTCAAATTAGAATTGATAATGGTCAAAATAAAATTATAATATCCATCATATCTATTTACAAATTTATGAAACATTTCAATAAATTTTATCAATATTACAAAAATAAATTTAAATTAAATTTGAAATAATTTTTATATAATCTAAATAAAAATTTAGTGAATTAAATTTATATAATTTTAACATTTTTAAATTTGGAGGTTTTTTATCTATGTATTTTAAGATTAATTTAGATAAATCCTTATAATTTTTTGGTTTAAAAAACATACCATTTGGTGGATTTTGTTCTAGATGAGCTGGAATTTTAGACAGTAAAATATATTTTTTAAAATGTATTGCATGATCTACAGCATTTCCCCATCCTTCGCACAAAGATGGATTTACCATGAGCTTACAGAATTTCATTAAACAATAAACATCATTTTTATCAACAATTCCCAAATGGATAATCTGATCTTCAATATTATTTATTTTTATATAATTATCCAATTTTTTTTTATGTTCAGGAAATCTGTAATCATTATTATTTCCTGTGGTTACTAAGTATATTTTTCTCTTATATTTTTTTTTTATAAAATTAATTGATTTAAAAACGGTTAGGTGATTTTTGTGTTTCCAGTAGTGATTTGGTAAATAAATATAATCTTTTGGTATTTTATTATTATATTTTTTTTTTAAATTAAATAAATTTGATATTTTCTTTGAATCAACTTTGTTAAAGTGATGTAATACTAAAGTTTTAAAATAAGCTTTTTTATCAATCTTTAATAAGTCATTCATAACTGATTTACTACTAACCAATAGTTTTGTTGAATGAATTCTTGATAAAATTAAATCTATTTTTCTCGCTAACCTTTGCTTAAAACTAAAATTTTCTGGAAAATGATATTCTTGAAAGTCTGGAAACCATTTGATGCTTGGAATTAATGACTTATTACCTAAAAAAGAAGTATGTGAAATTAAATCAATATCATTTTTTTTTTAAAAATTCCTCAATAACAAAGTTTTTACCGAAAATAATTATTTGAAGTAAATTTAAAATTTTAAGTAATTTACTTTTTCTATTTAAAATTTTAGTTTTTAATATTTTAAATCCTTTAAAGTATGATTTTTCTTTATTTGTAAAATAATTATCTGTGATAATTACAATATTAAGGTTACCATTTTTTTTAAATGATTTAATACTGTTAAATAGATTTAAATAATAGTTTGTTACTCCCAACCAACCATCTAAACGGTAATTAATAATAAAGCCTACATTAATTTTTTTATCTCTCATGCTCCATTATTTAAAAATATCAATGTTATAATTAGGCTTGTTATCTCTCAAATATCTAGCCGGGTTTCCCACAACAATAGTATTTGGTTTTACATTTTTTGTTACTACTGATCCTGCTCCAACTATACTATTTTTTCCAATTCTAACATCTGGCAATATAGTTGCTTTTGCTCCTACAGATGCAAAGTCTTCAACGATTACTCTACCAGCTAAATAGCATCCCCCCATTAAATGAACACCATTTCCAATTTTACATTCATGATCAATCATGCTTCCCGTATTTAATATTGTATAATCTCCAATAATTGTTCCTCTATTCACATATGATTTAGGTAAAGATATAAATCCACAACCTGTCTTAACTGTTTTGTGTATATCAGATTTTTTTGAAATAATATTAATAGGTTTCAATCCTTTTTTTTCGAATTCTTTAGAGATCATGTATCTAGATTTACCGTCTTCTCTAGCAATGCAGACTATAAAATGAGATGAATTTTTTAAAAATTTTATAAAATCTTTTTTTTTATAAGAAAAAGTTAAATTATTTTTAAAGAATGGTTTTTTTAAAAAAGGATCAAATAAATATTTTGGAATTATATTTTTTTCTTTAAGTATCTCATAAAAAATATAACCAGTAGATTTAGCTCCGTATAAAATAATTTTTTTTTTCATAACAATTACAAATTACTTACAATTATTTTTTTAATATATTTTATATCTTTTAATGATAAATTTGTATTAGATGGTAGAACAAGTGAGTTTTCATAAATTTTTTTACTAATTTGATTTTTGTATATATAATCTGACTTTACATTTTTAATTAAATTTAGTGGCCAAAAACCAGATCTAACCTCAATTCCGCATTTTTGTAATTTTAAGCCAATTTTTTTAACTTTGTTTTTAGATATGTTTTTAAAATATAAAGAGTTTAACCAAAAAACAGGTCTATGCATTTCTGAGTAATATTGAGTGATTCTAAAATGTTTATTGCTGAACAGCTTTTCATAAATCTTTCCTATTTTAATTTTTTTTGGAAGAATTTCTTTTTCAAATCTTTCTATTTGACCTCTGCCAACAGCACCCAACAAATGTGGAAGCTTATAATTATAACCCTCTCCGAGGCAATGATACTTTTTCCAATACGGATGCTTATTTCCTCTAAAAGGAGAGTTTCTAGAGCCTAATTTTTCTGCAAGTTTAAATAAATTATTGTTATTTGTTACTATCACACCACCTTCACCAACTCCGATCATTTTTTCAGACCTTATTGAAAATATTCCAATATCACCCAGAGATCCAACTCTTTTATTTTTAATTTTTGCTCCAAGTGCTTCACTAAAATCTTCCAATAGTAAAATTTTATTTTTTTTACAAATTTTTATAATTTCAAATGTATCTTTTGCAGGAAAACCGTAAACATGAACTAACTGTACAATTTTTGGCTTGTATTTCTTAATCGCTTTTTTTAAAAGATGAACATCTAATCCTAAAGAAGAACTTTCCACTTCTACAATAATCGGCTTTGCTCCACATTGTAATACTGAGGTTAAATTTGATGAACAAGAGTAATTAGGTAAAACAACTTTGTCTCCATAATTACACCCCAAAGTTTTTAAAGCCAAATGCAAAGCGGCAGTGCCACTTTGAACTGCCATTGAATATTTAACATTAAGAAACTTGCAGACCTTTTTTTCAAACTCCCTTGTATGTTTGCCGTTACTCGACAACCAAGTACTTTTAAGTACGTCATTTACATATTTTTTTTCCAGCGGTGATAAAGATGGCGAATTAATTAAATATTTCATCTGATTAATCGTTTTATAGCTGAAATCAATATTTTTTAAAGTAAAATAATATTTATAAGTCTTTTTACTTTAAAAAAAATTAATTATTTAATTTAAGTCCACCAAAATTTTTAGGAAGCAAATTTTTTAAATACCACAACCATTTTGCTATATATTTATTTCTTGAATTGTAACCAATAAACAAAGGATGAGTTTTTAATTTCGCCTTAGAAAAGAAAATTGCTGCAGAACTTACATTTGATTTAACATAAGTTATTCCTTTGCATTGAGCCAGCAACAATGTTTCAATAAATATTTCTTTTCCTAATTTATATCTGTGTAATTTTCTTGGATATATTTGAAAAGCATCTTCTCTACTGGATCTAAATGAGTCACAATATATTAATTTATTTTCATAATTTTTTTTAAAGAAGTTAATGTAATTTTTTTCTTCAGTGACTAAAAAAATTTTATTATATTTATATTTTTTCATTAAATTATCTATATTTTCTTTCATAAGTGATTTATTTAATGGGAATGAATGGTTTCTAGCAACTTTGTAAGTTGTTCCTCTAAAATGAATACCTAAAATTTTTTTCTCATTTTTAAATTTGATGGATTTTTCTCTTTTATAAAGTTCAAGTATCTTTTTTTTAATTACTATTTTATTTTTAACTTTTTTAAATTTTTTATCAAATAAATCTAATGACATGTATTTTTCAAATTTATTACTTGTTATTAAAACATTTTTGCTTTTATATACTTCTTCTAAAGAATATCTTGACACAGGTTCAAAATAATATTCCCAAGCATTTAAGGTTCCATCAATTTTATTTTTTTCATTATAGATTGTTGGAAAGTTAAGCATATCTACTACTGGTATAAAATTATGCTGATGAGCAATTAAAAGATGATTCATTACAAATGTAAGATTGGAAAACATGCCTGCTCCAGGAGTTCTTTTGATAACATAAAAAATTTTATTTTGATTTATTTTGCCAAATGAATGAAATTCTAAAAATTTATCAGTAATAAATATATTATTAGTTTTAATTATTGGTTCAGCAGGATTATCGAATAAAAAAGATTTAATTAATTTCATACTAAAGGAGATTGTTGATAGTTTGAAAATATTTTTCACAATTTGAATTTAAATCAAATCTTTTTAAACTTTTATATCCTAAACTAATCATTCTAAATTTATTTTTATTTTTATAATATTTTATGATTTTATTCTTTAAATCTTCTGGTTGTTTAACTTTAAAAGTAAAACCATATTTGCCATAGTTTAAAATTTCTTTTGGGCCAGTTGGACAATTAGAAGAAATTACAAATTTTTTTAAAGCTAGAGCCTCTAACAAAACGTTAGGCAAGCCTTCAAAAATTGATGAAAGCACAAGTACATTTGATTTTTTTAAAAATTTATATGGATTTTTTTGAAACTTAATTATTTTAATATTTTTACTTAAATTATTTATATTAATAAAATTTTTAATCTTATGATAGTTTACACCATATCCCATTATTAATAATTCATAATTTATTTTTTTTTCTAATCTTTTAAATGCCTCAAGCAATGTAAGGTGGTCTTTTTGATCAGTAAATCTTGCTATATTGATAAATTTAATCGAACTTTTTCTGTTAAAAATTTTAAATTTTATTTTTTCTTTAGATTTTCTTTTTATCTCTTCTAGATTTAATGGATTATAAATTACTTTACTTTTAGTACCAAATTTCTTATCTAATTGTTTTTTAAATTCGAAGCTGTTAACAATTATTGTTTTTGCAAATCTAAAAAAAAATTTAAATATCAAATTTTTAAAAAAATCATTTGACCATCCTGTTGGAGCCGAGTTTGACCTAACAACTACATCAAAGCATAGTATTTTTGACAAAATTAGGCAATATATGTTTGCTTGAAAAGCAAATACTAAGATATTTTTGTTAATAAAATATTCTTTAACTAGCAAATAAAGACATGCAAAGTACTTAAAATATTTACTTTCTTTTTTAGATTTTTTTTTAAAAGAAATAATTTTAATTTTTTTATTAAAGTTTGATGAAAAAGCATTGTCAAATGTGATCAAATATATATGTCTCATTCTTTTTGCAAAATAATTAGCCAATATAATTAGGTTTTTCTCTACGCCCCCACCCTCAATTGAAGGCATAAAAAGAATTAACTTTTTACTCTTTTCCATAATTTTCTTAGAATATTTTTCAAAGAATTTTCTCTTGATATAATTTTTATTTTTGGATCAAGTTCTTCATGTGTTTTTTTTTTGATTATGGCTAAACCTGATGAAAAAAATGAAAATTCAATATTAAATTTATTTTTGTTGGAATTGTAGATTTCTAAAATTCTTTCAAAAGTTTCTTTATTATTAACTTCACAATAAAATTTATTTCTTTTAGCATTTTTTAAGTAAGGCAAATGTGAGATATCATCTATAAACATATATCCATCTACTTTTAAAAAATTGTAATAACCATAAATAATTTTTTCTACATGATTAGCTTCGTGAGTTGTATCTATAAAAATAACATCAAGTTTATTTGGAATATTTTTTTTAATAAATTCAAAGTTATCATCTAAAGATTGAAAAAATTTCCATCTTGAATCCACTAAAACCTTGCTGCAATCATTTATATCAACTGAAAATAGTCTACCATCGTTATTCTTGCACAATTTTAAAAATTTTTTTGTAGAAATTCCATTTTCTACACCTAGCTCTAGTATAATTGGTTTTTTTATATTTGATATAATAGGTATTAAAAACTTGTCTAATTTAAGACTATATTCATCCATATTATTTGTTAAATATTTGTATTTGTATTATAAATAATTAGATATTTAATACTATAAGTCTAGAAATGCAAACTTGAAGTACATTGAAAAAAAAAAGTGTATATTACTGGTCTCCGTTTTTAACACCAATTGCTACATGCAAAGCAGTCATTAATTCAGCATACAGTTTAAATAAATATGATAAAAATTATGATATAAAAATTTTTAATTTTTTCGGTGAATTTTCAAAATTTGAGCAAGATATAAGTGAAAAAAAAATAAAACTAATTAGTTATTTTAATAAGAAAATTATAAAATTTCTTCCAAAATATGGGAAGTTGAAGAGCAGATTATCATTTATAATTATTTTTTTATTATCTTTTTTTCCATTAAAAAAATTTCTTGAAAAAGAAAAACCTGATTATTTAATAGTTCAAATGATAACTTCACTACCGTTAACTTTATTAATTTTGTTTAACTTTAAAACCAAGTTTATATTAAGAATATCTGGATTGCCAAGATTAAATTTTTTTAGAAAAATTCTTTGGAAAGCAGCAAGTAAAAAAATATATGCAATTACTTGCCCCACAAATGCAACTAAAGAAAAAATTTCTAAACTTAAAATTATAGAAGATGACAAAATTTTTTTACTTTATGATCCAGTAGTTATAGTTAAAGATATTCCTTTAGAAAAAAAAAAAATTTTTTTGAATAATAAAGTTGAAAAAAAATATTTTTTAGCCGCAGGCAGATTCACAAGCCAAAAAAACTTTTTTTTCCTTTCTAAAGAAATAAAAAAATTTCTTGAAAAAGATAAAGATTATCAATTGCTTATCGCTGGCGAAGGGGAGGAAAAAAGCAAAATTATTAGATATATTAATAAAAATAATTTAAAAAATAAGATAATTTTACTGGGCCATGTTCAGAATTTATTTTATTATATGAGTCAAGCTGAAGTATTTATTTTATCATCACTATGGGAAGATCCAGGTTTTGTTATAATAGAGGCAGCATTTGCAAAAACTTTAGTTCTTTCTAGTGATTGTTATCCAGGACCAAAAGAATTGATAAAAGATAATATCAATGGTTTGTTATTTAATTCAAATGACTCAAAAAGTTTCCAAGACAAATTGCAATGTGTTATTAATTTAAATAAAGAAAAAAAAATAAGTATGACGAAAAAAAATCTATTAGAATCAAAAAAATTTACAATATTTTCTCATTATACAAGTTTACAAAATATCTTAAAATAAGATTGAAACAATAAGCTTTAAATACATATGGAAATTAAATAATGAAATCATCTATACTTATCACCTCGTATAATAAAGGTAAGTATATAGATGAGTGTATCTCTTCCTGTATAAATCAAGATATAGCAGATGATATTGAAATTTTGGTTTTGGATAATTATTCAGAAGATAATTCTGATCAAATATTTTCCAAATATAAGGATAAAATTAAAATTTTTAAAAAAAAAAGAGTAAGCACTTATCCTGCATTAAATCAAATAGATTTAATTAAAGAAGGATTAAGTATTAGCAATGGAAGTTTAATTTATTTATTGGATGGAGATGATTTTTTTTTAAAAGATAAATTACACAATGTAAATAATATTTTTAAAAAAAATCCTGATATTAAAGTTGTATTTGATACATCATTTAAAAAGAGGGAAAATAAATTTTCCACTTATAAAATTAAAAAAAAAATAAATAAAAATGTTTGGCCTACAATAATCAATACCAGTTCTATAGCAATTAAAAAAGAATTTATTTTAGAAATTTTAAACAAAAAATTATTTGATAATTTTAGTCTTTTAGAAATAGATTTTAGAATAAACGTTTATTCAAGAAATATTAAAAAAAATTTTATCATCACCAAAGATACTTATACAGTTTATAGACAAATAAATGACTCTATAATGGGAAATATTAAAAAATATTCATCAAAATGGTGGCAAAAAAGAAAACAAGCTCATGAATTTATGAAAATTATGTATTTAAATAATGGCCTAAATTATCATAATAAATTGGATTTTTTATTAACAAATTTTATAAACAAGTTTATTAAAACTAAGTGAAATTATTAATATTCATATTATTATATATTTTTTTTACGTTTTCCATTATTGGCTATGGAACACTATTAAGAAAATTTGTTGGGCAAAGTAGTACATATTGTATTGGATATTCTGGTATTTATGGAATTTTTTTTATAACTTTTGTTTCATATTTTATAAATTATTTTATTCCAATTTTTGCATCAGTAAATATTTTTATTCATTTTTTGGGATTCATTTTATTTTTTTATTTTTATAAAAAAAAATTTATATTTACTAAAAATGAACTTTCTTTATTATTAATAATAATCCTATTTTCTTTTTTATTTATATTGAGTGCCAAACCACATGATGATTTTTCATACTATCATTTTCCATATATTAATTTTTTAAATAACGAAAGTCTTCAGATAGGAATTGGAAATTTTAACCATGGTTTCAGAACGCACTCTTCAATTTTTTATTTTTCATCAACGTTTTACTTTCCAATAATTAATTATGAGTTGTCTCATTTGGGATCAGCATTTTTTTTAATTTTTGCTAATTTAATTTTACTTAAAAAACTAACTATAAATAAAAATAATTATAATAATTTTATATTAGTCTTAAGTGCCTTATCTTTTGCTTTAATTAATATTTTTTTTTATAGAATTGGGGAACACGGAACTGATAGATCAGCTCAAATTTTAATTATTTTGCTAGTTATAGAAATGTTAACCATTATTAACTTTAAAAAAATAAAATTAAAAAACATTAGTGATATAATAATATTAATTATTTTATCTGCTTCATTAAAACCTATATATTTCATTTATTTTATATTTTTTTTTCTAATTATTTATTATAGCAGAAAAAAACTAATATTTATTCTAGAAGTAGTTAGTTCTAAAGTTTTTGCAATATCAGCTATATTTATATTTTTTGTAATATCTGTAAATTTCGCAAACTCAGGTTGTTTAATTTATCCTTTAACATATACTTGTTTTGATCATTTTATATGGTCAATACCAATTGACCAAGTTAATCAAATGAACCAATGGTATAATCTTTGGTCTAAAGCCGGAGCCACTCCTGATTTTCAGGTTGTAAATCCAGAAGAATATTTAAAAAATTTTAAATGGGTTTCTAATTGGTTTAATCTTTATTTTTTTAACAAAATTTCAGACTATTTATTAGGCTTGTTAATACTTTTATTACTTGTTTTTTTAATACTATTTAAATCTAAAAAAAAAAAAAATATAAAAATTAATTATTTATCAGTATACCTAGTAATAGTAATTTTATTTTTAGAGTGGTTTTTTCATCATCCTTCACTAAGGTATGGAGGCTATCATTTAATAGCTTTGTTATTTTTTATTCCTTTTTCAATTTATTTGTCAGGAAAAACATTTAATAATAAAAAATTATATGGAAGAATTTTTTTAATAACTATTTTAATTGGTACTATTTTTTTAGCTAGAAATGTTCAAAGAATTTTAAAAGAACATAAAATTTACAATTACAACTTAGTATTTAATCCATCTTACAATAAAGAATTTGAAAATTATTCTATATATTCAAATTTTATCGATGCAAAAAATTGCAATATAAATGATTGCAGTAAAGGAAAAGTCATCTCAAAAAAATTTATAAATAAATTTATTTTTTTTGTTAATAAATAATTATTAAATTTAGTCTAATGTTTTAAGTTTTTTATTTCTGATTGAACCATATCGTTTACTAATTCTTTTATACTAGTCTTTGGTTTCCACTTAAGCTCTTTTCTTGCTTTTTTAGAGTCTCCAAGTAAAGTATCTACTTCTAAAGGTCTGTAGTATTCTTTATCACATTGAACAATACATTTATTGTTAAAGTAGCATTTAGAATTAAATCCTTTTCCTTTCCAGACACCTTTCATATTTAAATTTTTTAATACCAAATCTACAAATTCTTTAACTGTATATTGCTTGCCAGTTGCTATTACATAATCAGACGGTTTTTTTCTTTGTAACATTTTCCACATTGCAATAACGTAATCTTTTGCATGTCCCCAATCTCTTTTAGCTTTAAGGTTCCCTAAATACAGTTTTTTTTGTTTACCTAATTTAATTTTTACCAAAGCATTAACTATTTTTTTTGTTACAAATGTACCACCTCTCACTGGACTTTCGTGATTAAACAAAATTCCATTGCAAGCAAAAATTTTATATGCTTCTCTATAATTAACAGTTATCCAATGCGCATAAACTTTTGCAACACCATAAGGACTACGCGGATAAAATGGAGTTTTTTCGTTTTGTGGCGTTTCTAAAACTTTTCCAAACATTTCAGAAGTTCCAGCCTGGTAAAACTTTGTTTTTTTTTGTAATTTGTGAAATCTTATTGCTTCTAAAATTCTTAATGCTCCAATAGCATCTGCATTTGCAGTATATTCTGGAACTTCAAAAGAAACAGCAACATGTGATTGTGCTGCAAGGTTATATATTTCATTTGGTACAATTTTTTTTATAAGAGATGAGACCGAAATTGCATCAGTTACATCTCCATAATGTAAAATAAATTTTCTATTTTTTTCATGTGGGTCTTGATACAAATGTTCAATTCTTCCTGTGTTAAAAGATGAAGAACGTCTTATTACTCCGTGAACTTCATAACCTTTTTTTAGTAGAAAACTGGATAAATAAGATCCATCCTGTCCAGTGACACCGAATATCAAAGCTTTTTTTTTCATAAGT
>MDSW01146634.1_pt1 | contig 14155 bp, 11 predicted proteins | sample 811171 | NCBI WGS metagenome assembly MDSW01 (sample SAMN05326641, study PRJNA326480) | marine metagenome | isolation source: seawater | place: Atlantic Ocean: North West | collected 2012 | reverse complement strand
TAATAAAAATGTCAGCAACAATAATAGCAGCTCAAAATAAAATAGAAGCTTTAACTTTAAATAATGCATCTTTAACATCAAGAATAACACAAATGGAATTGTCATTTAATCATTTATAATATTTATAAATTATTAAATTTATAATTATAAATATATTTTATAAATATAATGAATAATAAAAAATTAAAAAATAGTATTAAATTAAAAAAAACTGATAATAACTCTATAAAAACTTGTAATATTAGAAATAAATATATAGTATCTGATAATATTGCAGTAAATGAGATAAATTTACATAATAAAATTTTAAAATTAAATGGAAAAACAGAACCAAATAAAATATTACAAACAAATGATGATGGTATGTTAGTATGGGGTAATAGTCTATATGATGGTTTATGGTCTGAAAATGATTCAAATACATTGTATTATAAAATAGGTAATGTAGGTGTAGGAACATCAACACCATCAGAATCTTTAGAAGTATCAGGAAATACAAAAATAAGAGGAAAATTAGATTTCTTATCAAATGATGATTTATCAAATATATCAATTGGTAATAATGTATTAGAAAATATAAATGGAGGTACAAAAAATATAGGATTAGGAATAAATAGTTTAATAAGTAATACAACAGGTTATGAAAATATAGGAATAGGATATAATGTATTAAAAACAAATCAAATAGGATCATCTAATATAGGATTGGGTATAAATACATTATTATCAAATACATCAGGTGATAATAATATAGCATTGGGTGAAAGTTCTTTACATAATAATATAACAGGAAATGGAAATACGTCTTTAGGTTCAAATTCATTATATTTAAATACAAATGGTGATAATAATACAGCAATAGGTGAGTCAAGTTTATATAATATAAAAGGTAGTAATAATGTAGGAATAGGTTATAAAGCAGGGTGGGGTAAAGATGTAAATAATAAATTATTTATTCAAAATGATGATGATAATTTATTAATTTATGGAGATTTTAAAAATAAACAAGTAGCAATAAATCAAGATACTTTAACAAATGGATATAATTTAGAAGTATCAGGAAATACAAAAATAAAAGGTAATTTAAATGTATCTTCTATCGATATATCTAATTCTATGTTGAAATTAAGTGGTTGTTTAGGTACGTCTAATCAAATAATAAAAATGAATAATGTTGGAAATTCCTTAGAATGGGTAGATACAACTGAATATTCTAATATATGGTCTAAAAATAATAAAAAAATATATTACAATATTGATAATGTTGGTATAGGAACAATAAATCCTGATTCACAACTACACATTCATAATACAAATAAAAGTGTAGAAAATGTAGCAGAAATCCACTTAACTACTGGATATACAGGAATACATAAAAATAATGATGGGCTTAAAATAATTTCAGCAGGTGATGGGGCAAGATTTGAATGGCGAGAAAATTCTGCTATAAAGTGGTATTATGGTGGAGGGTATAATCTTAATATGACTACAGATGGAGATTTAGAATTTCAAAACATAGGGAAAAGTGTAATTTTGAAATCACCTAATAATACAAAATACAGAATTACTGTTGATAATTCCGGAGTTATTGGAACAGAAAAAGTCTAATATTATATTGTGAAATAAATATTATAAAATATAATAAATTAAATAAATTTAATAATATATAGTATAATATAATATAATATAATATAATATAATAAACTATGAATTTTAATTACAAAAGAAAATTAAGTAATAATAAATTTAATAAAAAAAATAATATAAATTCTATAAATAATAAGTTAAATAATTTAATTAGTAATGATAATATAAAAATATTATTAAAAGATAATGATAATGTTTCATATAATAAAATAACAACAAAAAAAATAATAACAGATAATATATTTTTAAATAAAGGAATATTTAAAAATCTAATACCTCTAAATAAGGATTGTAATATAGGAGATGATAATAATTTAACAAATAAATTATATTGTAATTATGGATTTATTAATGAATTAAAAATTAATAAATTATTAGATATGAGTAATAATGTAATTAATTTAAATAATATAATGGAAAAAAATAATGTGAAAAATATAGAGGAAGACCCAAGTGTTTCTTCAGTATCTGATAATGTTGAAAATGTTGAAAATATTGAAAATTTATCCAGTATTATTATTGATAATAAATTACAGAAAACTCTTATACCAGCAAAAACAATGGTTTCTTTAGGTACTGCTAGTAAAAAATTTAATAAATTACATGTCAAAGAAAATAATTGTGTAAAATTAAATGTAGAAAAAATATATTTAAATGAAGTATATAATAAAAAAGGTGATATAATTGATTTAACTAATAAAGATTTAAATAAAAAAATAAATGAAATGGAAAAATTAATTGAAATCTTAACAAATAGAATTGATATTTTACAAAAAAATACAGAAGTATAGGAGACCAGTTGAAGACTTCTTGTTCCTCTGTATTAATATAATTATTATAAATTGAATTAAATAATATATAAATTATAATATAAATAGATTATAATATAAATATAAATATATATTTATATATTAATGGATAATACATATAATAATATTAATTTAAATTTAGAATCAAATTATGATTCTGATTCTGATTCAAGTATATCTGAAAACGATGAATATTTTTATTATTCAAAATATAAAATTATTTTAAAAAATATAAAAAAATATATAAAATTAAAAAATTATTCATATATAAAAGATAAAGAATATGAAAAGGATAAAGTTCTCACTAAGCATAATTTTAAAAATTTTATTAATAAAATACGTGATGATGATTATTATATATTTGATTTAATAGATATAAATAAAAAAAAAATAAATATAATATTTTTTAAAAAAAATAGTACATATATAACTAATACAGTAGATTTTAAAAAAGTAATAGATAAATTAAATAAACAAAATAAAAATAAAGAAATAAAAATAATATTGATAAGTTATGATAAGTTATCAACATATATAAAAAAAATAATAAATAATACATATGGTTATATAGATTTTATAATATTAAATTATAATAATTTTATAAATCCATTTAAAATGCCATCAGGGTTTATAAATTGTAAAATATTAACAGATATAGAAATAGATAATTTACTAAATAAAGATTTACAAGTAAATAGATTGTGTTTGCCTAAAATTTATTATGATGATCCAATGATAATATGGACAAATGGTAAAATAGGTGATATAGTTAAAATAATATCACCAAGTAATATATCAGGTTTAAGGTGTTATTATAGATTAATAATAGATAGAGACTAAAATAATAATAATGAATTTAATCTATTATTATATTTAATATTATCATAATTACTATTATTAACATAATATTTATTATCATTTTTATATAATTTTTCTAATTTGTTATATAAAATATTTTTTTTTTTAATATTTTTTAATGAGTTCAAATTATATAAAAATTTTTTAATATGTTTTTCATTTTGTTTTATAAAATTAGGTTCTCGTTGTTTTTCTAAAATATGAATATTTAATAATTTATAAGGCATAATACCAAAAACATTATCACCATATTTTTTAATAAATTTATTAATATATTTATATTTTTTTTTTTAAGATATAATTATCAATATTAATGATTTCATCAGTATATTGTGATTTAATTAAATCAAGTTTATTAAAATTTTTATTAATTAAAATAATAGGTGAATATTTTATTTTAATTATATTATTATCTAATAATTGAAATAAAATATCTAATTGTTTTTTATCAAATTTACCTATATCAACTATAGGTTGATTAATTTTATTCTTATCCATATTATCTTCTTCACTGGACTCATAAATGGTTTCTCTTATCCAATCATGTTTAATGTTATTAAATTCTAATAATTTATCTGAATTTATATAGAAAAATAGAAATCCTAAACTATATAAAGAATTTTTAGTTTTTGATTTATTATGAATTTTATTATTAAATAATAAATTATTTTTAAAATTATCTAAATTACATATTCTATACATAGTATTAACAAAATAACATTTATCAACAATATCTATAGAACATAATCCAGTTAGTAACTGAGGGATATAATATTCAGGTATTGATTTGGTAGGTTCCTTAGTATACGGGCATTTATATTCGAAAAGAATAATATTATTATCCAAAACACCTAATCCATCTGGTGAAAATCTTTGTCCATCTATAACACCAGGAATACTACCAGTAGTTCTAATATTTATATTAAAAATAAGTTCCATAGTTTTATTAGTAATAGGTTCATATATATTACCCCATTTAACTGCTATATTATCAACTTTATAATCGGTTAATTTATTATAAATTAAATTTTTAGGTGATAGAAAACTATTTTTATTAATTACACAAGCAATCTCAGAACCCCCAATTGTATATTTTTTTATATTTAACCATTCATCTGAACCTTGTTCAGGTAGATTTTTATATTTATTAAAAAAATTCTTTAATAATTTTTTTTTATCTGTCATAATATATTATGTAAAGAATTGCTATTATTATAATATAAATTGAATATTTAAATCAATTTATAAAATATTTATATAATAATATAAATTGAATATTAGTTTAAATTATATATAACTTATATATAATATTAATATGCAAATAGATAAAAGAGACTTTAGAAAATTTAATAAATATCCTGGTGATATAAATATAGATGAGAATATTTATAAATTTCCATCATTATATAAAACAGATAAATTAGGGAGATTGAGACTATATAATATATTTATTCGTTTAATTAAATCATATAATTATAAAACAAAAGAATATGCAAGAAATTGGTGTTTATTAGAAGATAATGAAGTAGAAATTTTAAAAAATTATTTAAAAGATGGTATAAAATTACCAGAAGGTGTTATAGCACAATATTATAGTGAAACTGGTATAATAGGTGGTAAAATTAGTCGTATTAGTCCAAAATTTGGATTAGAAAAAAATTTAAATAGATCAAATTATAGAAATTCTCTTCAAAGTGCTTTAATACAATGTAATAATTTATTTTTAAATAAAATAAATAGTGGGTATAGAACAAATATAAGAGAGAGTACTGGGAATCTTATAGAAGTTTCACAAGAATCTAATTCACCTCTATCCGTAAGAGAGTCTAATGAACTTTGTTCCACCTCATCCTCTAATTCTTTACAAAAAAATAATATTGTAGAAACTAATAATAGAATAAATAAATTATATTTTCCTATGTTATTATATAAATATGAAAATTATAAACATAAATTAGATTATACTAATATTCATGTTCAACCTAAATTAGATGGTGTAAGATGTATTTCATTTCAAAATAACAATAAAGATATAATACAATATTCAAGACAAAAAAAAATATATTGTAATAAAGAATATATAACAGATGAATTAAAACAATTATATAATATTATAAATACTAAATATGAGTGTAATGGAACATCATCATCTTTATATTTAGATGGTGAATTATATGTACATAATGTTGATTTACAGATAATTAGTGGTGCTGTTAGAAATTCTAATTCTGATTTTAAATTAGAACTACATATATATGATTGTTTTGATATATTAAATAGTAAATTAACTTTCCAAGATAGAATTGATATTTTAGAAAATATATTTTCTAATACTGAATTTAAATACTTGAAATTAACTGAAACAATTAAAGTAAATAATGAAAATATGTTAATGAAATATTTTAAAGAAATGACTAATAAAAAAAATTCTTATGAAGGTGTTGTTATAAAAGTATCAAATTCTTTATATAAATTTTCAGAACAATCATCAAATACAAGAAGTAAAAATATTTTAAAATTAAAATTAAAATTAGTTGAAGAATTTGAAGTTTATAGTTATGATAAAGGTAGAGGTAGAGATAAAAATGCTATAATTTGGATATGTTATACAAAAGATAAGTCTGAATATTTTAAAGTGGTAGAAAATACAACTATAGATAATAGAAAAATACAATATAAACAAGCACTTAAAAATTTTAATGATTTATTTAAAGGAAGAATGATGATAGTATCTTTTGAAAGTTTAAGTCTCAAAGGAAAACCACAAAGACCACGAGGATTAGGTTTTCGGGATTATAAATAATAGGGGGCACCAGGAGGTTGCCATGTGCGGGACAAAGTCCAGCCCCTATAAAAAAAAAATAACTTATAATTATTATTTTTTTTACATTTTTAATAAATATATATCAACATCTAATTTTCTAAAATATATATTATCTAATTTAGATTCTATTATTGATAAATCTATTACAGACCAGGATTTATAACATCTAACTAATCTCCAATTTATAATATTTTGTCTAATATTATATAAATATTTAATTTTATTATTAAAAAAATTTACATTATAAATATATTTATATAAATTATTTGAATATTTATTGCGTTTTCTATATGATACTCTTTTATTATATTTTTTTTTTTGTTCTCTAGTGGTTAATTTTTTGATTGGGTTGCTTAAATATTCTTTACTTCTTTTATGTTTACTACTTTCTATACTTTTAATATTATCTATATTTGAAGAATCTAAATTTAAATATTTAGTATTAGATACTGATGTTTTTATTGGGAATTTACTTACATTAATATAACTATTATATATATCAATAAATTTATAATTAGGTGGTTTATAAATTTTATTATTATTATATGATAATATATTATATTTATTATTATTAAATAGAGACGACTCAACTAACATATCATTACTATTAATATACGAAACATCTTTAGGTTTTTTTAATTTATCTATTAAAAGTGTAGAATCACTAAGTTTATCACTAGAGGATGTAATAATATTTCTATTTAGTTTTTTACTTAATATTAATTTATATTTTTTATATTTATCTAATAATTTAGTTATTATAACTATCAAATCATTTTCTTTCAATGGTATAATTTGTATATTTTTTAATTTAAAATTATTTGGAAAATAATATGATATAAATGGATTGGGACACCTGGTATGTTCGTGGGGACTTCGCCTCTTCCATATTTTATTAATAATTGACTTAGTATTTAGTAATAAATTACTTTGTGTTTCACTTTCACTTTCACTTTCACTTTCACTTTCACTTTCACTTTCACTTTTACTTTTACTTTTACTTTTACTTTTACTTTTACTTATAGTTCCATTAAATTTATTTGATAAGAACTTAGTATATTTAGTATTTAGTTGGGTATAACTTTCTGTTCTCCATCTAATTCGTCTTTTATATTTAGAATTATTATTAAATTTTTGATTATTTAAAAATTTATTTTCTTTATTTATATTTGAATAATTATTTAATATAAATCTTTTATAATCTAATCCACTTTTCCATATAAATCCAGATGTTTTTTTGGGAAGCATTTTCTTTTTTTTTATATATTTTATAAAAAATATATAAAAATTATTAACAATTTTATCTAAATATTTTATAGGATTATTATTATAATCAATACATAAATTTTTTAATTTATTTAATTCAAATATTTTATATTTATCTATTTCAAATAAAGAATTATTTATATTATAATATGATTTATTTATAAGAGAAGAACTTTGTTTAGTAAATGATTGGTGGTTATTTTCTTGTCTTACTGGGTTCAAATAATTTATTACATTTGATTTATTAATAATATTAAGAGATTGATTATTATAATATAATCTAGTTGGATCTCCAATTTTTTGTGATGTTAATAAAGAATTATAGGGGCGGGACTTTGTCCCGCACGTGGCACCCTGCGGGTGCCCCCTATATTTAAATGATGGGGGAAGTACTTTGTGTTCAACTCTATCAGAGTTCAAAGTAGTTTCTAATCTATCCATATTTGTTAAAATATTATTGTTAAAATTACCATATTTAATATTATTCAAAATTTTATTATTATATATTTTATTATTTATATCATTACATAATATTTTCATATTATTATAAGATAATATTGCAATATAATAATAATTTACAAATATATTATTATTTTTATCGATTATTATATTTATATGATCCAGTTTAATATTTTTTAATATTTTAACTAAATTAGTATTAGAATTATTCAAATTAAATTTTTTTTCAATATATTCATCTGTAAATATTGTATTAGAATCTAATAAATCATTAAATTTTATTTGATAGCATTCTTCTAAACATTCTCTTATAGCACTCTTTCTAGGATTTGTATCATTATTATTTATATTACCACCTATAGTAGTATTAAACATACCAGCATTTCTAAGTAAAGAATATTGATTTTTATCTATTTTAATAATATTATTATGTTTCCTACCTACTAAAAGACAATATTTACCTTTTTTATTTGATAAAAAATATATATGAGAATTCTTTTTTATTGTAATTGATTTATATACTAATTTTAATAATTTTATAAATTTATTAATTTTATTATAATTATTTAATTCATATTCTAATAAATCTTTATTTAAATTACTATTATTATATATATAATTAGTAATTATATCCAAATTTTTTTTATAATTATGAATATTAATATCCATAATAAAATTATATTATATGTATTTATATGTATATATTAATATATTGTTAAATCAATTTTAATTAATATAATTTATTTTCACTAAATAATTAACTATGAATTTTAAATTATTTAAAAACTTCTAAGAGACCCGGGTAGGGGTAGTCTTCATCCTTATAAAGAATTATAAATCATATTTAAAAACATATCACCATCTTCTATAGAAATACAACTGTCTGTTATAGATATTCCATATTTTAATTTATTTTTATCAGTTTTATTTATAATAAATTCTTGCTTCCCTTCATATAAATGACATTCTATCATTAAACCAATTAATTTATTATTAATTTCCATATTTTTCATATATTCACAATATTTTTTGCATACTTTAATTTGATTTTTATAATTTTTATTTGAATTACCATGCGAACAATCTATTAAGATTTTAGTATTTAATTTTTTTTTTTTTAATAAAAGTAATAATTCTTTTATAGTTTTTTCATCATAATTAGATTTATTATTTGAACCACGTAATATTATATGAGTATTTTTATTACCTTTTGTTTCAAATATACAGCAATCGCCATTATCATTTATACCCAAAAAATTATGATTATGTTGGGCTGAAATAACGGCACAAATTGCTGTATTACAATCACCATTTGTTGAATTTTTAAAACCTACTGGCATTGATAAACCACTCACTAATTGTCTATGTAATTGTGATTCTACTGTTCTTGCTCCTATTGCGGACCAAGATATTAAGTCAGATATATAATTAGGAGTTATTGTTTCTAAACACTCGTATGAACAAGGAACACCTATATTATTTAAATCTAATAATATATTCCTCGCTAATTTTAAACCTTTATTTATATCATATTTATTATCTAAATCTGGATTATTTATCAATCCTTTCCAACCTACTGATGTTCTAGGTTTTTCAAAATATGTTCTCATTATTATTAATAATTTATCTGAATATTTATCTATTAATATTTTTAATTTTCTTCCAAATTCCATACAAGATTTATAATCATGAATCGAACATGGACCTATTATAATTATTTTCCTTTTGCTTTTATTATTTAAAATATTTATTATTTCTTGTCTTGTTTCATTTACAAAATTTAAAATTTTTTCAGTAATTGGATATTCATTTTTTATTATATTTGGCGAATACAATTTATATTCATTTTTTATATTAGTATTATTTGACATATTTTTTATAATAATATAATTAATATTTAAATTATTATTTAAATTATTATTTAAATTTATTTTAACCAATTTATATTAGAATTTAAATATATTTTATTATTATTATCACAAGTAAATGAATTTGGATTATTCATTATATTCATATCAAACATATTTTTTGCATATCTATCACCACAACGAATTCCTTGATATCTTCCATTATTTTTTACAAAACCATCACATTGTTTTTCCTTTAAACAATCAATAGGTTTTTTTTTGGGATCAGAGCATATTGCTCCTACATCTGCTACACCAGGTGCCACTCTTGCATTTATTTCATACATATCGGAATATACTTCGGATTTTTTTTTTGTATAAGTACATTTTTTTTTTATATCTTGTGTATAATTAGGTAATGGTCCTTTTATATATAAATTACCCCATATTGGAAATCCATTTATTATTTTATTTTCATTTGTTTTTTCATCTTCTATATTATTATTCTTATAATATTTACAATAAGGCTTTTTGTCTAAATCATTTGAAGTACCTTTACATTTTTTTGTTTCAAATTTTGTTAAATTTTGTAGTTGTTCATTAGTATACATACAAAATCTATCTTGTTCTCTATTTGTAAAAATACCTTTACAATTATTTACTCTTTCACAACGATTTAACATATCAGTTAAATTAAAACGATTCCCATTTTCACTTATAACACATGTTGCGTCTTTATTATAAATATTATCGACTTCCCCTCTTTTATTATAACCATTTTTATTATTTTTATCATCACTACATTTAATATATTCTTTTCTACCTATACCTTCTTTATACCAATAATCACATTCTCTTTTATTAGATGTATCGCCTAAATCATTATTTTTTGAGATTAAATTTTTAAAAAAATTTAACATTAATATTTAATTTTATTTATATTAAATATATTAAATAATTAAATTATTAATATTAAATATAAAATATTTAATATGAAATATACTAATAATATATTTCATAAAGCATATAATATTATTAATAAATCTGAATGTGTATTTAAAACACCTCTTGAAAAAAATAATATACTTTCTGAAAAATATGGATGTAATATATATTTAAAAAGAGAAGATTTACAATCTATTAGATCCTTTAAAATTAGAGGACCTACATATAAATTATCTATTAATCTTGAAAAAGAATTCAGTAATAAAAAAAATATAAGACCTATTACTGCTTCTGCTGGTAATCACGCACAAGGGGTTGCTATGATTAGTAATTCATTAAATTTACAACACGATATTTTTGTACCAATTAATACACCTAAACAAAAAATTGATAAAATTAAATATTTTGGTAAAGAATATTTAAATTTACATTTAGTTGGTAATACTTTTGATGAAGCATTATATGCTTCAAAAGAATATGAATATAATTTTAAAAATTATAATAAAGACAAAGACTTCATTAATCCTATATTCATTCATCCTTTTGATGATGATGATATTATTATTGGTAATAGTACTATAGCTACTGAAATATATAATGAAATTAAACCAGATATTATTATAGGCACTATTGGTGGGGGTGGATTACTTTCTGGTATTAGTAGTTATTCTAAATTTATTAATCCTGATTGTAAAATATATGGGGTTCAACCTAAATATGCTGATTCTATGAAACAATCTATTGAAATTAATAAATTAATTTCATTAAATCAAATTTGTACTTTTGTTGATGGTGCTTCGGTTAAAACACCCGGCCGTAAAACATTTGATATTTGTAAAAATAATATAGATAAAATTTATAATGTTAATAATAACAAATTATGTTCCAATTTAATTGATTTATATCAAGATAGTGGTATTATTAGCGAACCTGCTGGATGTTTACCTATTTGTATTTTAGATGAAATTCAAAATATTAAAAATAAAAATATTGTATGTATTTTATCCGGCGGTAATAATGATATTACCAGATATAATGAAATGTTGGAAAAAGCCGCTATTCATAAGAATTTAAAACATTATTTTATTTTAAATTTTATCCAAAAACCCGGTCAATTAAAATCATATGTTAATTTGATTTTAGATATTGATGATGATATTTTTAGATTCGAATATTTAAAAAAAAATAATAGAGAATTTGGCTCTATTCTTATTGGGATTGAAACTACTAATATTAATAATATTTTAAATAATATGGATTATTATAATTATAAATATAAAAAAATTGAAGAAAATGATATACTATATAATTATTTAATATAGATTATACTTCATTTTCACTTTTTGATATTACTATTTTTTCACTTTTTACTTTTTTTTTACTTTTTATTACTTTATTTGATGATTTATTTTGTTTATCTGCATTTATAAAATATAAATCCATTTTTACACCTACTTGATCTATTTTTTCCTTTAAATCACCTATTTTATCTATTTTTTTATTTAAATTATTCATTTCCTCTGATATATTCATTTTATCTATTTTATCTGTTAAACTATTAACTTTATCATTTAAATTTTCTAAATAACTTATTATTTTGTTTATATCATCTTGTAATTGTGGCATATTTATAAATTTATATATTTATAAATTTGTATTGTTTATAAATATATATTATTTATAATTCAATTTTTATATTTATATATATTTTATGTTTAATATATTTATTCTTCTAATAATTTAATTATATTATTATGATTGTATTTTATAGCATATAATAAAGCTGTAAAATAATTATTATCTTCTATTTTTTTATTTGCTTTTGAATTTATTAATAATTCTACCATATCATTATTACCACATATTGTTGACCATATTAATGGAGTCCTATTTAGATTATTTTTTATATTCACATCTGCATTACTTTCTAATAATATTTTTACTATTTTTAATTTATTCAAGGAAGAGGCATAGAATAAAGGGGTTCCATAATATTCTAATGATTTATCTAATTCTGTTGGTATTAAGTAAGAACATATTATTACTATAATATCATTCCAACCTTTTTTTTTATTTATATTCAATTTTTTCGCATACATTATTGCTTTTCTATTATTATCTCTTAAACATTTATTAATCCATTCTTTTATTTTTTCTATATTAGTATCTCTTATATATTTATATATTTCGGAATTTTCTAATTGTGATGACATTTTATTATATTTATATATTTAATATATGAATATTTAATATGTTAATTATTTTTTCAATTTTTATATTATATACTAATTTAAATGGAACTACGTAAAATTATGGATATTACAATTGTTATACTTATTATATTATTAATTATTTGGTTATTTATAACCTCACATTAATTATTATGCTAAATATTTAACCATGTAAAATTTACATCATTAGGTTTTAACAATGTAAAATTTACATCATTAGAATTTAACTATGTAAAATTTACATCATTAGGTTTTAACAATGTAAAATTTACATCATTAGAATTTAACTATGTAAAATTTACATTGTTAGAAATGTTTATATTTTCAGGGGGACTTAGTCCTCCCATATTTTATTTTTTAATTTAGTCTAATTCGCCTTATATTTTATAGTAATGATGTTTTAATATATTTTATAATTTTTTCATTGAGCAAATCACTTTGATATTGTAAAAAAATTCGGCGGTCGGGGAATTATATTTGGGATAAAAGAAAATCTTTTTTATAATTTTTATTAATATAATATTACTATATTATATATTTTACTCAATAATATTAATATAAAATATTTATAAAAAATATTTTATAATCCCAACTCTATTATTTATACTAATATATATAACTATATTTATATATTTATATAAAATATGAATATAAGAATATATAATTTTTATATTTATATAAATGGACTTATAACATTATAAAGATTATATATATTTATATATAATAAATATAATAATAATGCCAGTATATAAATGCCCTTTTTGTAATACTACTAAAAAAGGTAAAAATGATTTAAGAAAACATTTAAATATAAAAAAAAAATGTTTCTTAAATAATAATAATTTTGGTAATATAATTTTAGATCTTATAAATAATAATACAAAATTTAAAGATGAAATAAAAAAATTAAAAAATGAAAATAAAGAATTAAAAAAAACTATTTCTATTAATAATTCATATAATACAACTAATAATGATCATTCTACTAATGATAATCGTATTATATTAAATTTAAATATTCATAATAATAATGGAAAATCTTTTCATATAAAAAATTTAAATTTAGATGATATTCTTAAACAACTTTCAAAAAATAATCTTGTCATGGAAAATAAAATTATTAGTAATATACAATCAAGAAGAGAAAGAATACCTAAGAATCCTATTGAATATTTAGAAGCAGTAATAGATAATTTAGATAATAATTTAAATAATAAAAAAACTAAAAAAACATTTGAAGAATTAAAAGAATTTATTAATACATATGAT
>MDSW01139650.1_pt1 | contig 14155 bp, 10 predicted proteins | sample 811171 | NCBI WGS metagenome assembly MDSW01 (sample SAMN05326641, study PRJNA326480) | marine metagenome | isolation source: seawater | place: Atlantic Ocean: North West | collected 2012 | reverse complement strand
ATAGAATATCTATTTCAGTTCTATTTCCGTATGTACGTGTACGTTGTACTTCCAAGTACGGAAGTACTTCCGGAAGTACTTCCATAGATACTGTACCAGTAGTACAGTACATGCATTATGGTACACAACTACACATACTGTACAGAGTACAGTATTAATAAAGGTACACGAATGGTACACGCTACACGGCTACTCGCAGCCCTACGTAATACGTGTACGACAAATAAAGACATAGCAGTGCTAAAGTATGATATTAATGCTACGGCTAAATAAACTAGACTTACAGTACACTGTAGATAGTACGGAAGTACGGAAGTACTTTCGTACCTTCGTACCTTCGTTCTTCGACTTCCTGACAAAGTATATACTTGTTGCCTTCTATCTCGGCGGCTTTCTTCCAACGTAAGCCAGTTTATGACGATGAAGCGCACGTCAACTGCCGCGGCAGTGATGAAGGCTTCATCAGATGATGCCATGCGCAAACAAGAAGCGCTGACTTATTTACGGGAACTGAAAGAAAGGCTAAAAAATAAAAAAGATACGTATGACGAATTCCTCGAGATCATGAAGGAGTTCAAAGGTCAAAGGTGCGCTCCAACGCAAAGGAATTCGCTTTCTTATTCGAGCGTGATATCGCTGCAATTATCAGCAAGCTTTGAGCGTTAACTGCTTTCATCTCTTTAATAAATCTTTTACCTACGAAAACGTGTAGGATCGACACTGATGGTGTCATAAAACGCGTGAAGACGATTTTCAAGGGACACACTGATCTCATACTTGGCTTCAATCAGTTTTTGCCGAAGGTACTCTCCTGCTTAATGATAAGCTCTTTTCCTGCTGCATTATCTGCTTACAAGTCGATTGGTTTCTTTTATTTCATTTATCCGGCAAACACGTCCCTTGCGACTAAAACATTCCTCTGCAGCACAAACTTTTCTCTTTTTTTTGCTTTGCCAGTCCTATTTCATGCTATTTGGTTATTTTTTCCTGCTTCATCTTACAGGGGCACGAGATCCGCATGGAAGACATTGAGCGTGATGTTCACGACGACACGGTGTGACGAATACCTGACGAGTCACATTTTTTTTAGCCGCAGTCCCTTACCTTTCTGACCTGTTTGAAGTACATTTGCGTTCTTCTCATTTGTCTCATTCTGCTTTTTATGAATACTTTCATGAATTCCAGGACTGCGCGGTAGCTGTGGTAGGCGGTGCTGCTTCAGCAAAGCCCCAGGTTGAGTTCGTACACGCCATAAGTTATGTAAATAAAATCAAGACCCGATTTGCCAGTGACGAACGTGTGTACAAGGCATTCCTCGAGATCCTGAACATGTATCGCAAGAACTTGAAGAGTATCAGCCAAGTTTACGAAGAGGTCGCGCGTTTGTTCAGATCCCATACCGATCTTCTTGAAGAATTCACTTACTTTTTGCCTGACCTCAACACTGCCCCGGGTAAAAGGTCTGTTTCTAGTAAGGGAATGCGAGGGAAGGGCAGCCAACTAACGTGTCAAACTCTTGGGGTGACGAAGCGCAGAGGTAAACATGATAAAACTGCTGCATTTGAAGATTCACACCTGGAGCCAAAGGCAATTGAGCGCAAATCAGCTGCTTCCCTTGCCAAGGAACTCGCTTTCTTCGAGAAGGTGAAATCCCGACTGCGGAGCAGAGAAGCATACAACGAGCTTATAAAATGCCTGAATATTTTTAATTCTGAGGTGATATCAAAAATGGAGTTACAAAGCCTTATATGGGATATCCTCGGGCCATATCCTGATCTTCACAGCGGCTTTAATGACTTCTTGACACAGTGTGAAAGCACAGATTTTGATATAACCGAAACTGGCAAGGGAAAAGATGGTAAATTGAGCTCGAAAGATCTGCAAAAGATGAAAGTGACGAGCGCCCGTGAGAAGTTTATCCTGCGACCAGTATCCGAGCTTGACCTCTCTTCTTGTGAGCGTTGTGGACCTTCTTATCGATTGCTGCCGAAGAACTTCCCAGATTCTCCTGCTTCAGCGCGCACCCCACTTATGAAAGAAAATCTGAATGACACCTGGGTAAGTGTCACTTCTGGCTCAGAGGACTACAGCTTCAAGGCGATGCGTAAGAATCAGTATGAAGAGGCGTTGTTTCGCTGTGAGGATGATCGATTCGAGCTAGATATGGTACTTGAAACGACAAAGCTGACCATAGATGCACTCGAGCCTATTATTCAGAAAGTTCGAGACATGACTGCTGAAGAAGCTTCCCAGTTCCGTCTTCCCGAAGGGACACTGACCCCGATTCACTTACGATCCATCGAACGACTTTATGGCATAGGAACTGAACAGGGGCAAGACATACGTCGCATGATTTTAGACTACCCAGCTGTTACAGTACACAGGGTTATGACTCGCCTCCAGCAGAAGGACGCTGAGTGGAGACATGTGAAGGTTGATGTGGCTTCAATCTGGGTCGATGTTTATGAGAAAAATTACAACAAGTCGCTGGACCATCGCTCTTTTTACTTCAAACAAACTGACAAAAAAGCCCTCAGTGCGAAAGGAATGACAAATGAGATAAAAGATATTTGTGAAAAGAAGAAGAGTTGCGGGGATGTCATTGGGGGTGGTGGCATTGGAGGGACGAGTGTGCATGGTACATCTCCAGATCTGATATTTACGTATACAGATCGTAAAGTGCATGATGATGTCTATGCAGTTCTAAAGTTCAGCACGCATGAAATGATGAACTCAGAGCATGCTGATCGGGTCATGAGTACCTGGCGTAATTTTTTCGAGCCATTTTTTGGCTTTGCACGTACAGACCCAGATGGTGGTTATGTCGATAACTCCGCTGATCAGGCTGCCTTTTTTGTGCGCAAAGATGAAGAAAATAGTGAGGGCGACCAGGAAGCTGAAAGATATTTAATTGCTGACGGTCTGGAAGAGCCTGATACAGATGCAGCTGATCGTATGCAAGTGGACGAAAAACACGAGCAAACTCGCGAAAATGATGTCAAGAAGAATGAAGTGGCAGCTGCAGAGAACTGCAGCGACGAAATCGATGATAGTGCGCCTGGCCTAAAGAAGCGGAACCATGTTGACGCGAAGCTTTGTATCAGCACGATTAACCAGGTAAACGAGTCTGAACTTGAAGAGGATGATGAGGCCAGTCTCTCTGCTGTCACTGAGGAGAGAGCTTATTCGTCGTGCGCACCACTTTCAGGTGCTGCACATGTTGACAACAAGAGCCCCATGCTTGATGCGCACGATTCTATATCAAATGTTGACAACAAAATCTTCTACGGACATGATGGGTTCTACCTCCTTTTCCGCCTGCATCAGCATCTCTACGACCGTCTTCGAACTGCCCGGGCTTCAGCAGTGAGCATGTCCACACAATTCGGTCAGAAAGCGGAGCCGGAAGCTATGCGTGCTGCCAAAGAACGCGAGATCCACAAAGACTTTTTGATCCTGCTTTTTAAATTGCTGAACGGTGGTGCCGATTCCTCTACTTTCGAAGACGAATGCCGTACGCTTCTTGGTGCAAACTCCTACGTTTTGTTTACTCTTGATAAGCTTATTTATAAAGTTGTGAAGCAAATCCAGGGACTCCTAGCTGACGAGACTGCTAAAAAAATGCTGCAACTTTCTGAATATGAGGAAACACGCAAAGTCACATTTCAAGATGTAATTTATCACGCGAATGCAAGTGTTTTGTTACTTGATGAGTCATGCTATCGCTTCTCTTCCATACGCAACGGCAAGGGCCTGACGCTTCAACTTATGGATATCGGCATAGATAAATCTGACATGCCTGCTGGAATTATGGAGGCGCAGTTTCACGACTATCTTCAATGTTTTATCCAAGACTCCGTTGGTCATGACGAGAATGAAATTCTGAGCAGACCGTGGATAGATCATGTCGATCGACCCAGCATTTTCCTACGCCGCACAAAACTGATTTCAATGATCTTCGGATCGACGTCCAGTGCCACACCAGTGAGTGTGTTAAACTCTCTTGAATGCAAGGTCTCTTGCAGTAACTCTAAAGTTTCTTATGTTCTAGACACCGAAGACGTATTTTACCGAAGAACGGGCAGTCTCGAATGCACAGACTCAACCGTTAAAGGTGCCAAGGAGCGCCGTGCCGCGCTCTCGGGATCACGAGTTGCCAAGTTCCATGGTTGGCTTGCTGAATTCGAGCAAGCGTCCCCGGTGTCAGAAAAGATGAGGACAGCTTTTAAGCTTCCAGGTGTTGCAGTGAAAGAAAGCACAAGCCTTGAAGTTGCTAACAAGGCTCTATATCCTGAGAAAAGTGTTCCTGCAGTCGAAATTGGCACAGAAACTAGTTTTGAGAACGGAGGCAAGTTAATTGACTCGGGTGCAGTTGATGAAGAAAGGTCGGAGCCTAAGGAAACTAACGACTATGAGGAAAAGTCCTGCCGCGAGGACAACACCATCTATGAAAATAATTCGAAAACTCCATCATCAGAGGAAGCACGAACACACAGGAAAATTGCCGAGCAAGGTGGCACGGAATAGATCAAAGGTGGCAGCGTTTGACTGTTGAGCCGTTCAAAAAAATAGAATTTCTATGTGATTTAAATAACGTTTCTTATCATCCTTGTGTAAATTGCTACGGAGCACTCTGTCGATTCGTAACTTAGGATCATCTATATCTTTCAGGAACCACCACCCCAATAAGAAAACTGCTGACACTAGGGACGTGACAAGAACGAAAGTATTGCACTCTATTTCGCAATTTAAGTGATAAAACAATTTTCCTACTCTAGGTTACATCTTGTGTCTTTGACGGGAATTTCTGGTTCACATATGTCAGAGTGTGAGCTCAACAAACAGTACTGAGAGGTTTCGGCTCGTGAGAAAATTAAGAGTGGCACAACAGCTAGACACTATACTTTATCCTGAACCAGCTACCAAGCCTGCAGGCGTGCTTTCAATGTTTGCCATAAGTGGACTGAAACCGATTTCAGCGAGAGGCAGCCCATACTCTGCAAGCTTTGCTTCATAAACGCGGATAAGATCGTTGTGCGCCCTTGAAATCCTTGAAAGATCGAGCTGCAGTGCCATAATCAGTTGGTTTTTGCTGTCCAACACCTCGTCAAGCTTCCTGGTGACGTGCAAGAGAACCGATGGCTCAAGATTAGTTGCCGCCAGCACCTCACCAAACTGTGCCTCGTGTTTCTCTAGTTGATAGTCCAGAGCCTCGAGCTTGCGCTCCAAGACGACGCTCTGCAAACCTGACTTTTGCTGAACTTGTTGTATCGCGCTTTCAAATTTACAGCGAAGCTCGTCTCTCTCCTTTTCAACCATGATAAACCGCTGCAGCTGTACCTCGTGTTCCCATTTCATATTCATGAGAGCTTTCTCAGAATCAAGTAAGCGTGACCGAGTATATGCCAGAGACTGCGCATCTTTCAGTTGCGTAGTTGTTGACTTTCTTAGCTCGTCCACCTCATGGAGAGCCTTAGTGAGTGGCTGAGTGAGACGCTTATTTTCTTGCGAGATCTCATGCATAAGTTGATCATTGACTGCTTCCTTCTGTTTCATCTGGGCAATATCATCCTTGAGAGTCTTAATCACATCAAGATTGTTATGAGTAATGTCATTGTAATAGTTCTTGATTTCACTGAAGGCAGCATCGTGATTTCTCATGAGATTGGCAATATGCGCGTTTTTGCGCTCCTCAATCTCGTGAACTTCGTGCGCATGTTTCTGCGAATAGCTTTCCCGAAGAATTCCGAGTTTGTTCTCGTACATCTGATCCATACCCTTGGCGTTTAATTCGTATTCCTGGCGAACTTTTGTTATCTCTTTTGCGTTCTCGAGCTTAAGCTTACGAACAGCGTCCTCGTGTGCAAGCCCTGCCTCTTTTAACTGCAGCTTTAGTGAGTGCCTACTCTTACTAGACTCTAGAGAAAGTTTACGGTATTCCTCTTGCAGCAAACTTAATGCGTGCTCTGCGTCAGTGGTAAACGAAGTGACGTTGACTCGGTGCTCGTACAGAAGATGTTTCACTTTTTGCCTGAAGACATTTTTCTCAACCTTGTGACGTTCTTTTAATTCCTCGATCTCCTGATCTCTGTATTTAGCCTTGATTTTATTATCATTAATTTCTTGCTTGGATATCTCCCAAAATTCGCTTATCTTGTCCTGCAAAGAAAAAGGAAATATTCAAATAGGAGAGAAAAACAAGAAATATCTCTCAAAAACAGAAAACTGAGAATGGATCTAAATCAAGAGCTGTCCGGAATCTGGATATGAGATTCGAGGGAAAATATACACGGGGAAGAGAGCATGCGTACCCGTTCAAGCTGAACACAGATTCTGTAGTCTTCCTCTCTCTCCACATCTTTCTTGAGAAAGCTGTTTTTGGAAACGAGCTGGTCGGCAACTAGTTCTCCCGCTGGAAGCCCAATGGCATGCTCTCGTTGTTGTACCTGAGAAGACGTGGAGTACTTTTTTAGAGATGGTCCGTAACTCATGGAATGGCTCCATTCTTCGCATTGGAGAGAACCTCCTATGGTAGAGTCTATGTCTCCCCCCTCAAATGTCCTTGGATATACGCACAAATATGACGTTTCCAGTGGAATTGTTTGGGCTAGTGGGCTTAACAATCAGATGGAAAAGAGAGATGATGTCCCACCTCGCCGGCCTCATAAGTACGCGCTGGCATTGGAATTTCAGTCAAATACTTGCAAACGTAGCAACGCTGCTGTCATACGTCACGCCTTGGGCGCAAGCAAGATAAAACCTCACACACTAGCTAGATACGTACGAAAGTACTTTCGTACTTTCGTACTTTATGAAAGTATCGATATCTATCTTCGAAGGTAGAATAGTTGTACGGAAGTACGGACGAAAGTACACACCTTAGTGTACGTGCGTGTAGTGCAGGCAGGGGATATCATAAATAGTCTACGAACGAAGGTAAGTTGTCAATTACCTTCGTACCTTCGTACGAAGATATCATAGTAGCTAATAAATACCTTCGTATGAAAATCATTTATGAGAACAACGCGTTATTACTACGTGTACGTGTACAGTATGTTGTACCTTCGTATGTACTTTCGTACGAAAGTACGAAAGTACTTTCGTACATAATAAAGTTGTGTATAAAAACAACTTCATAGTTTTTCGAAAGTACGAAAGTATTTATTTATTTACTCGCCGAAGGCGACGACTTTTGCGGGTCTAGCGAAATTAGACCGTCGACATTTGTCAGAGTTAAAATTGTAATAATGTACTGTACAGTACGCGTACCTTGAAATACTCATTTATTTTACCTTTTTTTCCGGCAGTCATGTACGAAAGTACTTTCGAAAGTATTCATTACAACGTACGAAAGTACTTGCGTACAGTACTAAAAGTTGTTCATTATTTAGTGTCGAAATTTTAGTAAGTATCCTGTTGTACATGATGTAGTATGTTCTGTAGCTGTATGTGTACTACATAGTACATACAATGTGAAGTCGACTCTATGTACTTGCACACGTACTTTCGTACAGTACAACCGTTGTACTTTCGAAAGTACTTCCGTATGATATTTCCATTAGTAGTTTTGATTACACAAAGACTGAGCTCTAACCCATCCGGGCAAAACATGTGACCTAGTGCGAGTATGTTATTTCCGGAAGTACAGTACGGAAATAAAAAGTACGGAAGAATCATTAACTTCCGCACGTCCAATATGGGAAGTACTTTCGTACGAAAGTACTTCCGTACTTCCGTACTGTACTGTACACGTACGGGTACAGCTGCTCACGTTGTCTCACGGTACGTGGCTACGTGCAGTCGTGTACTACATACAACTACTGTAGACCACGTGTAGCTATGATAGATATGATAGATAAGATAGAAATTCTCATTTATCTACACGTGTACGTGTACGGGAGACTTAAGGGAGTACCTTCAGGTACACTGTAGAAATATGGTTACCGTACGTGTACAAATGCTATGTGTAGCACTACTGTACACGTACGTGTACTGTACATGAAAGCCTAAGTTTTGAACTCGCACAACTTATCGCAGGTCCGCTGAAGTACGTGTACAGCTGTACACGTACAGTACACTGTACACGTACGGAAGACGAAAGAGGTGTACGACTACTGTACACGACCCTTCGTACGTGTACTGTACATGAATAAAATCTGTATGTACGTGTACAGTGTACAGATACACGTACGTTGAATATGAAGGTACGGAGGTATCTTCGAAGATAGATGAGTTTTACTTCTGTACAACGTTGTACATTTGTACACGTACTGTAAATTAGCCCTGCCAACCAGCAGGGGATAACTTTTAAGGTAACGCTCCGCTAATTAAATTTCACGTGCCAAAAGTACGAAATTTGTATGCGTTTGGTCTAGATCGCGAAAACGTAAAAAAAAATACTTAGCCCTAGTATGATAATACTGTACTTATTCATTTAATTTCTTGGCTGAATGACTACATGTAACGTATCCAGTCATCCACGAGGGGAGGGGGGCGAGGCGGGCGCTCTCTCGTACGGGAAACTGAACTCGACGAGCAACGCGTGAGCGATCCCTTACGCGTGCACCACTTAAAACTCGTCCATATCGTCATCGTCCCCTATGTGCATCGCGAGCTCTTCCGCTCCATCCGCTTCGTTAAATGTCTTCCGACTCGCTCTCGCCGGCGTCTTCCCGCCCGCGGCATACCGCATCGCGACGACGGCTTCATTGTGCGTGTCCAAACAAAACGCGATTCTCGCGTGAAACGCATCTTGCGGCGCCGTCGTCCCATACACGTCGCTGATGTCTTTACTGTACATTATCTGCGCGTCGTGGTCGATCATGCCGTCAATGCCGCCGTCGCGAACCGCCTTTGCGACAACGCACTCGATGTCGTCATCTTTCCCGAGACCGAGCTTGGACGCTACATCCGCGAGGTGAATCTTTGTGTACGCAAGAGAAACTCTTCGTAGGCCAACACGGATGACGTTCCGTCGGAGGCGTACGACAAGGTTCGTAGTTTTGTCGCGTGTGAACACGTGTGCGTGCGCGTCCGCGACGGCGCGGAACTTTTCGAGGTCCCCCAACCGCACGGCATTCGCGAGGTCGAGGTACGGTCGCAGTGCCGCGGCGGTAACGGCGCCACCCGAGGTGAGGTCTTTCTTGTCCGGGATCTCGCCTAGGAGTAACCGAACAACGGTGATCCACTTCGAAAGCTCTAATGTGAACCCTCGCGCGGATTTTGGCGCTTTGCGTTGCGCCACTTGCAGACACTCTTTCGCTTCTGAGTACTCGAGCTGAATCGCGCGAATGCGTCCGAGGTAGTACAGATACCTGCACTGCTGCTGGTTCGACCGAGACGCTGGTAGCGTCGCTTTCGAACGCAGTTTCTCCGCCTGCTCATACAGGTTATAGTGTGAATAATTCCTCAACAGCAAGTTCAGCGAGCTCTCTTGACCGATCTCGTCGAACCTCGACGCAGACGATCGCAACGACGCCAGCAGCACGTTTCGAATGTCCGGAAGCTCCGCGTGCTTCTCGTGGCTCAACGAGAGATAAAACAACACGCGCGCGTGTAGCTGATCCATCGTTCGGCGGTTGAAACCCTCCAGGCGGCTCGCTGCGTCGATAGAAGCTTGAACGCACCGCGCGTCGCCCTTATCCGTAAGGAACATCAACACGAGTAAATGCGCGTACGCCTCCACCTCGGGGAGGAGCGTCTGCGTCAGCGTTGGCTTCGCACGCGGCCGAGGGATCCGCGTTCGAAGAGCCTCATCTTCGGCCTTCGAAACCTCCGCGCTCGCGTCTGGAAAGTCAGTATCCGCGGCTGGTTTCTGACCGCGCGCGCTGCGTCGCGTCGGGGACTTTACTGGCGTCGCGGTTGTTGGCACAGGCGTCGGCGTCGGCTCACCCCCCGCGAGCGCGACGAGGGCATCCTTCGTCGGGACTTTGCTGTGAAGCGCGGCGAGGAGAAAGTCCACGAGCTTGTGCGGCGTGAGATTCGCACGGCATGCCATCGTCTGTGAACGGGAAACACGCGCGGGGTGAGTGAAGGTGATGGTTCAGCGACGACGCGAGCGGCGGAGACTACTAAGCGCCCACACGACGCTCTTCGAACAAACGAGTAGACGTTCGGTAAGCTTTTCGTCGGCGAAATCGGAGGCTGCTCATCGATATTGCGCGCTGCGCGGCGGCATCGAACGAAGTTTGAACGCCAGGTGCGGTCGAGAGGTTGGAACGCGATTGAGGGCGCGCGATCAGCGGCGTCGCGCGTGCGTCGGGTCAGATCTCGCGGGCGTTCATCGAACGGGGAAAAAACCACGCGCGGTTCTGAGAGCGCATCGCACCTGTCGTAGAACCTTCGCGACGAATCTAGGCTCGCCCTTCGACGCGACAGACTTGTCTAACAGGGTGACGTTCGCGAAGAGCTGAGGTAGGAACGATCGAGGCGGGGAAAGAGGACGTCAGGGCCGGTCTAGGTCAGTCGTGGGGACGCGACCAGGAGAAGGACTGACGGGGTGGCGAAAGTGAGCACCGCACGCCGCGGGAATGGTCGCTCGCGCACCACGTCCAGGACATCGACCTCCGACCGTTGCGGTTCTGCGACGTCCGTTTTCGTATCAGGTACGTTGCTGTGCCTCATCACGGCGTCTTGCGCCCCCACGTTGATATGTTTGAATTGACGAACAAGATCTGTACTTTCGTCGGCATGTCTACAGGTACTCGTACGAGTATCTATCATAGTTGATCTGTACGTATACGTGTACAGTTGTACACGCACGTCCTCGGGGCCTACGTGTAGCTGTACGTTGTACTTTCGTACATTTTTTTGGTTCGCCGCGTCATGTTGCTACGTGTTCAGTACCTTCGTACACGACTACAACTACACGTACACGTACGTGTACAGTTCACGTACAACGTGTTTACTATGTACGTATCTATTTTCGTACTTTCGTACATGTGAACAACGTGTTACGTGACTGTTTATTCGTACAACGTACCTTCGTATCAGTCGTACTATTTCCGTAAGTTCATGTTTATGAAAGTACTTTCAGAAAGTACTTTCGTACGTCCGTACAACATAGAACATACAGTACATTGATATCATACTGTAGTTGTACACGTACTGTACAGTACTTTCGTACCTTCGCTCGTACACGATTATTACTGTAGAACTGTAGCCCTACAGTACGTGTACTGATATGGCTATCTTAGATTCGTTGGGATGCTAAAGCTGCATAACTGCTGCATACCTTCGAAGGTACACTTCTACCACAACAACGTTTACATGCTTGCGACGACGCGTCTTTGTCTCCAAGCACCTGAGCGGCAATGCCACGTCGCCCTTTGTCTCCGTGCTAGGAAAACCTTCCCTACCAGCTATCGCCGGGTGCCCGCTTGCGCGACCGAAAAAGACGTCGTATACGCGCAAGAGGCGTGCGAGCGGGAGGTGCTGCGCGTCGTTAAGGTGGTTGTTATCGGCGGCGGCATGGCCGGTCTCGGTTGCTTACGCGCCCTATCTGGCGCGGCGCACATAAACACCACGCTTTTTGAATCAACGCGCGTGCTCGGTGGGAGGGTCCGCTCGATGCGTCGGCTTGGGGCTCTCTCTTGGGATCATGGAGCTTCCCACTTCTCACGGCCGCGGGTTGCCGATTCTCCGTTTCACGAGGTGCTTCAAGCAGCAGAGGAAGCAGGCGTTCTTGAGTTGTGGAACAGCGCGATTGAAAACGCTGGAGATGAAGGACGAATAGGTACCGCTGAGGTATTTCTCGAAGCCAACAGTGGTCCCTGGGTCATCGATCATGATTCTTTTCACAGTGGCAATATTGACAACATCGCAGAAGAACGTTATGTCGGCATACCAGACATGGCAGCGATTCCTACATTTATCGCACATGAAATTGTACGTGCAACACGACCTGGAGCATCTTGGATAGGTGACGACCCCGAACCTGGTGTACCCGAGGTTCTCACTTCGTGTTATGTCGACAGAATCCGTTTGCTGACAGGTAAGGAAGCATGGATCCATGCGTGTTCTCAAAAGCAGTGGGGAATGATGCTTCGGGTTCGCGAGGGAGGACACATGTGGTACAAGCCATTCGAATGTGACTTTATGCTCCTGGCGACGAACGCGCCCACTGCGGCATCGTTGTTGGAAGCAATTGTAGTGGGCGATAGCGGCGAAGAAGAATGCTCCAGGGATTTCGAGTCAGGAAAGCGCTTGTCGTGCTCGCGTCAACAAGCCAAAGCGACGCCATGGCTCCACGACGTAGATTTTCTTAGCGGCGCAGAATTAAATGAAAAAAATATCAACAAAAACATGAAATATCACACTTGCATACAAGCATGTGTGCTTGAGTTGGCAGCAGCAGCACGCGGTGTTGGAGGAAATACCTGCTGGGCCCTCACCGTGGCTTTCGATCGCCCACTAGGTTTGCCCTACGACGCGATCTATCTCAGTTGTAAAGAGCAGGCGAATGTCGGATTCGGGGGAAACAAATCAAGCGAGAGATGCCCGATTGTGTTCTTCGCAAATAACTCTAGCAAACCCGGTCGCCCTGGCGGCGGTCGAGGTGCAGCTGAAGCTGGTTGGGGCTATAGATGGGCAGAGGTCTGCAAAGCACCCGAAATGGGTGCTGGCGAGTGCTGGGTGGTTCATGCGAACCCTGACTGGAGCAATTTGCGATCAGGTTGGACCAGCGATGATGTTGCCAAGGAGTTATGCGCTGAGTTTTTAAGATTAATCGGGATCAAAGAAAGCAGGACATGCAGCGAATTATGCACGGACAAGTGTGTACGCGTGTGCTATAACAAAGCCTTCAAGTGGAATCATCACGTGCCGCTGAATAGGGCTGTTGAGTCTGGCCACCTACCATATTTGCTATACCCGCATTTCGGTTTGGGCCTGTGCGGTGACTGGATCTCCGGGGCTGGGGCGGATGTTGCTTATGATGGCGGCGTGGCGCTAGGTGAGGCAGTGGCCTCGCATCTGGCAGAATTGGGAGAGTTCGGTGTTCGTGATTCAGGAGAAAATGTGGAGAGACCACACGCCGTGGGATCCTCAGACTTGGGATAAACAAAAATGTTTTAGACTCGTTAGTTTTGCTTAAAGCACCTATGTCGCCCCTTCGTCGATATCGCCACCGCTGATCGATGAGGCATCTTCATTGTCATCGTAAATGCAACGCTGATTCTAGCTTGTTAAAACTTCGCATTGTGTGTTGTACGTGACCTTCCACGGATAGTTCTGTCTGTTCAGCTGCATAACTCAAGAAGCTCAAGGCGCTCCGCTTCCTTCCACGCCTCCGTCTGCCTGGAGTTCTCAATAATCGTCTTCCGCATCTCTTCTCTAGTCTCTTCAGAAACATTACTAGCGCTGACTATCACGTCAAGGGCCTCAGCCAACAGTTGCAGTGCCTCATCATACTTTGTCTCGGTACGCGAGAGGCAGGCCACGTTGCTGAGTATGACCGCGTATCCCGCGCTACGCTCTCCTTTGGAAGCGCGCATCACTTCGAGTGCGCGCTCGTATAAATCGCGTGCCTCATCTAACAGCGCCGCTTCCTCCTTCACCTTCGCCTCGCCATTCAGGCGTAGCGCGATGGCGTCAAGGTCGGTTCCCTCGATTGAGTCTGCCACAGTTCTCTTCGAGAAGCCGCACCCCATACGAGCAGTTCGTCAACTGCTATTCAACAACGCTTGTTTTAGCGAGTCTCCGTGTACATCTAGCGCTAATTCGACGCGATGAACTTCCCAGAGAGAGCGGAGAGGTGCGTGTGCAACGGGAATTCTGCAGTTCAAGTGCTCGAAGCTTGTCACAGTCTGTGTGCAGGTGAATGTCATTTATCATTTACACCAGAACAATTACTAGCCCAATTAAACACGTCCCAAAACTTACGAAGGTGCTGTCCCGTCCTCCGTGTTTGTTTCGTGGGCGGTATGAAGTGGAGTCTCGCAGAAGGCTCACAGAAGGGTATAGAAGCCCCACAGAAGACTCCAACATTTCCGGAAGAACACGTACGATACCGTGTACACGTACGGGACGGTACGGGACGGGCTGAATCACTATTAGCTACACCTGTAGCAATTCTCGACAGTACGTGTACGTGTACTAGCCCTAGTCAATTCTCGTACTCGTACGTGACGGGTTCCGCGAGTCGATGAACCAGCCT
>MDSW01114132.1_pt1 | contig 14155 bp, 14 predicted proteins | sample 811171 | NCBI WGS metagenome assembly MDSW01 (sample SAMN05326641, study PRJNA326480) | marine metagenome | isolation source: seawater | place: Atlantic Ocean: North West | collected 2012 | reverse complement strand
TTCGCCTGCAGCACCTGCTCGTTGATGGGCTTACTGAGAAAATCGTCACCACCGATGGAGAGGCACTTGGTGAGCGAGGCGTCATCCGATAATGCGGTCAGGAAGATGATCGGTACGTGCTGGCCCTGTAACTGTTCCTTGATGGCTTTGGTGGCTTCAAACCCGTCCATCACCGGCATCATCACGTCCATCAACACCAGGTCCGGGGCATACTCCGCGAACAACGTCACCGCCTGCCGGCCATCCTCTGCTTCGATCACCTCATGGCCGTCGTCTTCCAGCATCCAGGCCAGTAATTTGCGGTTGGCTTCGGTATCGTCCACCACCAGTATTTTCATCGTTGGCTACCACCGCCGGTTTATTCGATCTCGAATTTCTTATCGAAGCGGGAGATGGTCAGGATTTTCTTGATCTGCGGCCGGCAGTTAATAATGCTGATGCGGGTCTTGTCGCCCAGGCTTTTGCGCATGTTCAACAACATGCCCAGGGCGGAACTGTCCATGTGCTCCGTGGCCCGCATATCGATGATGTAATCCGCGTTTTTGTGGTCGCTGTAGGCGGCGCGAAATTCCTGCACGATTTCGAAATCAAACTGGCCACTGATGCCGATGGTCACTGTGTTTCCGCTATTGGATAGTGTGCTTTCCACTGGCATTGATGATCTCCCTTGCCTGTAATCAAAATAGGTCGATGTTACTGTCATCTGAGTCGGCGCTGGTACCGGACTGACCCATTATGGCCGGTTTTTCCCGCTGAGTGATGGCTTGTTGCAGATTCTGCAACTGTTCCCGTTGTGTTTCCTGGAGCCAGGCACAGGTCAGCACCTGACCCAACTGGTGGTTGATACGATCCAGATGTTCCAGTTCGCGGGTGATCTGAGTGATCACCTGGGTGGTGATATCCTCAAACTGCATGGCCTGAACCGCCCGGTTCACGTGCCCGTTCACCTCTGAGTTGAGCCCGTTCAGGCGATCCATGGTGGCGGACACCTGTTGGTTGGTCTGTTCCAGTCCCTGCAACATGTCGTCCACGTGGCCCTTGGCGTTGATGGCGTCGTTCAAATCCATGGAGGCGATGGCGCCGACGATCTCCCGCACCATGCTCACTTTGCCTTTGGTGTTCTCACCCCGGTCGCGGATCTGGGCGCTGAGGCGATTGGTGTCCTGGGACAGTTTACGCACCTCATCCGCCACCACCGCAAAGCCTCTGCCGGCCTCACCGGCGCGGGCCGCCTCAATGGCGGCATTCAACGCCAGCAGATTGGTCTGGTCCGCTATGGCCCGGATATCGCTGAGCAGGGAAAACATGGAATCCAGCTCCTGCACCATATCACCGATATGATGCACTGCCTGAATGCTCTTTTCACTGACATCAATAAGGATCGAGACATAGCGCATGAGAATTTCGCTGATCTCGCCGGCGAAGCGCTCCACCGTGACCTGTTCCGGTTCAGCGTCCTGCCCCGGCTGCCGTTGATCGGTCATTGAATTCATGACCTGATTAATCAGGGCGTGGCTCTGATTGACGTTCTCTCCCAGGCCGGAGAAACTGGATGACAGGGTGCCGCTGCAGTCCCGGATGGCTTTGTCCAGGGTATGAATGCGGCGGGTGATTTCCTCGTAGCCGGATTCGGTATCCTGAATCACAGGCTTTAATTCCTCACCCAGCGTGATGGGTGCGACCGGTTCCGCCGCCGGCGACTGATCCCGTCCGGCCCACCATCTGAGCCCGGCCAGGCCCAGGGCCAGCGCCACCAGAATAGCGGCTTCCACGGGTGCCTGTTCGGTGAGTAAAACGCCGCTGGCGGTGGCCGCGAACAGCAAAGCCGCTGCTAACTGATACTTCATCACCCTGTTACCCGCCTTTGTCCGCCCGCCATGAAATATAACTGATTGTTTTATAATCAGTTTAGTTGAGGTCGGGGGAATTTCCAGTGGCGCGGGTATTATATTGAAGAATTACGCCGGGATTCCAGTTGCTCCCAGCGGGCAAAGGCTTGTTCCAGTTCGGTTTCCAGCTTGGCGGCGGCTTGTTTTACTTCCGTGATCTGGGTGGGGGTTTGCTGATAGAGCGCGGGATCGGCCAGCTGCTGATGCAGACTGTCCAGCTGCTGCTCCAGCTGCTCAATCCGCAATGGCAACGCCTCCAGCTCGCGCTGATCCTTGTAGCTGAGTTTCTTCGGTTTTGGGTCGGGTGTGGAACGCGGCGGCGCTGGTGCCGGTGGTGGCGGGGCAACCTGGGGCGCTGTCGGTACGGGGGCAGGCCGTTGCCGCAGCCAGTCGTCGTAGCCCCCCACGTATTCCGCCAGTTTGCCTTCTCCCTCAAACACGATGGTGCTGGTGACAATGTTGTTGAGGAAGGCGCGATCGTGGCTCACCAGCAGCAGGGTGCCCTGGTACCGGGTCAGCAGATCCTCCAACAGTTCCAGGGTTTCAATATCCAGGTCGTTGGTGGGTTCGTCCATCACCAGCAGGTTGGCGGGGCGGGTGAACAGACGCGCCAGCAGCAGCCGGTTGCGTTCGCCGCCGGACAGCGCTTTTACCGGGGTATTGGCCCGTTCCGGGCTGAACAGAAAATCCTGTAGATAACCCATGATATGTTTGGGCTCACCGTTCACCAGTACCCGGTCGCTGCCCTGGCCCACGTTTTCGCGCACGCTGAGTTCCTCGTCCAACTGCGCCCGCAGCTGATCGAAATAAGCGACCTCCACGTTGGTGCCCAGTTTCACCTGACCCTGGTCCGGGTTCCGCTGGCCCAGCAGCACTTGAATCAGAGTGGATTTGCCGGCACCGTTGGGGCCGATGATGCCGATGCGGTCGCCCCGCAGAATCAGGGTGGAGAAATCATCGATCACGAGTTTATCCCCGAAGCGGACACTGATGTGCTTTGCTTCGATGACTTTTTTCCCGCTCTGGTCCGCCTGTTGAATTCCGGCGTTCATGGTGCCCTGGCGTTCCCGGCGCTCCGCCCGTTCCCGGCGCATGGCCTGCAGTGCCCGCACCCGGCCTTCATTGCGGGTGCGGCGGGCCTTGATCCCCTGGCGAATCCACACTTCCTCCTGGGCCAGCTTTTTGTCAAACCGCTCCCACTCGGCAGCCTCGGCCTCCAGCACTTCTTCCTTGCGTCGCAGGTAGGTCTGATAATCCCCGGGCCAACTGGTGAGCCGGCCCCGGTCCAGATCCACGATGCGGGTGGCCACCCGGCTCAAAAAGGCGCGGTCGTGGGTGATGAACAACACACAATTGCGGTAGCTCTGCAGAAACTCTTCCAGCCAGGTGATGGCGTCGATATCCAGGTGGTTGGTGGGCTCATCCAGCAACAGCAGATCCGGCTCCTGCACCAGGGCCCGGGCCAGCAGCACCCGTCGTTTGAGGCCGCCGGACTGGGCCTGAAACGGTAATTCACCATTCAGATCCAGGCGGGAGAGGGTGGCTTCCACCCGTTGCTGCAACACCCAGCCATCCTCCACCTCCAGGGCTTTCTGGGCCGCCTCCAACTGCCCCATGGCGCTCTCGTCCCCAGCGGCAATCTGTTCGGTCAAGTGGTGATAGCGGCGCAGATTTTCCCCCACATCTCCAAGGCCCCCGGCCACCACGTCATAGACCGTTCCGGTGGCGTCGGCGGGGACTTCCTGTTCCAGCCAGGCGATGCGGGTACCCGGGCTCAGCTCCCGCTGCCCCTGATCGGGGTTGAGCTGGCCACTGATGACTTTCAGCAGAGTGGATTTGCCGGCGCCGTTACGGCCCACCAGACACACCCGCTCCCCTTTCTCCAGAGTCAGATCGGCGCCGGCCAGCAGTTCCGGACCGCCAAAGGCCAGATGAATGTCACGCAGTCGCAGCAGGGGCATAGGGGATTATTCTCTTAACGCCAGGGCCGGGCTTTGTCGCAGAATCCGCCGGCTGCTGATCTGGCCGGCCAGTCCGATCAGCAACCCCAGTAGCGGGGGCACTATTATCCAGATCCAGAGGTTGGGCGTATAGGGGAGAGAGAGCAGCTGCCAGTAAATTCCCAGGCGCGCCAGCTCGGTGCCAAAGCAGGCCACCACTCCCGCCAGGGCGCCGATGGCGAAAAACTCCGACCACTGCTGCAACAGCAGCTGGCCGCGGCTGGCCCCCAGGGTGCGCATAATGGCGCCTTCCCGATAGCGTTGCGGCATGGTGGTGACCAATGTGGCCAGGGTCACGGTCAGGCCCGCCGCCAGCACAAACAGCAGGATAAACTCCACCGCGGCGCTGACCTGGGCCAGAATCGCCCGCACCTGCTGCAGGATGACATCCACCTCCAGCAGGGTGATGGCGGGGAACCGCTGTACCATCTGTTTCAGAACCGGCTTGCGTTCCGCTGGCAGATAAAAGCTGGTGAGGTAGGTTTGGGGCAGATTCTCCAACCCTCCGGGATTAAACATCAGATAAAAATTGGGTTGAAAGGATTCCCACTTTACAGAGCGGATGCTGGCCACCCGGGCACTGAAGGTCTGGCCCGCCACGAAAAATTCCAGTTCGTCCCCCAGGGTGACTCCCAGCCGCTGCGCCAGCTCTTGCTCAATGGAGACCCGGCGCTGGCCGTCATCCGGCAGCTGGTCCCACCAGCTTCCCGCCAGGATGCGATTGTCACTGGGCAGGGCCCGGGCCCAGCTCAGGTTCAGCTCCCGATTCAGCGCCTCCACTTCGCGCTCGCCTTCCTCCTTGGTGACCGCCTGCTGCACCGGTTGCTGATTGATATGGGTCAGGCGCCCGCGGACAATAGGGTAGAGGGGCTGGGTGGCAATTTGATGCTGTTGCAGAAATGCGGCAAAGCCCTGGGCATCCTCCGGCATCACATTCAGCACGAAATGATTGGGGGCCTGAGGCGGTAACTGCTTCTGCCAGGCGCCGATCAGTTCGCCCCGCACCAAAACAATAATCAGCATGGCCATGCCGGTGAGCCCGAAACCCAGCAATTGCACCCGGGTGCTGAGCTGGCGCCGGCTCAGATTACGCAGGCCGGCCCGCAGGGAAAGGGAACTGCGGCGGCTGAGTAGTTGCAGTAGCTGTCCGAAGCCGGCAGTGACCAGCCAGGTGATGATCCAGGCCACCAGGCTGCCCAGTACCAGGGCTGCCATCAACAGGGGGTCCCGCACGTACCATAGCATCAGGCCGCCAATCAGCAGGGTGGACATCAGGTACATCAGGCCGCGGGATAAGGGCGCCGGGGTCAGATCCCGGCGCAGCACCCGCAGGGGCGGCGTTCGCTGCAGCTGAATCAGTGCCGGCAGGCTGAAACCCAGCAGAATAATCACCGCCAGTGCCAGGCCGCTGAAAAAGGGCCGGCTGGAGGGCAGGGGAATATTCGCCGGCAGCAGCCCCGCCAGTAACTCCACCAGCGTGAAATGCAGCACCCAGCCCAGCGCGCCCCCCAACACCCCACTGAGCAGGGCCAGGGCCAGCAGCTGACAGGCAAACACCTGAATGATGGTGCGCGCGCGCAGCCCAAAGCAACGCAGCAGAGCGGCGGTGTCGAACCGGGTTTCACTGAAGTAGCGGGCGCCCATGGCCAGCGCCACGGAGGCCAGCAGGATCGCCATCAGGCTGGCCAGCTGCAGATAACCCTCCGCCCGGTTGAGGGCGGCGCTGACACTGCGCTGGCGGGAACCGATATCCAGAATGGTTTGCCCCGGCTGCAACAAGGGGGTCAGCGTCTCGCGCCAGTCCGCAATGGCCGCGGCCGGCCCCGCGTACTGATAGTAATATTCCACCCGGCTGCCGGTCTGAATCAAGTTGGCGGCCGCCAGATCCTGCTGGTGCATCATCAGCCGGGGCACAAAGGCGTAAAAACTACCGCCCCGATCCGGCTCGAAGGTCAGCACCCGGGTCACTTGTAACTGACTGTCACCCACATAGACGTTATCCCCGATCCCGATGTCCAGGGCACTGAGCAGGCGGGTCTCCACCCAGGCTTCGCCCACCGCCGGTCCATGGTTCACGATACTGCTTGCAGCGAACGGCTGCGGCGCGATTTTCAGTGGCGCTTTCAGAGGGTACTGATCCGTCACTGCTTTGATGGCGCTTAACTGGATCGCATCCCCCGCCATCACCACGCTGGAAAACTCCACCGCCAGGGCCGAAGCTATGCCTTCCGGCGGGTTGGGAAAGTCCGCCGCCACCGGGCTCTTCACCACCAGATCCCCACCCATCAGGTTGGCGCCCTGTACCTGCATGGCGTTGCTGATGCGTTCACTGTGGAAGCCGATGGTGGTGTGCGTGGTGACCGCCACCAGCAGCGCCACCAGAATCAGATTCAGGTGGCCGGAGCGCCAGTCCCGTTTCAGCAGCCGCAATGCCAGGGAAATCGCGGTCATGACACGGGCTCCGCGGCAGCCAGAAGCTGGCCGGCGTTCATGGTCAGGGTGCGCTGGCAGCGGGCCGCCAGTTTCAGGTCGTGGGTCACCAGCACCAGGGTGGTGGATCGGGAGCGGTTCAGCTCAAACAACTGATCGGCAATGGTTTCCCCGGTATGGGTGTCCAGGTTACCGGTGGGTTCATCGGCAAACAGGATGTCCGGCTCGGTGACAAAGGCCCGGGCCAGAGCCACCCGCTGTTGTTCGCCGCCGGATAGCTGACCGGGGTAGTGCTGCTGACGGTTGCCCAGACCCACCTGGTCCAGCATGGCGGCGGCCCGCTGCTGGACGTCTCTGCTGTTGGTGATTTCCAGCGGCAGCATCACGTTTTCCAGCGCGGTGAGATTGGGCAGCAGCTGGAAGGACTGAAATACGAAGCCCACGTGCTGCGCTCGCACCGCCGCCCGCTGATCCTCCGATAACTGCTGCAGCTCCCGGCCCATCAGGCTGACGCTGCCACTGCTGGGAACATCCAGCCCCGCTAGCAGTCCAAGAAGAGTGGATTTGCCCGAACCGGAGTCGCCAACAATGGCCACGGATTCCGCGCCGGCCACCTGCAGATTGATGGCGTTCAGGATCGTCAGTTGATGGTGGGGCATGGCGACGGATTTTGTGAGATTGGAGGCGGTGAGAACCGCTGTTGGCGGTGTTGGGTCTGGGGACATGCTGGGGCGACACCTTCTGTTAATTGACTGTCTGCGAAGCGTCTGGCCGGTATGCCACAGAGGCGGCGCAGACAAGGGGCTATGCTAACAAATGATCAGACCGCGGTTACCGGTATTTAGTTTAATTCTACTGTTACTCACCGTAATGACCGCCGGGCGGGCTGCCGCCGAGGCCAGGTCGGAAACCCTGCTGGTACTGGGTGACAGTCTCAGTGCCGGTTACGGCATTCCCCGCAATCAGGAATGGGTGCATCTGTTGCAGGAATCCCTGACCCGGCAACAGGTGCCATTACGGGTGGTCAATGCCAGTATCAGCGGTGACACCACCGCCGGCGGCCGGGCGCGCTTACCGGCATTGCTGGAGCGTGAACAGCCGGACTGGGTGTTGATCGAGCTGGGCGGCAATGACGGCCTGCGGGGCATGTCGCTGCAGGCCATGGCAGCCAATCTGCAGGCGATGGTGGACATGGTGGAAGCAGCGGGGGCCAGACCGTTACTGGCGGGCATTAAAATTCCGCCCAATTATGGCAGCCGCTACCGCACCCGGTTTGAGCAGGTGTTCGACACCGTGGCGCAGCGCAACGACGTGCCGCTGCTCCCGTTCCTGCTGGACGGCGTGGGCGGGGTTAATGATTTGATGCAGGCGGATCGCATTCATCCCAATATCCGGGCTCAGCCCATCATTGCCGAGAATGTGTGGCAGTTTCTGCAGCCACTGGTGATGGCTGAGCCGGCGGACTCCGGCGCCTGAAACAACGGCCCCTGGCCCGGTGCCTGATCAGGTTGTCTGCAGTGACTGCTCCAGGTTGTCCGCCATATCACCGAACTGCCGGCCCAGGGCCCGTTCCCCCTGATCCGACATACCTCTGGACAACAGCCGCAGCACCTTTACCAGCATGGGATCCCGCAGTCGCCGCTGCTGGGCTTCCTTGACCATGCCCTGCACCGTGTCCCAGGCGGCGATCTGGCAAAAGTTCAGCATCAGTTTGAGCAGGGTTGCAGCCGGCAGCGGGTGATCCCGGTTGAACCGTTGGTAATCGCTGTACACATCCAGCAGCATGTGCATGGCGGCGGGTTCGGACACCGGGCGCGCCAGCAGCTGGTGGGCGTAAGCGTGAAACTGCGGGGCGGCCGGCCGCAGTTTCAGCAGCAGATAACGTTGCTCCAGCACCTGATTGTGGTCGGGATAGCGGGCTTCCAGTTGCTGCAGTTTGCGTTCCGCCGCGTCAAACTGGAACGCCGCCAGCTGTTTCAGAAAGTCGTCCAGAGTGCGGCGGTATTCTTCCTCTTCATCGGGTGCCTGATCCAGGTAATCCTCTTCCACTTGCACCAGGTAACGCCGTCCCACCAGCATCCCCAGGCCCCCCGCCAACAGCCCGCCGGCATGGGCGCTGTAGGCGATGCCGTCGTTACCGCCCCAGACCGCGTTGATCACTTCCCACAGCAGCCACACCGGCAGCATCACCAGGGCCGGCGCGGTGAAGTACCCGAAATAGAACACCAGACTGTAGAAGAAACGAATCCGGCGCAGGCCGTATAACGCGGCGTACATCCCCATAACGCCGGAGATGGCGCCGGAGGCACCCACCAGCGGCAGATAGCCCTGCCAGTTGAACAGGCTGAAGACCAGACCGGCACAGAGCCCACAGAACAGATAACTGAGTAGAAAATAGGTGGAGCCGATGGCGGCTTCCACCGCCACTCCAGTGAGGGCCAGCATGACCATATTGCCGATCAGGTGCAGGCTGTCACCGTGCAGAAACTGGTAGCTGAGATAGGTGATGGGGCGGCTTTGCGCCGGCGTCAGCCCCAGTTTCACGGCGCTCAGCTCCGCCACCATGGCATTAACCTGATCCCGGGCTGCGCGCCACTGGTGGTAAATGTCCTCCCCCCAGAAGCGGCTGTCGGTGCGCGCCATCTCGGCGGCAAACTGCAGATCCTGCAAAATGGACAACACCACCAAGTACCGGTGGTCCGCTTCCCAGAGTTCCTCGATTTGGGCGGCCTGCTCCCCGCGCCCGTGCTGATGCAGGTAGCTGAGGTAATTGGGGTATTCCAGTTCCGGCAGGCCGGCATCCATGTAAAATTCAGCGGCCCGCTGCAGACGCTGGTCATCGTCCCACTGCCAGCCGAAATACACCAGGCTGCAAAGCACAATAATGGCGGCGGTGACCACTGGCGCCCGCCGCCAGTCAATGCCCCGCTCCGCGGGAATAATAAACATGTCGCGGTGTCCCGGAAGAAATGCCTTATTGAATTAAAGCAGAAATTAAAAAAAGCTGAAAAAACAGTTTTTTAGTGAAATAGACCCGGATTTGCCGCCAGCCGGCCCAAATTCTGCTGTGACTGATTGGTCACTGCAAAATTGGTTAAATAATGAGCTTGCAAAGCGGCAGAGTTTGCTATATTTAAATCATAAGTTAAATTAATAAATACAGTTTTCTCAACGGGTTAAGATAAATTGCCCTGCTGTCTGTGGATGGTTGCGGAAAACTCAATGCGTAATGAAACGCTTCAGGGAAACAAGTATGCCGGGAGGTACTGGGAAAATGGAAGACAACGGGGCAAACGATAATTCAAGGAATTCCGTGTTGACCAAGTCAGAGCTGATCGAGCGGGTGGCGCAGCGGCAATCACAATTGTCGCAGAAAGACGTGGAACTGGCGGTGAAAACCATGCTGGAAGAAATGTCTCAGGCACTGGCCACCGGGGGACGCATTGAAATCCGGGGTTTTGGCAGCTTTTCCCTGCACTATCGCGCACCGCGCCTGGGGCGCAACCCGAAAACCGGTGAATCGGTGGATCTGAGCGGTAAATACGTTCCCCATTTCAAACCCGGTAAAGAACTGCGGGACCGGGTCAATAACCCCGAGACCGCGGAAACCTCCTCAGCCTGATCGCTATTCGCTTGAATTCCCAGATAAAAACGGCATGATTACCGCATGCCGTTTTTTATGCGTGCCAGCGGTGCGTGACTTGCCAATACCTTAGGGCGGTTTATGGGAAACATAATCAAGATATTTTTGCTGCTGGCGGTGATACTTCTGGTGTCGCTGGTTCTGGGTATGTATCAGATTCAGAATGATCATGACATCCAGGTGGATCTGATTTACTTTGCCGAGCCCATCGAAATGAGTGTGGCCCGGTTTGGCATGGCATTCTTTTTTGGTGGCGTGTTGGTGGGTATCGGCTTGTGTGTATTGATTTGCCTGGTGTTGGGTATTGAGTTGAAGGCGGCCAGACGGCAGGCGAAGAAACTGGCCAAAGAACTGGAAAAAATGCGTGAGCGAAACCTGAAGGAACCCACCTGATATGGTGGATTTGTTTGTCGGCATTCTGCTCTTTGTCGCCATTGTTATAGGCTGGCTGCTGGGCAAGACAGAACGCCGGCGCAGCATCACGCCGGAACCCGCCGGCGGGGTGGGCAAAGAGTATTTCGATGGCCTCAATCTGCTGCTCAACGAACAGCAGGATGAAGCCATGGACCTGCTGCTGAAAACCCTGGATGTCAACGGCGATACTTTTGAAACCCATATTGTGATGGGCAGTCTGTACCGTCGGCGGGGGGAGGTGGACCGCTCTATCCGTATTCATCAGGATCTGCTGGCCCGCTCCGATCTCGCCAAGGCCCAACATGCCGCGGTCAAACTGGAACTGGCCCGGGATTATCTTAAGGCCGGCGTGCTGGACCGCTCCGAACGCCTGCTGAAGGAAATCGCCGACGAGGCCGGTCACAACCAGACCAAGGCCCTGGAATACCTGATGACCATCTACGAGCAGGAACGGGAATGGGCCCAGGCGGTGGGCGTGGCGGAGCAACTGGCGGCCAAGGGCAAACCGGTCCAGGTGGGGCTGGCCCACTATCATTGCGAACTGGCGCAACAGCATATGAAAATGGGTGATTATGTACAGGCCCGGCGCGAGTTGAAAAAGGCCCTGCAGGTGGATCGCTCCTGTGTCCGGGCCAATATGGTGCTGGCGGAGCTGGAGACCGAATCCGGTAATCCCCGGGACGCGGTGAAGGCGTTGCGGCGGGTGCTGGAGCAGGATCCGGCCTTTGTCCCCGATACTCTGTCCCTGCTGCGAGAGAACTATCAGCGGCTGGACCAGATGAACGAATTGTCCCGCTATCTGTTTGAATGCCTGGAGAAATCCCCCGCCATTTCCATCGTTATTGTGCTCTCTGAAATTGTTACCTCACTGGAAGGGGAGGCGGCGGGGGCCTACGTGCTGTCGGAATATCTGAAAAAGCGACCCTCGGTGAAGGGATTGGACAAACTCATCAGTTTGCAGATGGCCCGGGCCGATGGTGATGAAAAGGAAAACCTGGCCATTCTCAAGGCCTTTACCGAACGCTTGATTAAAGACAAACCCATCTACCGGTGTGCCGAGTGCGGTTTCGACGGCAAGTCACTGCACTGGCGCTGTCCCAGCTGCAAAACCTGGGGCTCGGTGCGGCCCATTCAGGGGCTGGAAGGCGAGTAAGTGCCGGCAGAATGTTATCCAGGAGTCTTCCCATGACATGTCAATCCCCCGTGATTGTGGCGTTGGATTTCCCCCACCAGGATCAGGCCCTGGCACTGGCGGACCGGCTGGACCCCGCCCATTGCCGGCTTAAGGTGGGCAAGGAACTGTTCACCCGGGAAGGCCCTGCCATGGTGACGTCGCTGCAGCAACGGGGTTTTGAGGTGTTCCTGGATCTTAAATTCCACGATATTCCCAATACCGTGGCCAAGGCCTGTGCGGCGGCGGCGGACCTGGGGGTCTGGATGCTTAATGTCCACGCCAGCGGCGGCCGGCGCATGATGGAGGCGGCGCGGGAGGCGGTGATCCAGGCCGGCAGCAACACCCGGCTGATCGCAGTGACCGTGTTGACCAGCATGGAGCGGGAGGATCTGGCAGAGGTGGGGCTGGATCTGGAGCCCCTGGAGCAGGTGCAGCGGTTGGCGGCCCTGGCCCGCGACTGCGGTCTGCAGGGGGTGGTGTGTTCCGCGCGCGAGGCCACACCCCTGAGGCAGGCGCTTGGCAACGGGTTTCAGCTGGTCACTCCGGGCATCAGGCCGGAAGGTGCCCAGGCTGGTGATCAGCGGCGGGTGATGACACCGGCCCAAGCCCGGGACGCGGGCGTGGATTACCTGGTGATCGGCCGCCCCATCGCCCAGGCGGCGGATCCGGGCGCCGCCCTGCAGGCAGTGCTGGACAGCTTGAAACAGCAATAAATTTGCCCCCTGGCGGTCTTTACTGTGTGTGACACTGTCAGCCACAGGGAGATTACCCATGGTCCGCTGCCTGCTCATGCTGCTGTGCTGGCTGGCCCTGGCGGGGCCGGTCCAGGGGCGGGATGAGAATTTCATCATTCTGCTGCCCATCGATATTAATGCCGCCGATGCCACCACCCTGGACCGGGCCCTGGCGGGTGTGGGACCGAAACGGGCCGCCGCCATTGTTCAGGATCGGCGTCAGCACGGCCCGTTTCAGACTGTGGAGGACCTGACCCGGGTCAAGGGTATTGGTGAAGGAACCATCAAAAAAAACCGGGGTCGAATAGAGGTCCGGTGAAATAATTCCTTTTCTTAGCCAGACGGGCTTTCTATACTGCGCCGGACCCAAAGTATAACCAGGAGGATGGTGTGGCTGCATGGCGTCAATCCCGTTTCGGAATCCTAACCGCCCTGATCTTCGGGGTCTGCTTGCTGATATCCCCCTGGGCCAGCGCCCAGAACGAGGACCCCGGCAAGCTGATCAACACCCTGTTCGAAAAGATCAATGAGCGGCTGAACGCGGAACAGGACAAAATTGCCGCGGATAAAACCTACCTTATTACTATCGGCAATGAGATGCTGGCGCCCTATGTCAGTTTCGAAACCATGGCCAAGCAGATTCTGGGCAAAAACTGGCGCAAGATCACTCCGGATCAGCGGCGCCGTTATACCGATGCCTTCCGTGAGCGGGTGTCGGTGTCCATGGTGTCCCAGTACGATCCCACCCGTCAGTACGATCTCAACGTCACCGGTTCCCGCACCAACGACCGCGGCGATCGCGCGGCGGTCAGCAGTGTGGTTACCGACAAATCCACCGGTGAACAGCACAACATCAGTTACAAGTTGTATGTGGACCGGGAGACCGGCAACTGGCAGGTGTACGACGTAGTGGTGGAAGGCGTCAGCGTGCTGCAGAGCTTCAAAACCGCCAGTGCCCAGGATTTCAAACAGAACGGCATTGAGCACATGATTGCCCAGCTGGAAAACGGCAGTGCCAGTCAGCGGCAGGAAACCGCTAATCCCTGATATCCGGAAGGCCCGCCTTCAGCGCATGGAGTTGAGATTCTCCCGGGTTTTCAAACGGGCATCCCGGCGTACCTGGGCCCCCTGATAGCGGCGGAGCTCCGCATCCGTTTGTGGGTCGATCTCCGGTACATTACAGGGTTTGTTGTCCGGCCCCAGGGCCACAAAGGTAAAGTACGCTGAGACGATGTGTTTCACCTCTCCGGAAAACGAATTCTCCGCCTCCACCCGCACCCCGATCTCCATGGAGCTGGACCAGGTGCGGTTGACGGCAGCGCTGATCAGCAGCGTGTCGCCGTCTTTCGCCGGTGCTTTGAAATGAAACGAATCCACCGACGCCGTTACGCACACCTTACCGCTGTGGCGCTCCGACACCACCAGCGCCACCCGGTCACATAACGACATCACCAGGCCGCCGAATACGGTGTAATGGGCGTTAAGGTCGTTGGGAAAAACCTTGTAAACGTGATTGTGAACGGCCGATGCCGATACGGGTTTGGGACTGTCGGTGTGGGTCATGCTGATATCCTGATATATTGCTGAGGGCGCCTGCCACTGTCCTACTGTAACCGGGCCCCGGGGAAAGTAAACTGCGCCGGCAAATGATGCCGGACACTTAAGTGAGGCAACCATGACTGCACTGCTGGTAACCGGTGGCGCCGGTTTCATTGGATCCAACTTTGTGCGGCACTGGCAGGCCCGTTTTCCCGGGCAGCGGATTCTGGTGCTGGACCGGCTCACCTATGCCGCCAACCCGGCCACCCTGGAGCAATTGCAGGCTCTGCCTGACGTCACCGCCGAAGTGGGCGATATTGCAGATCAGGAAC
>MDSW01150615.1_pt1 | contig 14157 bp, 9 predicted proteins | sample 811171 | NCBI WGS metagenome assembly MDSW01 (sample SAMN05326641, study PRJNA326480) | marine metagenome | isolation source: seawater | place: Atlantic Ocean: North West | collected 2012 | reverse complement strand
TTCTATTTCTGCTTTATACAAATTATTTTCAGATTCAATTAATGCTTTTTTAAATGTGCTCCATGATAAATCAACTCCCTCGGGAATTCGAATTAATAAATCCTTTATCCTTCTAGCAGATTTAGGAATCTCTGAAAAATCTACTTTCATTTGATATGCATATTCAATATCATTTTGTTTTTCAAAAATTAATTGAACATCCCTTGATCGTAAAACAGGCGCGCCATAGGTAACTTTTTTTGTGGAATTTACAACAATATTTTGATCGTTAATTTTTATATTCATTTCCATTGGCTTGGATGAGAAAGAAGGCTGATCAAGGTTTAATTTAATTCCTAAGTTTTTAATTTGAATTTTCTCCATTGTCTGAAAAGCGTCATTAATAAAAACTATCAATTGATTGCCTTCAATGGTATATGAAGGCTTCTTTTTTTTATTTTTAGAAGAAAAAATTTGTGTTTCTTCAGTATCAAAATAACTATATATTGCCTCAGAAAGCTGTAAAGTTATGCGATCTATGTCATCAAATAAAAAGGGTGAATTATTGGTAATTAAAATGTCTGGCAAGATATAGGAATTAATTTTATTATCAATATTTTTAGTATATTCAATGTTTTCTAGCAAATTAATATCAATATCATAAATTTTAAAATCTGCCAATAAAGGTATCGTTGTTTTTTGTCTATAGCTCTTAAAACTTCCTGGTTGTACACCTAGAAACATATCAAATTTTTCTTCTGATTTTTTAGGATTATTAAATAATATATTTTTAATAATAATTTTATCTTGAATTGGTTTTAAAATTTCCATATTAAGTTTTTGATTATTAATTGAAAATTTAATTTTATCATTGTGATTTGATTGAATTTTTTGATCTAACCTAAAAGACAATTCGCTAGAATTACTTAAATCTAGCCAAAGTAAATCTTGAGGCTGAAACACAGATGACACATTATCTGAAAAAATTTCCAAAGACTCCAATGAAGGATTATCTTCAGAAGTAAAAATAATTTGAGAACGATCAATGTCTGCAGAAATTGTTCCAAAAGAAATTTTATTGTTGCAATAAATCTCATCTGAATTATCAAACCCTGCAAGTTGCGTTTTTAAATTAAATAAAGGAATAGATTGTTGTTTGTTTTGGAATCTGAGATCTTTGATTTTTAAAGTATCAGATAATGACAACGATTCTTTTAAGGTAAGTTGTAGATTTTTTTTATCAAGTAAATTAATAGAATATTTTGAATCTTCGGATTTTATAGAATCTGCCCATTTCAATTCAATTTCATCTGGGACAATCAAATTTATACGCATCCCAGCATTTAAAAATTGCTGCTCATTTTGTTTAATCAGCAAATTGGGAACAGTATAATATTCATCCATATTGTTAATAGAAATGAAGGGCAAATTCAACGAAGAGTCCAACCAAAACTCTATATCGTGAATTTTGATATCATTATTAGATGTTGCAATTTGCATATACTCTTTAGAATGTCTCTGTAAAATATTATTCCTTCTTCTCCTTTTATTTTTCTTTTCTAAAGATGTGGGATCAAAATTAGCTGATAAATATAACTTGGATGTATTTAATCCTGATGAAAGAATGGTAAGATTTTCAAAAACAAGGCTAGAACATTCAATAGATTGTTTGACTTCCAAGAACAACGAAGAATCATATAAATAAATATCAAAATAATCTCTGCTGATTTTTTTACCATCAGCAATAATATTTATTTTTGAAAAATTATCAATCCAAGATATCCCTGGATCTAAGCCAACTTTAAAATATCGACCTTGTGTAAAATATTGCTGGTCATTTTGCTTCAATTCAAAATTTATGATTAACGGCAACTTGGAATCATTAAATTTATAATTTTTTAATAGATCTATTGTAATATCAGATTTTATTATTTCAACACCAATATTAATTGAATTATTTAATTTCTCTAAATCTACAGTTTGGCTATTTTGATTAAGTATTGCGGAATTAAAATAAGTGCCCATTTGAATGCTTCCATGAAAAAAATCCTGTCTATTAAAAATAATTGGGACTTTTTTTATTTTCAATACATCTTCAGAATTAATTGACTCCAACAAAGGAATTTCAATAATTGCATTATCGACATTACCATTTATTGAATGAACTATAATTTGTTGATTAATTTTATCTGATGCGCTTCCTCCAAAATTATTATATACATTAACATAAATTCTTTCAGCTATGTACTTGTCATTTTCATTTTCAATAATAGGATAAACCGTACTTTGATTAGTTTGAATGCTGCTTCCATCATCTTTTTTATAAATAAAGGTATTTGATTTTTTAAATAGTGAAGAAATAATCCTTGCATCCCAGCTGACCACTTGATCTGAATCCACATATAAATAAATACTGTTTTCTGCACTAATTTCTTCATTCTTTAAATAAGAAAAATCTATGCGTATTTCATCAACTATGCCTTGAGTATCATCTATATGGTAATGATATGCTCGATTAATATTAGACGATGAACAAATTGCAATGTTCAATACAATAAATAAATATAATAGAGAATATAAATTTATTTGATGATAAAAATTCAACATATATGACATGCTTTGTTTTTTAAATATTCTATAATATGTGCTAAAAAATTTCGTTTTCATAATCTATCTAAATTCTAATCTCCCGAACTGAAGTATTTAGATGCTTCTATCAACTCATTAGTATATTCGTGATAATTTTTATTTACCTCAAGTTTAAATTTTCGTGGCGCATTAAATTCCTCAACAATTTTGCCGTTTTTATTAATTAAATCTCCAAACATAATAATTACTCTATTGCACACGTTACTTACTACTCCTATATCATGCGAAATTAATATTAATGTGAGAGGGTTATTAGATTTTTGTCTTTCTTTCCACTCTTCTTTAATATAGTTTAATATATCTAATTTAATTGATGCATCTAAACTTGCCAACGGTTCATCTGCTATAATAATTGACGGATTCATACACATCACTTTTGCTATACTTACTCTACGCCTTTCTCCGCCACTTAAAGATCCGTTAGAGGCTAATATTTTTTTATCTTTCAAAAAATCATCAAAAGAAACGTTTGAATTTAAAAACTGTGTTCTAATTACTTTTTCATAAATAATTTTTAATAAACTGGCCTTATCAAGATTTGGGTTACCTATTTTAGCAGCCTCCATTAAAGTGCTAATCACTGGCATTTTTAAATTTAACGCTGAACGTGGATTTTGAAATATCATTTGCACGTCTCTTCTTAACTCCTGCAAATTTTTATATGATGTATCTAAATAATTAATTCCTTTTTTGTTTAAAGGTATATGAAAATTTAAATCACCTGACAAACTCCTAATGCCAAAATTTTCTCTTTCATCTTGATTAATTAATCCAATTAAAACTTTCCCTAAGCTTGATTTCCCGCAGCCACTTTCTCCAACAAGTCCAACAAAATCACCCTGCTAAATAGCTAAATTAAATTTAGGGCCAATTTGAAAGCCCGAACTATTGTAAACAAGGTTCAAATCTTTTAATTCTATAACATTCATTCTTGATCCTTTAAAAAAGACCAGCATTTAACCCATGGTATTAGCGGATCTTCATTATTATTTATACTGCCATCAGCTATATTGATAGCTGGCGGCATTACTTGCGCACATAAATTATTTTTTGATTTATGTTCACATAAACTGTAATATGGACAGCCATCAAAATCATTATCAATGTTATTGCCCTTATTAGAACTTTTAGTTTTAAAATTTGATTGCGTAATATTAATTAATTTTGACGTATATGGATGGTGTTTTTTAGAACTTAAAAAATCTTTAGAAAATCCGTTTTCAATAATTTGCCCCTGATACATTACATTCATTCTTTTTGTAGCTCTTCTAACCATATTTAAATCATGTGAAATAAAAATCATCGAAAAATTTTTAGAAATACTATCTTTTAATCCTTTAAATTTTTCAACAACTATCTTTTTTAAAGTTACATCTAATCCAGTAGTTGGTTCATCAGCAATCAGTAATTTAGGCTTTGTTAATGAAGATAGCACAATCATTGCTCTTTGTCCTTGACCGCCGCTTAATTCACGAGGAAGTGCGTTTTTAAAACTATTATTATTAAGTTTTAAATTATCTAAAATAGGCTCCATATCATTAACCTCTTTTGATGGGTGCAAATTTTGCAAATTGCTCATTTGCCTATACATAGACCAATAAGGATTCATAAACGAAAGAGGATCTTGCAAGATAATTGACACAAATTTACCTGGGATGTTATTATCTTTTGAGGATTTTAAAATATTTGGAATATTCTTTTTATTATTAAACGGAATATATTTATATGAATATATATAACAGTGTGTAAACTTCTTTTCAGATTCAGATAAAACATAATTACTAGTGGCACATTTTATATTTTTATAATCACCATCTTTGTTATATAAAGTTAAACGAGTGTTTTTATCAACAACAGTATTAATTGGAAAATCAACAATGCCTTTTTTAATTGAAAGATGCTGCTTGTTCAGGTAAGCACTAGATATATATTTGTTAAAATATTTATTATTATCAGTATTTAAAATTGAAATTTTATTATTGTTTTCATTATCATAAAGTTTAATTTGCCCAGAAACAATTCCTGGATTAAAATCAATCATACCAAAAACCGATTTCATGGTTAGGCTTTTTCCACAACCAGACTCTCCAACAAGGCCTAAGTACTCACCTTCAAAAACCGATAGATTAACATTTTTTAATAATGTATATGTTTTCTTTTTATCAATAAAAAAACGTAAAATGAAATTTTGTCCTTCATTTTCAATTTTAGAAAATGCAATTGTTAGGTTTTTTATATTTAAAAATTTCTTCATTATTATTTGGTTTCTGTAATAATTAAGACTCTGTTTCCAAGCCAGCGTATTGAGAGACATAAAAGAATGATAAAAACAAAAGGTGTTATGGTTAAAACAACATCTTGATACATCTGCATATTAATTAAACGGCCAATTTCTGAAATGTTTACATCATATCTAGAAATTAAATTACCCAATGAAATCTGATCGTGTGACGACCCCTTTCCAAAATAAGTGAGAAAAATTTCAATCATTATTGAGAATAGAAAAAAATTAATCGTTTGTAAAATTAAAACCCCTTTAGACTCATAATATAAAATATGCTTAAATATTAAACTATATTGACTAATACCGGAGGCTTTTGCAGCTAAAATAAATTCTTCTTTTCTAAGTTTGTTAATTATACCCTCTAACTGAATTGATAGCTTGGGTGATGAAAACAATGACAAAATAAAAATAGTTAAACTTAGACGTATTTCAGGATTTTGTATATGTAATTGAAAAAATAAAACGCTGATAATTAATACTATTAATAATGGAACGCTTTGAAAAAACTCTGTAATTATATCACAAAAGTCTTTTAAAATATATTTAAAACTGTACTTTTTTGATTGATTAAAGTTATGCTGAATCAAGCCCATGCCCAAACCTAATCCAACTCCAAAAATCAAGAAACTTAATGAGCCAAAAATTGAAATTAAAATATTATATCTAAATGCAGAAGATAAAGTTACCGCATAATCTCTTCTAAATTCATCTGTTCCAAGCGGCAAAAGAATTTTTTCATTTGTTACAGGATGACTTAGAGTAGGGGAGGCGTATGCGCCAACATTTAGTCTTTGATTAACTTGATGATCAGAAATATTTTCCCAAAATGTGATCAGAATGAGCATACTTAATAAAACAAAAAATAAAAAATTAATTATATTTTTCATCTTTTAAACTCCATTAAATATTTTAATAACACTACTCTCAAAGTATTCATGCTACAAATTGTTATAATTACAAGCATTGAAATTGCAAGAAAAATATTAGATTCTGGAACGGTCGAACTAACGTTAGATGAGTAAGAAAATGTATAGCTCTTATTATCTAAAAAATATTTCCACAGCAAATATCCTAACCCTGATTTTTGAAAAATCATTTCAAAAATCATGCAATTTGAAAAGAATATAATCCATAATGAAAATAATTGATTAATACTATTAATTGTAAAACTTCGCCTCATATGCTTCCAAACATTATCACCCCATGCTCTAGCTGCAATAATAAAATCTTTAGAATTTAGTTCTGACATATCAGTACTTTGCAGAGATGATAGTTCGTAAAAAGCATTAGAGCCAATTGCAATAATAATAATTCCTAATAAATACGATATTTCATTTTGATAAATTGAATAAATAATTATACCAATAATTAAAACATGGATTGTAGAAAGCCATTCAATAATGTTTTTGACAAATTGAGAGGCGCTACTTTTTTTAACAATAACAAAATAATTAAGAAATAAAGATGTAGAAAACGCCAATATAATAGATAAAACTGTTGTAAAAAGGGTTAATAAATATTTAGGACCTATACTTATTGTATTTGATGTATCTTTAAAACTAAACAAAATAATGTTCGACCCATCAACACTTTGACCGTATTGTCCAATTAAAAAATTAAAAACCCATTTAAAATATCCTGTCAATATATTATAAATAGATTGATCAGAGTGAATAATGAGATATGTTAAGAAACTAGTTCCTAAAATAATAAAAAATAATTTTTTAATATTATAAATAATAACTTTTCTCATTTATCTTGGCTCAATAGTCCAATCTTTAATAGTTGTAAAAAATGTTAGCGGGGTTATAGATAAGTCATGAACAATATTTCTATAAAAACAATGCGGACTAACGCTCCACAAAAACAAGTAAGGCAAATTTTCATAACAGTGTTCATGAATTCTTTCGCCTAGTTCAATTTTTGCGCGCACATTAGTAGTGTTTTTAAATTTTCTAAAAAGATCAGATAAAACAGGATTATTATAACCTGTAATATTGCCTAAATGTCCTGTGTTATCAGGATTAAATAAAGGCCAAATATTGTTATCCCAACTAAATTCATATTTTCGATATGCTAAATCCCAATAAGAGGAGTCTTGAATTTTTTTATTAAACACTTCGCGATCTAGGCCATCCAAAATAATAGAAATGCCATATTCTTCAAACGATTCTTGTATAAGCTTGAGCGCATCATGCTCTCTAGATCCATCTTGAACAAATAATGTTGAAAAAATAATTCTAAATTCTAATTTTTCCCACTCTCCATTATTTTTGTTTAAAATATGAAGCATGTTGTCAATTTTTTTAATATTTAAATTTTCAAGTTTATTAACTATTTTTTGATAATCTGATTCATAGCGATCCAAGAGTCCTTCTTTATAAATACCAAAAGAGGGATGAAATGGTCCTGTTATATCCCTGCCTTCAGTTTGATAGCTTTGAAATGTAATATCTTGATCGTGGATCATCTCATCTAAAATGACTCGAAACTCCTTAGAATCAAGCGGAGACTTTCTAGTGTTAAATGCTAGTCCAACCCACGAATTCTTTTCATAGGACTGTCTAACCGCGTGAGAATATCCTTTTAAGCTTCTAATCGCAACAATACTTGAAATTTCTTCTACCAACAAATCCAAACCTTTCTTTTTCTTGGTTTCTGCATTATAAGATTTATTATTTGGTATTTTAAAATTATTAATCATATTAGTCATGATAGGTTCCGTTGTCAATTGAATTTCTTCAATATTCATTGGCGGAGGAGCATAATAATGATACCCATTTCTAGACATATTAATTGTTTTCTGTGCTCCCCTTGTATTAATAGAATCTATTTTAAACATTCCGCCGCCTAATGGCTTTTTAGAATATTCATCACCTGGCAAAATCACGCCTAAACTTCCAATTATATGACGAGGAAGCATATAAAGATTCGGAATGCCCTCCATTACAGTTTTAAAAAATGATTTAACATTAGCGTCATATGGAATCATTTTAAAACTTTTATCAGAAATTTTTTCAATAGATATTTTTTTTGCAATTTTGGAAAACTCTAATCTATCTGAATCTCTATATAAGTTAAATGTAAAAATAATATCATCAGTTGTTATTGGCTGACCATCTTGCCAATAAGCGTCATCTTTAATTTTTAAAAGAATTTCTGAAGAATTTGATTTATCTGGCAATGATTCTACTAAATCAGGTTGCTTCTGCAGTTTTTCATCTCTATACCATAATCTCGAATGAAACAGTTCCTGAAAACGATATTGTCTCCATGTATTTTCAGAATTTATTGGATCAAGTGATTCAATTTCAAATGCTTTTTCAGCATATTTAATCCCGTAATAATTTTGCGCAATCATATTGCTAGATATAATAAATAATAAAAAAAACAGTTTTATATTTTGCATGTTCATCTCCTAAATGTAAAAATTAATTTATTCTCTTCCTTCGTCAGCTCCACCAATTCCTCCAATAGTCGAAACTACCCAGGTTTTAAATGTTGCATTTAAATCATTAAAGTACTGATCTGGAACCTGTACATAATGATCCCTAAAATATTGATACCAAGATGGTATTTTGGCTCCATGCCAATGTCCCATTCTCATAAATTTTAATAATAAACTTGGATAGTTATTATAGATCCAATCCTGCTTATCTTTCGTACAATTAAACCAAAAACTTGTTATAATATCTTCTGAGAGTGCAATTTCATTATTTTTAAAATTAAGCTCAGCTAAAGATGCAATAATCTCTGGAGCATAAAAAATATTTTCAATTTTTTTACAATTATACAAAATAAAACTATCATCAATAACTCTTAAGCCTGCTAATTTTCTTTTTAATAAGTATAATAATCTTAATTCTCTGTCTTCAACAATCTTATAAATTTTTTCAGAATCTTTTAGATCTAAAATATTATATAATTCTAATTCTACCATAAGATCAATCACCTCAATATCTAAAAAATCAACAATGTAGCTTTGATCATCAAAAGTGTTGAGCAGATTAGTTAAAAAAGTAACGCTTAAAGTTTGATCATATGTTTTTTGTAATTCGATTTTATTATCTGACTTAGCATACAAAATAGATAGCTTTAAAAGGCATGAAATCCTCCTGTCTTCTGATACGCCCTCACTGTTAAGATATTTGTTTAAATTATAAATTGCCTTATCTAAAGATAGCTTGGCATAGTAATCAAAAAGCTTTGGGTTATAAATTGTATATTCGCTAATTGAAAACAATCGAGGGGGCTTTGTGTTTGATAAATCAGAATATGACTTATCAAGACCATAGGTGCTCCTCACTAAATCACCATATTCATCAAATAAATTATTAAACTCCTGGTTGCTAAAAAGAGGCAAGCCATAAAAACGATCAAGCGCTGGCTGATTATATAAATTGTTATTTAGTTCAAAAAGAAAATCTCGAGCTGCTATAAACTCAAAATAACGCTTAAAATGTAAATTTCCCATAGCATATTGTCTAGGTGCAGCTGAATCATAAATAGCATCAGTTAAAATATTTTCTAATAAATTAAAATTATAGACTTTAAATTCATTAAAATATTTTTTATTTTGATTCTCTAGAGCGTCTCTGTAAAACAAAGAATCTATTTTATTTTCATTTAATGATATGGCTCCTCCATCTAAAATATGACTTTCATTCGAATGAAAATATATTTTTAAAAAAAGACCTAAACAGCCCGTAATAATAAATAAAAGAACAAAATTTTTCATAACTTAACTAATCTATTTTTTTATTTTCAAAACATTCTTGATATTCATTTTTTTCCTCACCTGTCAATCCAGCGGAATACTTCATATATCTTGAATATAATAAATCATTTATTTGTTTAATTTGATTTGCTTGATCGATTGCAAACGCATCCCCTGCGATATTATCATATTGAATAAAGGTTTCATCCATCAAATAGCAAATTGAACTTAAAATTTGCATTCTCAATGATTTTTCATCCTCACCGCAGTTTTGACCTGTAAGCGGACACAAGCTAATATACTTATTAAAAGAAAGGTCCATTTTTCCGCTATTGGGACGCCATATATCGTTTAATAATTTTTCATCTATTTGAGTAATGTTTGACATTAAAAATGCATGAAGGTTATAATAGCTAGGGTTTTCTTCACACACACCTTCTCTAGAGCCCTCTAAAACAACATCCCAGGTTTTAACTGCATTTAAAGTTTCATCATTTAAATGATTTTTGTAAATATCTGCAACTTTAATTTTTGCATCACAATAATTTTTATTCCCCTTGGGCACTTTATTGCAATTTTCAATTGCTGCTTGATACTGTCCATTGTTAAAGGCTTCATTACAATTTGTATAATTGTCATCCATTCTAAAATCTAAGTTATTTTTAGCTCTATTAATATTTCTAATTTCTGTTATTGGCTGCGTAAACCCCTCTGGCTGAAATGTAAACTTATACTCACCATAATTAGGAAGCTCTAATTGTGAAAGACCATCACCTTTTAATTCTTTTGTAAAATCTTCATTTTCTGCATATTCAACAATAACAGGCACGCCTCCATTTGTTAATACTGTAAGAATTGCATTTTTTAAATAAAATCCCCAGTTTTTAACTTTTTCTTCTAAATTCAAAGTAATTGTCTCATTATGCTGAACTGCAATATCATTAATTAATGCATTAACAACAATATCATACGCTCCACTTTCATAAACTTTAATTTCTGCTTTGCCATTATCAATGTTAAATGTTGAACTTTTATTAGGCGGCGGGTTAATATCTATTGTCCCAATGCCTGGAATCCCAAATTCTGCATCTTCAACGGTTACATTTAATGTTAATGGGTTGGTAAATAACATCACATCATGAATTTCATTATTTTTTTTAAAATTGAATACTATCACAGTATCTCTATAAATTGCTTTCTTGCTCGAAAATTTTACCTGTACCGGCTCATTTAAATATTTAGGTTTAATTTTTGCATTTCCATATTCATCAACAGCTGAATTTCGATCATAACAGCTTACCAGCGCATCTGTAATAGGGCTTCCAAAAATATTTTTTAATTTTACTGTTTGATTAAGCTTATTAAGCGCTGCAGATGCTTCTGTTTTGCTGGTTTGTATATCCCATTCCAATTGTACTGGCTCGAACATTTCTTTTTCGATGTATAATGTATATTTACCATATTTATCAATTTTAATTTTGGCAAACCCCGCATTATCTGTTGTTGCAATATTTTGATTGTTTAATTTCAACTGAACGCTTGGCATAGGAGTTGATCCATCTCCATAAAAAGTGTTTACATATAAATACGCAACAGGCTTTAACTCAAAATTTATATTATAATTTGATGGATCATAATTGAATGAACTTTTATGATCATAATAATTAACATTATTATCTGAAAAGCTTAAATCAAAATTTTGATTTACCTTTAATGGATTTAAACTAATATCTCCCATTGCATCTGCTTCATACTCTTGGCCATTAACAGAAACTAAAACATTGGAAATGTTCTGCTTTGTCTCCTCATTTAAAACATTTATTATTACTGGAGGCAATTCTTTTAATGTAATAAAATAGTTATTAATATCATCCCCTGGAACAATACTTAAAGTAGTATCAACATCATAATAATAGTCTAATTTAATGCTAACATCAATTTTTGAATTTTTGTATTCAAACAATTCGCGTAATGTTCCAGATGTGTTTGTTGCGCCAATATTTTGATTATTTATATCCACATTTACCCCTGGCAGCGCATTTCCATTTCTATTATTAAATTTAAAATCGACAAATGTTACCTCATACATATCTATAGACTTTACAGCTAGACGATTGTCTTTAGATACATTAATTTTAAAGGATGTTGTTTGAAATTGATTTTTTGAATCTATAATATTAATTTTATAATCTCCAGATTTTGAAAAATGTAATTTATATTGTTGTTTGTTTAAGTCAAGCTTTGCATCAATCAAACAATTTTTTTCACATTCAAATTTTAAGCCTTCAACTGCTTGCTTTGTGTTAAAATTTGTTGCCTCGACATATTGTATCAAAGGGCTAATCATATATTGTTTTGAATTTTGACCGGGCTGAAGCGTTAAAGATTCAGAATAATTTATAAAACCATTTTTTGATAGCTCCACATTTAATGGTGCATTTGAGTATTTCATTTTATATAGCAATTCGCCCTGATTGTTTGTAGTTTCAGTTAATGGATTGCCGTCAATAATAAAATTAACTTTTTCTAATGATTCATTGTCTTCACCAACAACATGAAACAGGACGCTGGTTTTTTGATATAAAAATTGATTTAAAACAGATCCATTATTGTTTTCAGAAATTGCAACGTCTAAAATCGTATCTTCATACTTATTATTAGGATCAGTCACTAGCAATGAATAGTTTTTGTTTATCGAATTAAAAGGGACTTCATACACTCCGTCAACATGCTTGCCAACAAAAACATCTTTAATAGATATCAATAAATCATCGATAGGCTGGCTAGTGCTATAGTCAGCAATATTAAACTGTAAATAGATTGGATCTATATAATAAGTTTTATCATTTGCGTCTGCTGCAATCCTGTAAGATTGACTGAATTTTAAATATTTTGGAACATTGATAGCTAAATTCATTGTTGAGCCAACACTATTTCCATCATATTTGTAAAATATGGCTCCTTCTCCATTTGTTTTTCCAAGAAATGCATCATCAGCATAGACGTTGATGCTAGATACTGGATCTTTAGTTTGGCTATTTAAAAAAACAAACTTTTGGCTCATGCCTTTAAGAAGTTTGACTATGTGATTTTTTTTATATTTTTCTTTAACAACAACTTCCAATGATTGCGTAGAATAATCTGGACAATCTATAGTGAAATCTATTTTATCATTAATTTTATAATTTCTATCCCATAAATTTTCTTTTGGAATGGTGATTTGGAATCCTCCATCTGACTTTTTAACAGCATCAAATTGAATTTGGCTGCTTGATATCTTTGCATCGTGTAATATGGAATTAGTATTTAAGTCCATTGGATTAATTTCAAAAAACATTGCTTCTTTTAAATGTACGTGCATGTTAATCACATCATCAAACATAATGTTTTCATAGGCCATATCCATAGGTCTATCAGATTTAATATAATATTTATCACTTAAAAATCTCAACTTAATAGATACTTTTTCTTTTAAGTTAAATTGCGCCTCCCCTTTAGAGTTAGTACTTAAAATTTCAAGAGTTTTGTTGTTTCCATCTTTTATCACAATCTCAATGTTTTCCACTGGAAGATTGGATGTTTTAAAGGTGATTTTTTTAATTGTTGTTTTTTATCAACCTCAATAGTTTTTTGGTTGGCGTTTATGCTGTCTTCTGATTTCCCTCCATATATCAAATAACCAACACCTAGAACTACTAAAACAGCAAACAAAACATAGGATACTGGCGATGATCCGCTGCCATTATTATTGTCTGGATTATTAAAATTATATTTATCTTGAATGTTTTTTTTATTTTCCGCCATTTTTATCCCTTATTTATTATTCTTTTAATTCAATTCCGCTATCTTCAACTTTAGGCGTTAAGGCTCTCGTTTCAAAATCAATGATTTTTTTAGGAACCAAAAACCTATAACCTAAATCATTCGTTGAATCAATTTCTGGATAATATCCCGTTTTTTGATCATTAAAATAATCTTGATGTGTGAAGTAAATAATGTAGCTAATATCAGAATAAAACTTATCTGAAATTAATTCGAAATTTCCTTCTTCATCTGATCTCACTTCTACTGTAGCAGGACTTGTATATATTTTTGCATCTTCAATAGCTCCATAAGCAGTGTCTAATACGGCTCCTTTTAACTTGGTTCCATTAAATATTTGCAATAACTGGTCGCTCTCATTTTCAATACCAACTAGAGACTCTTTAGTGTCTTGATTTTTAATCGTAGACTTTTGTGGTGTTGCTTGATCAGAAGAGGTAGCACACGCGTTTAATAATACTATAATAAATATTAAAATTGTATTTTTAATATAATTCATCTTTTCTCCATATGTTTAATTTGGTTCCATTAATATCCGACATCCCATGCCATTATTAATATTAGCATCAAGATTTGACTGAGTATTAATAACTTTTAAATCATCTATATCAAAGGATAAATAATTTCCTCCCTTAGCAACAGCGGCTTGACCTTCTCCCTGAACCCATTCCATTAAATTTCCTGACATATCATATATCCCAAAAGG
>MDSW01180799.1_pt1 | contig 14158 bp, 14 predicted proteins | sample 811171 | NCBI WGS metagenome assembly MDSW01 (sample SAMN05326641, study PRJNA326480) | marine metagenome | isolation source: seawater | place: Atlantic Ocean: North West | collected 2012 | reverse complement strand
TTCTGATTCAAGTGAATCAATCCAAACACCTATAGCTCCAAAAGCAGGAGTACCTGTAACTGAATTCAAAAATAAAGCTAATATAACTAACCACCACCCATAAAACATAGTGTATTTCCAGGTAAAAACAGGGTTTCTTGAGGATCTTTGTCTAGGTTTCATAATATTAGTTTGATCTCATTACAGATTTTATTATCAGTAATAATAATTCATGAATCTTTATATTGCATTTAATTCCATTGTTATTTTGTATGAATTTTTAAACAAGACATCATTGTTTTAGTACGCTATACTACGCTCACTCAAATCACATAAAAAATAAAGGTGAAAGAATGGTTGAACAACAAGTAGAAATTTTAAGACCAGAAACTCTTATAGAGGAATTTAAAAAAAATGGGGTGACCCACATTATTACTATTCCCGATAGTGAGACAAACTATCTTTATGAGTTAATGGAACAACAAGACTGGCTAGATGTAGTTCCTGTATCAAGAGAAGGTGAATCCATGGCAGTAGCCTTAGGCTTAAATATAGCGGGTAAAACTCCAGTTGTACTAATACAAAATACTGGAATGCTAGAATCTGGCGACTCTATTAGAGGAATGGCACTAGATGCCGGGTTCCCTCTGTTGATGGTTGTTGGGTATAGAGGATGGACAAGAAAAGGACATACACCCGACTCTGCAGCCACTTACACTGAACCATTTTTAAATGCCTTCAGAATCAATTATTACTTAGTCGAACATGACGCCGATGGTCCAAGGATTTCTGAAGCTTTTGAAGAATCACAGTCATTAAAAAAACCTGTAGTAGTACTAGTCGGAGACGAGTATCACGGGTTTAATCGTTAATTAAATTATTTGGAGAGAAAAGCATGATTGAAGCAAAAAAAGTATTTGAAGAATTCCAAAAGCACAGAGAAAATGCAATAGTGTCTGTTCAGGGTACATCAGGAAAACATTGGCGTGATATTACCACCAATCAAAACAGAGACATCATGCTAGGGGGTGCTATGGGTCAATCTACAGCAGCCATTTTTGGACTAGCTTTAGGTTTAAAAAATGAAAAAGTTGTCCATTTTGACTCAGAAGGAGCCTTGCTAATGAATCTAGGAGTAATAGCTTCAATAGCAGGGAAACAACCTAAAAACTTTGTTCATTTTGTGTTAGACAATGGATGCTATGCCACTACAGGTGGGCAACCAGTACCAAACTCAGAAAATATTGATTACGCTCAAATGGCTGCAGGTGCTGGATACTCAAAAACTTATAATTTTGATGACTTAGAAGACCTCTCTACAAGTATGGAAGAAATTATGTCCGTTGAAGGACCTGTCTTTGTAGCCGTTAAAGTAAATGCTGAAGTTGAAAACCTACCTATTGGCATGCGTAAGAGAACTCCTACGAGAAGCAGAGCTGAAACAATAACTGATCTCAGAAAAGAACTAGGCATCAAATAATATATGCCAGTAAATTCTCCAAGAGAATCCTTTAAAAATATTCTAAAAGGAGAAGAATGTATCTTTCCTGCTTCTGTATTTGATCCAATTTCATCTAGAATGGCTCATGATTTAGGGTTTGAAGTAGGAATGTTTGCTGGATCTATTGCATCTGCAGTAGTTTTAGGAAGCCCTGATTATATTCTTCTCACTCTTTCAGAATTTGCAGAACAATCAAGAAGAATTTGCAGGGCATCAGATTTACCTCTAATGGTAGACGCTGATCATGGTTATGGAAATGCACTTAATGTTTCAAGAACAATAGAAGAATTAGAGAATTCGGGTGTATCTGCTATCACAATTGAAGATACCAAACTGCCAATCACTTTTAATGAAACTTCACAAGGACTGATAAGTTTAGATGAAGGAAAAGGTAAAATTAATGCAGCTTTGTATGCAAGAAAAGATTCACAACTATCAATAATAGCAAGAACAAGTGCTGTATCAATTGACTCCTTAGCTGAAGGAATTAATAGAGCTAAGGAATATGAGAAATTAGGCGCTGATGGAATCTTTTTCACAGGAATTACAAAAATTGAAGAATTAAAAGAAATTTTTTCAGAAATTAATATTCCTATTCTATTAGGAAATTTAACTGAAGAAATTAGCAAAAAAACATTTCTTTCTTCAGTTGGAGTAAAAATTGCACTCCAGGGACACTTACCTTTTTACGCCGGACTAAAATCTGTATATGAAACTATGGAAGCATTAAAAAATGGCGTGCCTACAGAACAATTAAATTCAAACATTTTGAAAACAGATCAAACCAATAAGTTGATCAATTTGGAAGAGTTTAATCAAATGATTAAAAAATTCCTTTAACAAACATCAACCTACAGTTATAATCAAAATCCGGATTTTTAAAACTCTTAAATGGTGACAATATGGCACAAGAAGAAATAGTTACTTTGGGCGGAGGGTGTTTTTGGTGTATCGAAGCAGTATTTGAAAACATTGAAGGCATTATAAGCGTAGTGTCAGGCTACAGTGGGGGAACGACAGAAAACCCTACATACCAAGAGGTATGCAATGAAACAACAGGTCATGCCGAAGTAGTCCGTGTTTCATTCAATCCCGAGACTATAAATTTTGACACTGTATTAGAAATTTTCTTCGCGCATCATGACCCCACCACTCTCAATAGACAAGGCGGAGATGTAGGAACTCAATATAGATCCGTAATTTTCTATCATGATGAATCACAAAAACAGATAGCTCTTGAAACTATCAAATACTTAGATGAGGAGCAATTTTTTTCAAATAAAATTGTTACTGAAGTAATGAAAATAGGAAATTTTTATATCGCTGAGGATTATCATCAGTCTTTTTATCAAAATAATCCATATCAGCCTTACTGCCAATTTATTATTAACCCTAAAATGGAAAAACTTAGACAAAACTATTCACATTTAATTACAAAAGATAAAACAGGTACTGCACATGACATCTAGAATTCAATTTCCTGAAATCCAGGGAATAAATGAATTATTTACCGAGAGCTATCTCAATTATTTAACTCATTTACATGATAAATTCTCTGCCCAAATAAAAATTCTAAGAAAAGAAAGAATTAATCAGTTAGAAAAAGCCCATAAGAATGGTATCGAAACATTAAAACTTCCAATTTCAGAAATTAATACTAAAGATTGGTTTGTAGAAGAAATTCCTCAAGATTTGAAAAAGCCGGGGATAGAAATCTCTGGCCCATCATCTATTGCATCAATGATGATAAATGCATTAAATCCTGGTCCTGAAGGGGAAAGAGCTGTGGGGTATCTGGATGACGATGAAGATTCAGGTGGACATACTCTAGAAGATACCATTAATTCTGCTAAAAACAGATTATCTGCTGCCAACAAAACTTTAGAAGTGATAGATGCTGAAAGAAATAGGCATTACAAATTACAACCTGGCGATCTACCATTTTTCATGCACCGTGAAAGAGGACTACATTTAGATGAACATGAAGTAACAATCGATGGCAAACCTATTTCTGCAACTTTACTTGGTACTTCATTAACAATTTTTTATTGCGGACAAGCTCAATTTCAGAACAATCAGGGTGTTTATTTTTACTTACCAAAATTGGAAAGTGTTTCAGAAGCTTCTTTATACAAGGAAATTTTTGAAGAAAGTAGAGAATATTTGAATTTAAAAGACTCTAACATCATCAAGGCAATCATTCTTGTTGAATCATTACCAGCTGTCTTTCAAATGGAAAATATGCTTCATGCACTAGGCAAGTATGCTGCAGGACTAAATGCAGCTAGATGGGATTTAAAAGCCAGTATATTAGAATTTATAATGACCGATCCTAATTCAGTATGGCCAGACAGGTTTGATGTTGATATTAAAACAACTGAATTCATGTCAAATATTTTCAGAAGATTAGTTGCGGTATGTTTAAAGCATAATGCAGTAGCAATAGGTGGGATGGCTACTGCATTACCTTCATCAGATGAAGAAATAAATATTATTGCTGCAAATTCAATTCAATCAGACAAAGAATGGGAAGCAAAACAAGGATTCATTCGAGGCTGGAGTGCACATATATACCATATGAAAACAGCTTCTGACCCTTTTAAAAATTGGGGGTTAACCGGATGGAAACCTTCACCAGAATTAAAAACCCCTGAAAATTTTCCTATAAAAATAGAAACCCCTAAAGGGAATATTACATCAGAAGGAACTCGCCGAAATATTAGAACTATCATTGAATATGTAGAAGGATGGCTTAATGGAAGAGGCGCTAAAGGAATTGATAGCCTAGAAGGGTATCCAGGCAAAAGACCTGCATTAATGGAAGACTTAGCAACAGCAAGAATTTCTGTAGGTCAAGTTGCACAGAGAATAATTCACAACATAATTTCAGAGGACAGTGGAGAAACCCATAACATGGAATACATTCAATCTTTAATTGACTCTGAAACTGAAGCTATTCTCAAAATAAGAAAAGAACAATCCCCTAATGAATTTAGCTCAATCCAAGAAAAATACAATCAATCTTCGAAAATCACTTACAAATGGATAAAAAATTACACTGAATTAAACTTCAAAAGCTTAGGGTCATATTCAAAAAAACAATTACTAGATATGTGATTTCTAATGAAATTTTGAAGACTTAGGATTTGGATGTACGTATCGAAATTCTTCTTGAGCGACAAGTTTTTTATATGAGCCAAAAATCTCTTCTGAATTATCTCCTACAAAATCTAATGGGTCGTGTTCAATCTCATCGTGATCAAAAATATTTTTAATTTTGTAGTCTGTAAATCTTTCTGCAGGAATTCTGCCAGCATCTCGAATCATCCCTCTGAATTCTGAGGGTGATTTTAATTGTCCATGAATAGCTCCAGCTGACGTAGAAATACTTTCATTGATTAAAGTCCCTCCAAAATCATTAACTCCTGAATTTAAGAGAAGCTGAGACATTCTGTCACCTTCTTTGACCCAAGACGCTTGAATGTTTGAAATCCAATTATTTAAAACTATTCTAGAAACAGCATGCATTTTTATCACATCCATTCCAGTAGGACCTGATTTAACATTTTCGAAATCCTCTAAGCCTTTTAAAAACATTGGTGCTTCAGAATTAACAAAACTTAATGGGACAAATTCCGTAAATCCACCAGTTTGCTTTTGCATTTCTCTAATTAAAACCAAATGATCGGCAATATGTGTAAAAGTTTCCACATGCCCAAACATGATGGTAGAAGTAGTAGGAATCCCAATTTCATGTGCAGTACTTATAACTTCTTTCCATTGGTCAACAGTAATTCTTCCTGGAGAAATTTTATCTCTAAGGTCTTGGTCTAAAATTTCAGCAGATGTTCCAGGTAAACTCCCTACTCCAGCAGATTTTAAATCAGATAAATATTGTTTAATAGTGCAGCTTGATCTTATTGATCCATATAAAACTTCTTCTGGAGAAAATCCATGAATATGAATTTCTGGAAGCTCTTTTTTAATCGCTTCAGTAATTTTAATATATAAATCACCTTCCATTTTTGGAGGCAATCCTGCTTGAATGCATACTTCTGATGCACCATATTCCCAAGCTTCCTTAGCACGCCTAACGATTTCATTAATAGGAAGTAAATAACCTTGTTCACCCTGATAGTCTCTACTAAAAGCACAAAACCCGCATCTTTTAATACATACATTAGTGAAATTAATATTTCTATTCACAACATAAGTAACAAGATTTCCAGACGATCTTCGTCGCAGTTCATCAGCAACTAAAACAGTCGATTGATATTCAAGATTTTGAGTTCTTAGTAATTTCTCTGCTTCGAAAGAAGAAATATCTTTGCCATCTAAAACACTATCAAGAATTTCTCGTATCTCTAAATCAATAATTTCTAACAAATTATTAATAGTAGAGTTTGAGTTAGAGCTACTATTCATACCAGTCGATCCCCCATTTTACGTAACCCAATTCATCAGACATTGAATTGAGTTGGGAGCACATTGTATCAGACAAAAAACTTTCGTTATTGATAAAAAATTCTGGATACACAGGAAGCCTAGGGGTCAATTCGTGTCCCTGTAATTCAGTTTTGTTTTTCAATTCTTTTATTAATGGCCAAGGAGCTTCAGGGTTCACATAATCAATAGTTAGTGGCGAGACTCCACCCCAATCATTTATGCCAACATTAATATATTGTTCAAAATTTGAAATACTAAGATTTGGCGGTACTTGAATATTCATTTCAGGACCTAAAATTAATCTAGAAACTGCAACAGTCCACATCATTTCTAATGAAATAGCATCAGGAAAATCTTGCATAGGCGTTTGAGGTTTAGCACGAAAATTTTGTATGATCACCTCCTGAATATGACCATACTTTTCATTCATTTCCCTAATGGCTAGAAGGGAATCAATTCGATCTCTTTGAGTTTCTCCAATTCCTATCAGCAACCCTGTAGTAAAAGGAATTTTTAATTCACCAGCTGTTTCTATAGTTTTTAATCTTGCCAAAGGCCTTTTACTGGGAGCAAACTCATGAGGACCACCTAATTTGTATAATTCTTCGCTTGTACTTTCTAACATTAGTCCCATTGAGGGGTTTGAAGATTTTAAATTTTCCATTTCCCTATGACTCATAGTGCCGGGATTTGCATGAGGGAAAAGATTAGTTTTATTAACCACCATTTGAGTCATCATAGAAAGATACTCTAATGTTGTTTTAAAACCTCTATCATTTAACCATTTTTTGGCCTCTTCATATTTTAATTCAGGCCTTTCTCCTAAAGTAAATAATGCTTCGGTACATCCTAAAGATTCAGCTTTTTTCGCTACACTGAGAATTTCTTCAGGAGTCATATAAAGTTGATCTAATTCAGATGGATCAGCACGAAATGTACAATATCCACAGAAGTCTCTGCACATTCGAGTTAACGGGATAAACACTTTAGGAGAAAAAGAAATTTTCTTTCCTTTGAATTGATCTCTTATTCCTGCAGCTACATGAGCTAAATCATCTAAAACTTCTTCTCTGATATCAGAAAATACATATGCTTCAGAATTTTCAATTCTTTTAGACTGAGCAGCTTTAGAAATCATTTCCTGAATATTAGTTTCTGTAGAATTCATAATCAAACATTATACAATTTAAGTAAACAACTTCATAATATAAATATGACTAATCAAAAAGCTATTGAAATTTCAGCACTTAAAAAAAATTATGGAGAGTTAAAAGTTCTAAAAGGAATAGACTTATCAATATTCAGAGGTGAAGTCTTCGCTCTACTAGGTCCAAATGGAGCCGGCAAAACGACTACTATTGAAATCCTTGAAGGTCACAGAAGTAAATCCTCTGGAGAAATATCTGTTTTAGGATATGACCCCGAAAAAAACTCTACAGATTTCAGAAAAAAAGTTGGGATAGTCTTACAAGAAACTGGAGTAGAGCAATACTTAACTGTAAGTGAAGTATTAACTCAATTCAGCGGATTTTATGAAAATCCCATCTCAATTAAAAGATTATTAGAAATTACTGGACTAAACAAATTTAAAGACCAAAAAGTTAAGCGATTATCTGGAGGACAAAAAAGACGTTTGGATGTCGCAATAGGATTGAGTGGCAACCCTGATTTATTATTTCTAGATGAACCAACCACTGGTTTTGATCCATCAGCCAGAAGAGATTCCTGGCAAATGATTCATAACTTAAGAGAATTAGGAAAGACTATATTACTTACTACTCATTATATGGATGAAGCAGAATACTTATCGGACCGAATTGGCCTAATGTTTGAAGGTACCATTAAGTCAGTAGGCACGCTCAATGAACTAAGAAACGAAAAAAACACGTCAACTATTACATTTCAATCTACAGAAGATTTAACAAAATTACCAAATGACATTTTAAAAATTTTAGACAAAAAATCTAATTTTTACAGTGTAGAAACTGAGAATCCAAATTCACTGCTCTTAGATCTTTTAAACTGGTCAACAATAGAAAAGATACAATTAAATGAATTGTCAGTTACCCCAAAATCTTTAGAAGACATATTTTTAGAAATGGCGAGAGAAGTTAATGAGATCAATTAAACTCGGTTTAAGACAAATTATTTATGAGAATAAAGCATATAGAAGAAATCCTGCTGCTGCTTTTTTCACACTAGTGTTTCCTATTTTGTTTCTTGGAATGTTAAAAATTTTTGGAGATGGTCTTGTAGAAATAGATGGAGGACAAGTAACTAGAGCAACAATTTATATACCTATGATTACTGCATTTTCAGTAGTAAGTACTTGCTACACTGGAATCGCAATGACTCTCACATTTAACAGAGATAACGGTATTCTAAAAAGAATGCGTGGAACCCCTTTAAATTTAGGTCCATTTTTATTTGGGAAAATAGCTCATAATGTACTTATATCAATTTCTTTAGTCATCATAATTTTTACTATTGGAATATTATTTTTTGAAGTGTCAGTTACTCCAAAAACATTTCCAGCTTTAATCATCATTTTAATATTGGGTTCTGCAACTTTTAGTGCTTTAGGAATTGCTATTACCACTATTATCCCCAACTCTGATGCTGCTGCGCCTATTGTCAACGCTAGTGTAATTCCGTTGATGTTTATATCAGATGTTTTTATTCCTATGGATAATGCGCCTAGTTGGATCAATTTTATAGCTCAAATCTTTCCTGTCAGACCGTTTTCTGTTGCTTTACAGGACACCTATAATCCTTTCGTAAGTTCTTGGGGATTAGACATTCAAAACATTTTAGTTTTAGTTGTATGGTTGTCTGCATCAATTTTTATTTCTATCAAATTCTTTAGATGGGAACCAAGTAGTTAGATTACGATCTAAATGATAGGATCGATAATCATCATTTAAGGAGAAAATTATGGGAGCGCTAACCAATATTAAGGTTTTAGATTTATCTAGAATTCTTGCAGGTCCTTTTGGAACGCAGATTCTTTCAGATCTAGGTGCAGAAGTGTGGAAAATAGAGTCACCATGGGGTGACGATACTAGAGGTTGGGGACCACCATTCATGGGGGATGAAAGCGCTTACTATTTATCTGCAAACAGAGGGAAAAAAAGCCTAATTGTAAATCTTAGAGATGAAGAAGGACAAAAAATTATCAAAGACTTGGCAAAAGAAGCTGATATTTTTGTAGAAAACTTCAAAGTTGGAAACCTAAAAAGATTTGGATTAGATTACGAATCTATTTCTGCAATTAACCCCAAAATCATTTATTCATCTGTAACAGGATTTGGCCAAACTGGACCTAGAGCACCTGAACCCGGTTATGATGCTGCACTTCAAGGAATGACAGGAATAATGAGTGTCACTGGAGAATCAGATGGAAACCCCACTAAAGTAGGAGCGTCATGGATAGACATCATGACAGGACTTACATCCACTATTGGAATACTTGCCGCATTAAACGAGCGCAACACTAGTGGAAAAGGTCAATATATTGACGTATCTTTATTTGATGTAGGTATAGCATGTATGGCGAATATTGCTCAAAGTTATTTGGCTACCGGAATTGCACCTGGCAGAATCGGAAATGCTCATCCACAAATAGTCCCTTACCAAGACTTTACTGCTTCAGACGGAAATTTCATGATGGCAGCCAACAATGAAGATCAATTTTCACGTTTATGTGAAGTGGTAGGAGAACCTGATTTACCTCAAAATTCTAAATTTCAAGATAATGCAGCTAGGGTAAAAAACAGAAATGAACTTGAAAAAATATTAAATGATAAATTTATAAAATTTCCTAAAACTCATTGGATTGAAGTTCTACAAACCGCAGGGCTAACAGTAAGCCCCATTAATACATTAAAAGAAGTATTTGAAGACGAGCAAGCAAAAGCACGAAACTCTATTTGGAATCTAGAACATTCCTCCATAGGAAATATTCAGGTATTGGGTAGTGCTCTACAGCATCTAAGTAGAACTCCAGCAGAGCCTCAAGGCCCCCCCCCTTTATTAGGTGAACATACTGTGGAAATCATGAAAAATGTTTTGAAACTCGACGACAACAAAATTGAAGAATTATTAGCTAACAAATCTATTACAGGAATGGTAAATGAAGATTAAAGAAATTCGTTCAGTCACTCTTAATATTCCTAAAACACCTCCCAAAACAAAATCTAGAAGACAGAATTGGAATAATTCATCTCCCAGAGCATTACCGATTAACAAATATCCAGAATTTTCTACTAAACATGGCCAAATGCCTGGCGCAAATTCATCGGAAGAGGTTTGGGTTCAAGTGATTGCTGAAGATGGTACATGGGGATTAGGTGAAACAAGTTTTGGTGAAATCACCGCTACTATAATTGATTATCATTTTGCACCATTATTAATTGGTAGAGATTGTATGGCTCTAGAATATTTAAATGATCTAATGTGGAGATCTACTCAAAGATTTGGAGCTGGTGGTCTTTCTACTGTTGCGCAATCAGGAATAGATTTAGCTTTATGGGATTTAAAAGGAAAATTATTAGATCAACCAGTCTATTCCCTAATAGGTGGGCCATGTCGAGATAAAGCTCTTTGTTACGTAACATCTGATGATGTTGATTGGTCCTTAGAATTAGGTTTTAAACAATTTAAAGTTTCAAATCCAGCTCACTATGACATGGGCATAGATGGCCTAGATATGGTTGAAGAAAAAATTGCAAAAGCAAGAGATATGGTGGGTAGCCATGCTGAGTTGATGTATAACCCAGTAATGTCATTTAACGTTGAATTTGCTATCAGAATGGCTGAAAGACTTAGACCTTACAACCTAAGATGGTTTGAAGAACCTTTAATACCAACTGATTTAGAAGGATATATTGAACTCAAAAAAGCAATCAACTGGGTCCCATTAGCTACTGGCGAAGATCATCATGGACGATGGGGGTTCAGACAACTAGTTGAAAACAGAGCTGTAGACATTTTACAACCTGACATGAAGTGGTGTGGAGGGCTTTCAGAAGCACTCAAGGTTTATGCTATAGGAGAAGCAGCAGGAATAATCACTGTTCCTCACGCCGCTGCAGCTACTCCATGGGGGCAACATTTTGCAATAGCTATGCCAGAATCACCCGTAGCAGAATTTTGGATGGGAAGTGATCCAGGAATACCATTAGAAGAGGTATGTCCCATACCGGGCATGCCTATGCCTAAAGATGGGTACATTAAACCTTCTGATGCACCAGGATTTGGCATGGAAATTAAAGAGGAATGGATTCTCCCTTGGGATCATGACGCAGTGAGAAGAAAATAAAAATTTAAATTCTACAATTTATATCTTCTAGCATCTATAAAATTTTTAATAAAAATCACAGTTGAAAAGATTGATGTTCCAATCATTATCAAAACTCTGATTAACCCAACACCTCCATCATCAATTGATTTTGGAAGCCTTGTAAAAATCAGAGCAAACAATATTAATATAGTTAATAAAATAGCAACATGAACAAAAATTTTATTCAGCTTTTCATTTTTATTGGAAAGAAAAAAGCAAATCAGAATTAATATTCCAAATATTGTTGGAATCAACGCAGTTGGGGAAGAAACATCTATAAATCCCCAAATACCCATTAATATGAGAGAGATTGAATTGATAAGATTAGCAGTTTTTGGGTTCATAACACGACCTTATCGATGTGATTTAATTTTTTAAGAAACCAATTTTTTCGTACTCGTTTTTCACAACTGGCCTAGCCTCTACTTGTAACCAGTCTTCAAGAATTTCAGAATACAAACTCCTAAAATCTAAATTAAACCTAAGGTCACCTTCCAATAAATCTGATGGAGCTAAAGAAGGATAATCACTATACTGACCACCTTTCACTGAATCTCCAATGACAAATGCTACTCCACCTGAACCATGGTCTGTTCCATTACCATTATCTCTAACTCTTCGACCAAATTCTGTGAATACAAACATAATGACATCTTTACTTTGATTAGCTTGCTTCATGTCTTCATAAAAATTATAAATCCCACCACAAACATCAGTCAGTAATCCTTCTTGGAGTGCAATTCCATTAGTATGAGCATCAAAACTGCCATGTTGGGTGTAACAAATCCTAGTGCCTATGTCTGCTTGAAAAACTTGTGCTGCACCTTTCATTGCTTTAGCAAATGAATTATGAGCATATTCTACATTTGAATCGTATTTACTAGTCACAGTGCTGATTATGTCAGCACCCTTTAAAGCATCTAAACCTGTCTGACTTAAATAATCCATCACTGGACCACTTCCAATCGCCTGAGAATACATATCTTTAAAAGCCTGAAGGGCTTCGTTTCTCTGATTTGATTGACCTAAGTGATTCATTAAACCATATGAATCTAAATCAGTTACCGAAGCTACTGGGGCTCCCGGAGAAACTAAGGCGCGGGGTAAACCTGATCCGAAATTCACAGCTGCAACAACATTGTCATGACTAGGATACATTTGATTTATAGCATTACCTAACCACCCTTCATTACCAACCTTTGTAGGTTCGGCAGTATGCCAAATATCCATAGACCTAAAATGAGATCGGTTAGGTTCTGGATAACCTACTCCATGAATAATTGCTACTTTACCTTCGTCGTATAATTCCTTGATTGGCTGCATTACAGGGTTCATTCCTAAACCTCCGCCAATCGGAATCACTCTATCTTCAGAAATCCGCACATTTGGTCGATTATCTACATAATGTGGATTGTTGTAGGGAACAATACAGTTTAAATAGTCATTCCCACCTGATAATTGAACTACTACTATTTTCTTCTCGCCCATCAAATTTCTCCTATGATCCTATGAATTTAAAGATTCAAAAATCTGAAACCTATGCCTACCAGTCTCTAAAACATATATTCGTTCATTTTCATCTAAATGGACTGCTACTGGATCCCAAAAATAAGGCTCCATTCTAGCAGAGATCTCATGGACATCATCTGTATCAGGTTCGTATACAGGCACAAAAGATTCTCTAGCTCTTCGTTCATCATCTTGTGCTGACAAATATTCGACTGACCAAGGACTTAAATCTGATGCACCTCTATGCGAAGCAATGAATTTTCCATTGGAATCAACTATTTGTAATCTTTGATTACCCCAGTCTGCTACATATATGTTTCCTTTAGAATCCACCGACATATGAGCGGGCCGATTAAATTGTCCAGGACCACTTCCAGACTCTCCTATTGATAGTACAAATTCGCCATCTGTTGTAAATTTCTGAATTCTGTCATTACGCCAATCAGCGATGTATACATATCCGTCCAAATCGTCACAAATGCCCCATGGCAAATTAAATTGACCTTCTTGAATACCTGGTTGTCCCCACTGAGAAATAAATTCACCATCAAATGAATATGTCTGAATTCGATTATTTCTTGAATCCACTATCATTAATTTACCATCTTTAACTAGAATCCCACTAGGCTGATTAAATTGTCCTTCACCGGACCCTTTCTCACCCCATGACTTTATAGGTTTTCCATCACGATCAAATTTGGTGATCCGGTGATAGAATTCATCAGCTAAATACAGGTTTTCTTCATCATCAAGCACTACAGAAGTTGGCCACATCATTCCACCTAAATCAGAATTATAAGTACCAATTTGACCTATAAAATCATGATCTGCAGTAACTATTTGAATACCATTAGAGCCTGCAGTTGAAGGTTTCCCCCTACTAGCAACGAATATAGTTCCATCAGATCTGATCGCCATGGATGTAGGAAGAGAAAATCCTCTACCTCCAAAATCAGCAGCAAATCCAACATTAGTAATATATTGTAATTCTCTCTCGCTTGTTACCATTTGATCTCCTAGACAGTTTGATATTCTTGACTTGAAACTACTAACTGTATGATTGCAACAGTTGCCTCATCAAATTGTTTGGATTCTGCAGAGTTTGCCCAAGACATTTCACCAAATTTTGACGCATAAGATTTTAAGCCCGTTACTGTAGAATCCAACATTTTCAAAGGACCTAAAACATCAATACAGTGTTCGACTAGTGAATCACTATTCATCTCTTTTGAGTCTGAAAATGATTGTATTCGACCAATAATATCTCTAATACCCCATTTATCAGGATCACTCAAAATCTTACTAGCAAAATTAACCCTCTCTACATAAGCACCTGTATTAATCCATTCGGTTCCACCTTGCCACCCCTCTACACTAGGAGG
>MDSW01153746.1_pt1 | contig 14159 bp, 19 predicted proteins | sample 811171 | NCBI WGS metagenome assembly MDSW01 (sample SAMN05326641, study PRJNA326480) | marine metagenome | isolation source: seawater | place: Atlantic Ocean: North West | collected 2012 | reverse complement strand
GAAGGAGAAAGGGAAAGCTTACGCGAAACAGATGGGATGTCCGGGACCGATCGTGGCGTGCGCTGGCAAGGGGAACCAATTGTACACCCAGGCTGAGCGCAAGCTTGCCGCGGGGCAGGGGGGTTGGTGTGGCTCGCGCCCTCTTAGGTGTGCCGATGGTTCGAACGGTTCTTCTGATGACGATAGGGACAGCCAGACACAGGGTCTGGGGCGGGCCCTGGGTTGTTTATCGTGCGCTTCAAACGTAACGTACCGCGATACCTGATGGCCGGGGTGAGGAGTCCTAGCTACTAGTACATGAGAATCCAGTCAAAAAGATTGGAACCATCCAATAATAATTTAATGAATGAAATTTTTCTAATGTGTCTTGAACAGTTTTTCCATATTTATAATTTGATATTGTTTTATAATTATAATTATAATTATAATTATAATTATAATTATAATGGTTATTTATAATCTTCATAATGCTATTTACAAAAAGAAAATGGCAGGATTTGATTATGATTGGACTCTTGTTAAACCGAAGGGTGAAAGAACATTTCCCAAAGATATAAATGATTGGGAATTGTTATATGATAATGTTCCAAACTTTATAAAAGAATGTTATGAAAAAAATTGTATGGTTGTTATTTTTACAAATCAAACCAAATCATGGAAATGTGAACAAATTAAACTTGTTTTAGAACCGTTACAAATCCCGATGTTTATTGTTACAAGTCTTGATAAAAAAGAACATAAACCAAATCTATATATGTTTCATGAATTCATAAAAGATAATACCATTGATAAACAAAATTCCTTTTATATAGGTGATGCTCTAGGAAGAAAAGGAGATTGGTCAGATTCAGATAAAGTATTTGCACAAAATATTGGTATAACTTATTTTTCACCTGAAACCATATTTCATATAAAAGAAGAAATTACAATACCTGATATAATATTATCATCTGATTTTGAAATAATTATTATGATGGGTTATCCTGGTTCAGGAAAAACAACAATTGCTGAAAATATTAAAAAACAAAATGAAAAATATACAATTGTATCTGGAGATTTATTCAATAATCCTTTAAAAATGATAAAATATGCAAAGCAATTTATTAATGAAAAATCTATTATCTTTGATGCAACAAATAGTTCGAAAAAAAAAAGAAATAATTATATTGAATTTGCAAAACAATATAATTATTCTGTAAAATGTATTCATGTCTCAACATCACTAGATATATCTTATAAACGTAATAAATGTAGAGAAGATAAAAAACAAATCCCGAGGATAGCTTATAATGTTTATAAAAAACATTTTGAAATACCCGATGAATCTGAAGGTTTTATATTACTTAATTTGTAAACATATTAAATTTGATAATTATAATTTTTTTTATAATTATATTTATGGAGAAAAATAATATAAAAAAAAATTCTCTTGATAAAAATATACGTTTTACATCTGCATTAATTGCTAATACAATACATCATGATCCAGAGTATATTTCCAGATTAGATGAAGATGTTCAATTATTTTGTAATAAATTAGTTAAAGAATATACGGATGATATTGAAATTTTACAAACACAAATAAAAAAGATTCTAAAAATAAAATTTAATATTTTTAAAGAATTATATAATAAAGCAAAAAATAGATGGTATTTAGGACATTCATTTGAACGTAAATACTGGTGTATTTGTGGTCATCCAATTCATGAAAATATTAAATTAGTTAATTTATATAATGCTACAGAAATTATTATAGGAAATGATTGTATCAATACATTTGAACATTATATTATAACACCAACTGATATAATAAAAGAGTCAGATGTTTGTCGATTAAATAAACAGTTTTTCAGTGGTTTAAAAAATTTACGGAAAAATCATCTTTCTTCAGATACAATGAATTATAATCAACTAAAAAAATGTTTATCACATTTATCAAAATCTGAAGTAGTATTAACTCGTTGTAAGAAAGATGGAGTTTTAGATGAAAGGGAATATAATTCAATGAGTATTTATTCAAAATATAAAAGAAATAATGAAATATTAATACATGAATTTGATCATTTTAAAAATATTTTACAAGGATTTCAAAAAATATCAAAACATTATTGTCCTAATAATTCTGAATATATTGAAAAATATAAAATAGATAATTATATAGATAATCCACAGATCATTTTACATGAAAATATTTTAGAAAGATATTATATCCCATATTTTCTAAATCATAAACTTAAAAAAATAAATTATAAATTTGTAAATGTTATCAGGGATAATGAAAGAGTTTTTGGATATATTCCTATATTATCTGGTATCAATGGATATTATAAATTATATACTGATAATATACGTTTAAATGAACAAAATTTCATAGAATATAACGATGCCTATGAAAAAATAAATGAAACATTTAAATGTTTTTCATGTGAAAAAATAGTCATATCAGATTATAAACCAGATTGGAAATATAAACGTAATTGTTCTCAATGTTATTCAAGATCACAACAAAAAGAATGTATATATCCTGATAATTATTTACATTTACATGAATATTCTAAATTTACAGATAAAAATATATTTCAAACAATCCCTTGTTCAGAGTGTAATTCAGAAATAAGATATAAAATTAGTGAAAAAATTCCTATGTTTTGCTATAAAGTATATTGTTTAAAATGTTTATAAATTTGATAGTAATATTTACTATTTACTATTAATAATAATAAATAGTAATATTTACTATTAAAAATATGTCAAAAGAAAAACCAGTTCAACTTGGCCTTTGTTGTATGAATGTTGAAATGTTATCAATGAAAATGAAATCAGCTTTGAGGCATCAAATACGTTTAATAAAGAATTAAAAAATGAAACACCTTGGAGTCAAGCCCTCCTACAATGGCTTTATTCAGTTAATGATATGGATGAAGTCGGGTTATTATCTGGACCCCCCATTGAATGAAAAAGAGTAACAAGTAAATTATATTTTACCCTAACAAATAATATATTCATCTTCAATATTTATTTGTGATTTTTTCATAGGTTGTATAGGTTTTATAGGTTTTATAGGTTGTATAGGTTTTATAGGAAATACTATCTTTTCTTTATTAATTATTATAGGTGTATCTAAAATAGTTGTATTTGTTTCTGTTGTAATTTCTCCATGTTTATTTTTAGTTGTCGTTGTCGTTGTAACAACTTTTCTTCGTTTTTTTTGAAATCGTTTTCCATTATATTTTTTTGTATTTTTACATTCTAATTTTGACATGAACATTATATATATATATATATATATATTATAAAAATATTATTGTTGACTATGAACAAGTATTAGAATTAAGTAGATGAAAATCTAAACCGATAAATCTAATGTTACCTCTCCATTAACCGCACGATAAGGGCCCGCACATGCCCATCCTTCTATCCCAGCAGATGATTTTTCAATATCTGAAAAATAAACTGTTTCAGGATCTTTATTATGATACAAAATATAATTTTTTTTTGCAGATAAATATATTGGATTGGATTTATTTACATGACTTGTATTTATAAGTTCAAAATATTTAGGTATATTTTTTTTACTATAAAAATGAATCATTTGTGGTTCACTCATTATTATTATAATAATAATAATAATAATAATATTTCAAATTATTAAATTAAAAGTAATGTCCACTATATTAGCCACAAGGTCTACTTGGGGGAGTACAAGGATCTGAATTAGTTCTGTCTATGGGTTTTTCTAAACTAGTTAATAAATCTTCTATTATATATATTAATTGATCTTTAATTACAATTAGGTCAGCTGTTTTATATGCTGGACTATCCAGAAAAGATTTTAAAGTTTCTAAATTTTCATATAGAACATTTCTTAAATATTCAGATAAATACCCATTTGTTTGTAGAAAATTGTATGGAATCAGAAGATCACGATACATATCTCTCACCATTCTATTTGCTATTTTTATATTTATTTCTCTGAGTGTTTCTCCTGGTCCCTCACTCCAAGCTCCACCTTTTTCATTATATCCATTCTTCTTAAACGGTTCATCCTTCTAGAACGATTCATTTTTCTAGAACTTCTTTTATAACGGTTCATTCTTCTATAACGATTCATTCGTTTAGAACGGTTCACTCTTCTAGAACGGTTCATTCTTTTAGAACGGTTCATTCTTCTAGAACGGTTCATTCTTTTAGAACGGTTCATTCGTCTAGATCGATTCATTCGTTTAGAAGTTTTCCTGGAACGATTTCTAACGCGGGCCATGTTTTATAATATATATTAATATATTATTTATAGAATAATAATAATAATAATAATATATACAAATAATAATGTGTACAGGATTACTTACAGGATGTATTACATCACTCTCATGTAATATTGCTCAAAAATTTAATTCAGGTTTATCCACGATTACAAGATTATATTATGGGATGATGCTTATGTCATCAACAGTTGTTTCTACATTAATGTTATCTGATTGGGCTTCTCATGAAATGAAAGATGTATTATCAAACTATTGGTTTAGTGATTACGTGAAACATCCAGATATTCCTAAGGAAGTAATAGGTTCATTAGCTGTCTACAGAGTTATGTCAGGCGTGTGTTTATTTCATATATGTTTATCATTACTTTTAATGAATGTAAAAACGATTGATGATAAAAGGGCTATTATTCATGATAAAGGTATGTGTTTAAAATTAATTATGTATATAATGACAATTACATCCATGTTCTTTCTACCACCAGATATATTTATTTATCTAACAACATGGCCATTCAAAATAGGTGGTGCTTCTTTCATTATGTTACAAATAATGTTCTTAACAAGTTTCATATATGATTTATATGAAGGTCTTATTGAAGTAGCCGATAAACAAAGAAATAGAAATATAGGTGAACGATCAATTATTTGGGCAAATTGTATTTCATTATTCCTAACTATCTTTGGATATTTATTTACATTTATTTCTTTTTTCATTCTCGTTGAAAAAAATAATCAAAGTAATGAAGGTTGTTTACAAGCTATTATACCCGCAGCATTAAATATAATTATGATGATATTTGTATCTATATTATCTATATCTGAACATGTTCGTGAAGCGTCAAATGGAGCAGGACATCTTAATTCAATATTTCAATCATCACTAGTATCAGCATACTCTTCTTATTTAATATTAACTGCATTTATAAATCACCCGGATAAAAACTGTAAAATTTTTGATGGTGACCATGAATATATGACAAAAAGTGTTAGTTTACTGTTTACATTTTTAGCAATCATTTGGTCAACTGTGAGATCCGGATCAAATAAATTTTTAGAAAATAAAGATCAATTATTATCATTAGATAATTCAGACGATGAAGAAAATATAATTCAATATTCATATAGTCAATTTCATTTAATGTTTGCCTTTGGTTCAATGTATATTGCCAATGTGTTAACAAGATGGGGTGATATTGATGTCACACCTGGAAATGGTATTGAAAATCCTTTTACGGTTGGTATAAGTGATAGTGAATTAAGTGTTATAATAAAATTATTATCAGCTGGCTCATGTTATTTATTTTATTTATGGATTATGTTAGCACCTCCATTATTTCCAGAAAGAGATTTTACGTGATTATATCCAATTAAGTGATAAGAATATTTGTTTCATACATTCTTCAATTACATTTACTGTCATTGAATTACCTATCATTATCTTCATACGATGATCTGATATATCTTTGGGTTGTTTAAATGTTATGGGAAACCCTTGTAACATTAAATATTCTTTGACTGAAGCTTTTCGTTTCTTAGGAACACACCACATATTGGGTTGCGCTGTAATACACGGCGCCCATTTACCTGAATTTTTAAATTTTGAATTACGAAATCCAACATCAATAAATATTGAATCTTTGGGTATATTTTTAAATAATTGTTTATTAGATTCTTTGATTTCATTTTTTGTATTATTCTTTTGATCAATAAATGATGTTAATGGTTTCATTATTTGTTTTTCGGGGAATGTAAATGTTTGTTTTATACAATCTTTTTTTAATCCAATGATATATAAGCGATCACGACAATGGGGGATACTATAATCTTTTGAATTTAATACTTTCCAATGAACTTCATATAAATTATTTGTTTCGAGTTGAGATATAATTTCATTAAAATAAGAACCATTATCTAAGGTAATTAATGTTTTTACATTTTCTAATAGAAAACATTCTGGCTTACAATGAAAGATAACATCTAAACAATTCTGAAATAAATTTAATCGAGGATCAACCTTGGTTTTAAATTTATTCGCTTTTGAATATGGCTGACAAGGAAATCCAGATACATATACATTTATATTTGGTAAATCATGTAACTTCCTCGTTTGTATGTCATTAAAAAGAATATCGGGTTTATAATTTTCATTTATACAACTGATTGCATATTTATCTATTTCAGATGAAAATGAATGATGATATGATAGTTGTTTATATTTTTTACATAATTTTTCTAATGCTTGAATAGGAGCTTCAATTCCACTACAATCTGTTCCGATATTTATTTTCATTTAATTATAATGAATACTTTGAAAAAAAATATCAAATTTATGATATTGATAAAAAAATATATATATATATAATATTTTTTACCTAATCTATTGTTTTTATAATATATTTAAATTACTGCTCATCACTCGCCTCTTCCTCCTCCTTACACTTATCATCCTTAAGGTTCTTCGCTTTTTGATTCCACTCTTCCTTCTCATCATCTGAGAGCTTCTTCCATTCAGCGGCCGCCCAGGTGACAAACTTTGGCTTTTCCTCTCCCTTCTCTAGGAGAGCCTTTACATGTTCGTCATAATTGGATTTCTGCTGCTGACCAAAGTGTGTATATCCTGAGAGAGCTTTCTTCTTCTTTGGCTTATCATCCTTAACCTTGGGAACCTTAACAGCCTTTCCTGGCTTGAAATCTCCAAAGAATTCCTTCATCATCATTTCAAGATTCATATCATCAGAACCCACTACCTTACCATCATACTTCTCAAGAACCTCTGTGAAAAGATTCATTGTAAAGGAGTGGACTGCAGATGAAAACTGAGTATTCATGGACATTGTTTTTCGGTTTTGTTTGTAAGAGTGAGTTTTTTTCTTTTTGTAAGTTTTAGTTTGTTTATGCTGTTTCTTTTTTGTTATTTGTTTACTATCATCAACAAACAAAGTTTCAAATTTTACTTTTTGAGTGGTTAATGATGAACCATTCTTATCATATGACAAGTTAAATTGTTCATTATAATATTCATATGATCCATCTTCCTTTTCAACACGAACTAGATTTATTTCATCAGAGTAATCTAATGTATTATTCATTATATCTTTATGAAAAAAAGATAAAGATATGTTTCAAATTTAATAATATTTTGAACATTTTTTTTGTAATTCTTTAGGAACTTTTTTATGTCTTTTTTTATAAATACTATTTATACAAATAGGATATTCTCTCCCTCTTTGTTTTTTTTTATTTGTATATTTTAGTTTCTTTACACAGCGACAATATTTTACAAATAAAGCTCGGTCTAATTGTGTTTTTTCTTTTTTTGTCATTCTTTTTTTAGATAATAATCGTTTATAATTTTTATTTGATATCATTCTAGCTTTTCTGATTGAATATTTCTTTCCCATATAATTATAATAATATATAAATATTTGAAAAATCAAGGGTTCGTAAAAAATAATATATATTATTAGGATTTATGTTATTTATCATTTAATAAAATTTGAAACAAGTTTATAGATGATACAAAAAAGAACAAACAAACGAACTTTGTCAAACATGCCGATTACTAGGAACCAATCCATTAATTTTCTTCCACGACTCGAAAAGAAAATTAAGGAAGAATCCAAAAAGAAAAATATTCCTTATATCCCAAGGATTGAGAGGAAAAAACAATCTATTTCAGATCTATTGAGAAATCAAAAAATTCATAAATCTCATTGTAGTTTTTGTAATCTCCTAGGCCATACCAGGCGTTCTTGTCCTAGAGAATTAACGGAAGGAATAATCTGTGGTGTAACCAAACAACCATGTAATGAAAATGGACGCCATTACAAATGTGATTGTGAAGAATGTGATATATATCGTAAAGTGAATAATTGCCTATTAGTGTGTTGTGATTGTGGTAAATCTGAAGAAACAGTGAATGATGGAATGATTGATCATTGCTACCCTGGTCCGCATCATAATAATAACCCAACACATATGAACGATAGGATGACCTATTTTAAATGGGCATTACTGAAACCCCGTTGTAAGGCATGTGAGAAATGCTATGATGATTATCTGGATGAATCTTCAGATGAATCTTCTGATGAATCTTCAGATGAATCTTCTGATGAAGAATTACAAACACAAAGACCACCCAACCTCCCTATCCGTGCCCGTGCCGAAATATTGCAAGCCATCCAAAATGAAGAATTAGATACAGATGAAGAAGGTCTGACAAGTGATGAAATTTTAGCACGAAAACTTCAAAAAAAAGAAATCCAAAAAACTAAGGTTGAAATCCAAAATAATACAAGAGCAGATGTTCATATTTATACATTCAACTACGAATATAATGACTGGGCATATAAAACTTGGATTGAAGTTGGAGATAAATATTCATTTGATAGTTTTAAAAATGATGTTCAATATCTAATTATGAATAATAATTATGGGAAATATCTTATTATTCCAGATATCAATAAAGATCATATCATTAAGGCTTTCGTTATTAAGGAATCAACTGAAGATAAGGTAATGTTTGACCTAAATAATGATGAAGGATCTGATCTTGATAAGTGGAAAGAAGCAACATTTAAGACATCATTCCTTATTAAGGAACTAATACGAATGGGAGCAATGAATAACCCTGTTTATGAATCTATCTTGGATATGTACCAAGATATCCAAATTCCAGAACATACAGAACAAGATAAGGAACGAGCAGGTGTTACATCAGAATTTACAAATGTTTCGGAAATCACAGGGGTTAATGAACCTTCTTCATAAGATATCTGTAGTAGTGATAATATAATAAAAAAATTTTTTATTATATAAAAACCTAGATTTATTTAAATATTCATAGATAACTTACAACTTTATTAGTCTTTGTATAGGGAAGCTTAGGCTTTACAGGAAACTTTTTTTTCTTCTTTTTAGGAATTGTTCTTGAGCGATATGGATCAATGTATTCTTTATTAAATTGTAGTTCATTTGTTCCTGAATACCTTACCTTATTATCCAAATTACGTTCATTTATTATCTTTTTTGTAGTTCCTTTCATTGATTCTATATAATTCATATATTCAATAAATTTATTCTGATTCTCTAAGTGAAGTGTAGTCTCAAGAGGAACATTTTGGATGGCTATGTCACTCCATGGGACATGTTGATATAGTCCATTCACCTTTTTTCCGAGGGGGCGATGATGAACGAAATATTCAAAATTACCATTGTCCATCCGTTTGAAGTTAGAGGCTTCAAATGAATACATGTTAGTTTTATTACTATAAACATTAATAATGTTTCAAATTTAGATAATACTAATTGGTATACCGGTTTCTATATATATTTCATAATCTTCGTATAAGTCATCGTATGAATAATCCATAACATGATTTATATCATTAATTGAATTCAAAAATTTTATAATATTTTTCCTATTTACGATATCATATGGTTCATTATCATTACCATAATAATTTACAAATAATCCGGGTGTCCCGATCATAATAATTTGTTGCATGACTATTTTTTTTGTATTATGATTTGGGATAAGTAATCTTCCATTTCGTATAATCCATTCCATATTCTTATCCATAGGAAGTTTTTCTCTGAATATATTTATACTTGTTAATGTTTTCATAGAGGGCATTTCTATATTATACATAGGCCAATACTTCCCACCTAAAAGATGATATATAGTCATATTTTGACGATAGAAACTTTCTTCATTAAATTCTCTATCAATGATCATTTTATAAATATATTTAATCACATCCGGTGATTTAATATATCTTGCCAACATATGATATATAGTATGTTTCCTTGACAAACATCTTTCTTTTTTTGGAAATTTAATATTCATTCTTCTGAAATATTTTTTGAGTAAAATTATCATATTATAATTATCAAATGTTATAATATGATAATTAAAAAAAAACACATTAATATATTTTCTATATGTGATGTTTATATCGGTAAAACAATGACTGTTCATTTAATTTATAAATGCGGTGTTATTAAAAAAGTAACTCATAAATAAAATTTGAATTGATAGTTTTATTTTAAATAATAAAATTATATTTTAATAATAATGGGAAACTGTATTGGTTATAAAAAGTTATCTGAATCACATGATTCATTGATCCAAGATAGAGATATTTATTGTTTGAATTGTAAGAAATTTATAAAAAAAAAGCATTATAAAAAACATTCAAAAAAATGTTTGAGAGATAGTTTAAAAAACTCAGTAATGTATGATATTGATATGTCCCATATACAATTTAATGATTCATAATACATAATACATAATATTTAAACATATCCTTTGTTATTTAAAATGAATTATTATGTATCTTTTACAATTATTATTAAAATCATGTTTTATATTATTTATTATTATAGATCCAATAGGATATAGTTTAATTTTTTTTTCACTAACAAAAGATTATGATAAAAAAAATAGTCGAATTATTTCATATAAAGCAATATCTTATTCATTTTTAATTATATTATTTTATATCTTTATTGGGAAATATTTATTACAATTAATTCATGTGGAAATGTCTTCCATGAAAATTACAGGAGGTTTTTTTTTATTAAATTCTGCATATATGATTATTAAAAATGATGATAACCATTGTAATAATGATTATGATTTAATAAATGATGAAGAAATAAATGATGGAGAATTAAACGATGAAGAAATATCCTCTCAAAATGAAACAATAAAAGATATAAATTATAACATTGCAATCTACCCATTAGCTACTGGGATTTTAGCCGGGCCTGGGACACTATGTACAATTATTATTTTAACAGATGACTTGAAAGATATATTCTCATATCTAATCATGATAAGTAGTGTTTTATTTATCTATTTATTATGTTTCTTAGGAACATTATTATCTTACTATATCAAAAAAATAAATAACGATGTCATTTATATTATTAATATCACAATTGGTTTATTATTATGTTCATTATCAGTTACATTTATTACTCAAGGATTGAAAGACATTTTTTATTCATGATTTACGATAAATACTTGGATATACACCATCAACTTCATTGAGATTATATTTATGTAATTCATCCAGTGCTTCCTTGAATGTAGTGGGTTTTTCACTTCCCTCCCACATTTCTATCATTGATAATAGTTTCCAAATAAAAGGGAACACTATGAAGAATATAAGGGTATAATATATGGGGTAATTCCCACGCATTCTTATAGTATTTATTCAATTAAACGATTTCTTTTAGTTTTGTTATTATTCTTTTTAATAGGATTTCAAATTTATATTGATAATAAAAAAAATTTTTTTTGTCTTTTTTATTTTATATATTTTTTTGTCTTTTTTATTTTATATATTTTTTTGTCTTTTTTATTATTTATGAATGTAAAATGCCCTCCATGGGAGCATACAATGGGGTCCCATATATTTCATAGATACATCCATATCTACATCTGGATATTGATTTACAAGATGGACAAGATTGATTGGAATATATATCTTCCCAAAATCCTTACTATATCCAGTCCAATAGTTTTGTCCATGACAATGAAGCTTCATACTTGTATTGATGTTATCTTGTGTGGTCAAGATATTTTTTCCACATGTTTTGATGTCTTCCGGGCGATGTTCATGTGGAACTGATAGGAGGTTGTGGCGATTTTCTTCAGCTTCAAATACATCCATATCACCATTCATCTCATGAATATCAAGGCAATGACATTCATGAGATTCATTAAATCCATGGTCACCAAATGAAATGGAATTATCATTTTGAAAAATGTATTCCCACTCATCTGTATCTTTCATGGATTGTTGATGATTGATCATATTGTTGTATGCCTCTGTGAGAGCACATTGGTATTCGGGTTCTGCTTCAAGTGACATAAGCATCTCGTAGTTCATCATATCAATCTCTTTTTGCTCGAAGTTGTGGGACATTATGTAAGGTTTTCTTACGAAAGTGTGAGGGTTTTTTGTTAGTTATTATTCTTATAAACTAAGTTTCAAATTTACTTAAATAATTAAAAAAGAATTCTTATGATTAGTTAATTAATTTTCAATCATTAAAAAATTTGAAACATTGTTAAAAAAACTTATAGTAATTTAAAACACTGCTAAAGAGACTATATTGATTCATAAAAATGTCTTCTCCTTGTACTACTACAAACAATTGGGAAGTCGTTGGTGATAACAGTTTAGACCCCCCAATCCCGGGGATTGCGTCACCGATCATTACACATTTTAAACAAGAACCAGAAGATACTCAAGAAGTGATTGAATCACCTCAAACACCTCAAACACTTGAAATTTTACCAGAAACAATTAACAAATCCTGTGGAAATGATTATAATGCTGATGATGAATGGGGCGATGAATGGAATTATCCATCAGAAAAACCATATGATGAATATGATGAATATGATGAATATGATGAATATGATGAATATGATGAATATGATGAGATGCGCCAGGATATTAATGGGGGGTGGTATACACGACGACAATTCTATGATTATTATGGTTCAGATCATGCTTGGGATAATCTTGATCCAGATATTTATCATCAATATCGTTTTGATGATCAAATGTGCGAATGGCATACAAAGGAAGAATCTTATCAAAATTATGGCACATATAAGATATGGAAACGTATGCATCCCTTGAAAGTTATGGAGAGGAGAGCAATTCATGACATTTACTATTCTGCTTCTTATCTATCCCCAAGAATTCAGGATGCTTATATTCATAAGATGCTTGAAACTTATAAGTAATTTATTTATAGTTATTAGTTAATATATTTTATAAAAAATTTTTTCTTTTTATGATTTTTTTTGCGCTTCCACCTAATCAAGGAATAACAATCCATTGAATCAGATAGTTTAAAATTATCTAACATTTTTACATCTTTTTTTGTAATTAATATATTCTAAAAATAATTTCGTATTAGGGTGGCCAATATGAACATATTTCCAAAATAAATATGGACTATCATAATTAATTAATACATGGTTATCCTTGTTATTTGTGAATATCTTATAATGATGTTTTAATTGATCCATAACCAATTGTTTCCATTGCTTATTTATTTCTGGTGGATAATATGTTTCATAAATATATCTACTTACATCCATATCTAAGAATTTAAGAGGTGAATCTTCATCAATCATTATTAGATATATTATTATTTTAATATAAATAATATTTTCAAATTTTATGATAAAAAAAAAATTTTTTGTCTTTTTTTATTTTTTTATTTTTTTTGTCTATATGATTTTTTATTTTTATTTTTTTGTCTTTTTTATGATTTTATATATGATTCACATTACAATTGATTTCACATTTACTCCTTTTTCTTCTCATCATGGGCTTCCTTCGCTTCATCATCCTCCCACTCAATCGCATCATCCTTCCATTCACCTACAACTGAGAAGTCTTCGGTATCAAGGATCGTGTTATCCGAGCGATTGCGCTGGTATTCCACACCCTCAAATACGATTGACTCGTATTCATCCTCCTCATCATCCTTCTCCTCCTCTACCACTTCCTCCTTTTCAACAAGCCCGGTACCAGCCGCTGCTTCTTGTGAGGAAGTCAGGTCTTCAACATTATCCTCCTTAGCTGCCAGCATAGCCTTCAGCTTTGCTATCTCAGCTGCCTGTTCCTCCTCAACAGAAGACTTCTTCTTCTTGTTCTTAGAGCCAGGCTTGCGACCGCGCTTCTTAGGCTCGCCATTGCTATCCTTTGAGGCCTTCTTCTTAGGCTCCTCAACAGGCATATCAATCGGCTTGCCCTCAGAATCCTGCATCAAGAAATGGGCATCCTTCTTTGCCTCATCCTCTTCATCAGGCTTGCGATACACGGGCTCAGGGTAGCAGTTTGGCATGGGGCCATCCAT
>MDSW01106348.1_pt1 | contig 14159 bp, 9 predicted proteins | sample 811171 | NCBI WGS metagenome assembly MDSW01 (sample SAMN05326641, study PRJNA326480) | marine metagenome | isolation source: seawater | place: Atlantic Ocean: North West | collected 2012 | reverse complement strand
TGAGGTAGACTTCTTTTGCGGGATGGTAAGGTCCTTCACGAGTTTCTCGTACATCTCGATGAACTCCCTGTATTTCTCCACGCTGCTTCCGCGCACGGTCATGTCGTCGGCCGCGCCGCGCGGCGGTGCTGCTGCTGCTGCTGCTGCTGCGGCAGCAGCAGCCGCCGCTTGGCGCCGCTCCTCCTGCACGCGGCGCTGCATGCCGGGACGGGCGACCACGGCTCGGCTGTACTCGGCCTTGCGCTTGCCCAGCCGAAGCTTGCTCAGCAGGTCAAACTGGTTGAGCTTGGTCTGGAGGAGCGACACGTACTTGATCTTGTTCTTGAGGCTGGTGCAGTTGAGCGCGCGCAGGATTTCGGCGTCGCTTTCGCGATTCTCCAGCGTGCCGTCCATTGGGTTGACGCGGTGCGCAAACGAGTGCGGGAGGATGGTGCCGTCGTCCAGCACCGCGTGCTCCAGCAACGGCTGATTGGCGTCGGCGGCCTGGTACTCGAGCAGCTCGACGAGCGTTCCGGCTTCCGCGGGGGGCAGCTGGATTTTTTGCGCAATCATGCGCTCCGCCTCGGCCATGGCCGCGAGCTTGTCGACGGTGTCGTAAAACTCGGAGAGCTTGGGCAGGCTTACTGGCTCGGGTCGTGCCTCCAAGGCGATCGCCAGCGCCTTCGGTCGAGGCGCAAGCACGCGAATGCGCCACGGGTTTGCCGCGGCGACGTCATTGCGATCGCTGCGCCAGCCGCTGAGCGGGTTGCTGAGCTGAACCGCCTTGTTGGCGCCAAACTCGACAAACGCTCGCCCGTACAGCTGGAAGAGCTCGTCCGCGGGAGCGTTGACATTGTGCGTGGCCGCCACGTAGCGAGGCGCGTAGACAATTTGCCTGGTCTTGGTGTTTGGGTGTGGCGTGTTGTCCTCCGGAAAGGTGCCAGACGACTGCAGCGTCAGTGAGGCGCGGAACATGTTGTAACCGAGCACGGCAATCTTGAGTACGTGGCGCTTGCGCAGCTCTTGCGCCGCTTCCTCTGCGCTATTGTACGTCTTGATCGAGATGGGCTGGTTGCACTCAAAGCTTTCGAATCCGGGTGGCGAGCTAGGCACGTCAGGCCGCCCGGTTCCGGATGGCGTGTTTGGCATTCCGCCGATTGTGCTGCGAGGACGGTTGTTTGACACCCGGCCGTCGGGGTCGAGCGTATGCAGTCTCGGATTGACCACAATGCAAACGACCTTACCCATCTGCGCCTCTTTTCGCTTTTGATCCTCTGGGTCGTCGTCGTCGTCATCGTCGTCATCGTCGTCGTCATCGTCATCTTCCTCGGCTGCTAGGCCCGCGGCCGCGAGCCGTTGCTGCTCCCTTCTGGCCAACTCCGCTGCCTTGGTCTCATCTCCCAACAACGTGCTTCCGTCTGCCTTGACGCCAATGGATCGCTGCTCAAACTTGCGATTGAACAGGCGCGGCACGACTTTGGGTCGTTTTCCGGAAAATGCATCGTCGGCAGCGGGAACATTCTCTCCAAACATTCCCTGCTTGAGCGCGCTCGTGACGTCCTTGGTCTTTCCAGTCACATTCGAGCGATACGCATCGTCCGTATCGAAGTCTTCCTTGGAGTAGCCAGTCCCGAAGATTAGAAAAGCGACCGCATAGTTTTCGTCAAACGTGTCGTTCCACATCTTGTTCAGCCTCTTGGCATCGGGTCGCCTCTGGCCCTCGACTCGCCTGCACGTCTTTGTGGCCGCCCGCCACACCTTGACGGCAAACTCATTTGCCACCCTGTCGCGCTCCGGGCAGCTGGCTGGGTCTTGAACGTACTTGATGCCGCGCTGGTAGAAGTCGACGACTCGAGGCGCAAACACGTCGCGCACCCAGGCGTAGCTGCCTCCCGCAGCTGTCACCAGCGACGTCAGCGCCGAGATGTACATTGGCTGCACGCGGGTGGTCGGCTGCGCTTGAACTGGAGGAGCGCCGTCGGTGAGCAGCCACGGCATCTCAGCGAGAAAGTCTTCAAAGTGAATGCCGACAAGCTCCTTGGAAGCCGCAGGAAAGTTCTGGAAGCGCCGCATGAAAGAAACGCAGCCCGACTTGAAGACGACGCGAGTATCGAGCTGCCTGCCGACGTACGCTTTGGTCATCTCCGTCTGGCTTTTGCCTTCAGCCTCGTGGTACTCGAACTCGCACTCGTCGTAAAACTTCATGGAGCTCTGCGCGTCGGCAAGCAGGCGCGACCAGACACGATGCGCCTCGAAGTGCAGCGCAAACTCCTCGCGCTTGGCTGCGTTGGCCATGATTGTGGTGCCAACCACCTTGTGGCCTTGGGCGTAGAGTGCGCGCAGAGCTGCCGCCTCTTGATCTCTTTTTAGACTGTACCTGCCAATCTGTTCCTGGAGCTTGGCCGCCGCGTTGACGTTGATCGCATCGGCTGCTGCCTGCACATGTCCAAGGCGATGCTTCCAGAGCTCACGCATGTTGTTTGAGGGAGTGTATGGCTCAATGGTCTCAACTCCCATGTAGTTGGAGTCAAATGGACTCAGCGCGGGCAGGATGGGACGCGACTCGAGCAGCGCCTCCCACGCAGGCATAGGAGGCGCATCCCGCGGCTGTCCAATGTCGCCCCACATGTCTTCCAGAAAGACGGGCAGCTGCGTGGCGCTGACGACGCAGCGCAGGCAGTTGGTGTTCCAGAAGTTGTGACCGTCGGGAACCTCGTCGCTGTTCTGCATGAAGCCGCGAATGTGGTTGAGTGCCATCTGGCGCTGTTTTTCAGCAGCCTTGGCTTCCTTTTCTTCCTTTTGTCTCTCAACTTCGTCGGCCGCAGCAGCCTGGTCCATGCCCTCGCCAATTGCCGCTTCTAAAGCTTTGTCCTCGTCAAACTTGATCTCCTTGGCTAGTGCTTTGACCATGGACTGGCTCTCGTCGTTGATGTGAAAGATGACTGGACGATCGCGTCGAGCCATAACTGGGCCACCCTTGCCGCGCGTCGTGGCCGCCGGGTTTGCGGGCTCGATTGCCTTCTCTTCGCCCGGCACATCGGCTGCCCACATTGTTTGCTCTCGCGCCTGCTCCACAGTAGGCGCGTTCAGGTAGACACGGCTGTTCAGAAGCTGGTTGATCTGCTTGCAGTCTGCCGGAAAGTCGGACGAGTAGAGAATGACGTCGTACTGCTTGGCCAGCGTCGCGGCCTGCGCAAGCAGTGCCGTCTGGTGAGCCTTTTGTGCCTCGACGTATGCCTCTGTTTTTTCATCCAACTCGATTTTTGCCTGCGCCTTGGCGGCGCCGACTGCTCGATTGTACGCAGCATTGGCGGTTTGCTTACGCGCCTTGGCCTCCTTTTCCTTATCCTCGGTTCCTCCTGGCTTGATCTCTCGCTTCGCCATGGTGAAGATCTTGGTGATCTGAGTGCAGGTCATGGCGCCGCCGTCGCCGTTTTGCTTGATCCAGCCAGTCTTGTTGAGCTTGCCAAGCATCTCTTCGATTGGCATTTTCTTGTTGGGAGCGACCGACAGCAGTACGCGCATTCCAAGCCGCACCGCAACGCTCGTGAGCAGCAGAATCAGATTGGACTTGCCCTTGCGCGGCGGCGCGCTGATTGAGAGCGGCATGAAGTACGGCTGCGGCGTGTAGCCACCCGGAGGCGGTCGCCACCTGGTAAACACCATCCCGCCATCGAGCGTGCCCTCTTTCTCAGCCTCCTCGCTTGTCGGAATGCCGCGCTCCATCTGCATCATGCGATCGTGGATGTCTTTGAAGTCCGTGAACACGCTGTCAAGATCGCTGATCTCGTCTCGCTCGCAAAAGATGTCCTTCCAGTCGCGAAAGTAGACCGCGTGGTCGTAGAGCCTCGTGCACATGTACTGGCCCATGTGCTTGACGTAGGGAATCAGCTTCCTGACACTTTCTCGAAAGGACGCCTCCTTGTCTAGCTCATTGTCTTTGTCGCGTACCATTGCTCCCGCAAAGTGCATCATGTACCGTTCCTGCGCGCTCGGGAGCCTTTCGTGCAGCCGATGAAGCACGCGGAGATGGCGCTCGGTCCATTTGCCAACTTCGTCGTCGTCGAGCGCAATCGGCGCAAACATGCGCGCGAGGTCATCGTTGTTTTCTTTGCTGTGAAAGTAAGACTTGATTTGCGCCTCTCCCCAATCGGCGGGGTCGAGTGACTGGAGCTCGCCTTTGAGAGTGTACAGTTGAGCGCGATCGAGCTCGTCACAGATCCTCTCGCGCTGCCTCAGCCTGATCAGCGGCAGAGTCTTGGTCTCCATGAATGCGCGCTCCTCGGGAGTCAGGTCAGCAGCGCCCGCTGCTGCCGGTGGAGGCGCACCGCCTGCGGGCGGTGGCGCGCCACCAGCGGGCGGCGCACCGCCTGCGGCTGCTGCCGGCTGCTGCTGCGGCGGGTCGACGGCCATGGCAGCGGCCGGCGGCGCGGTCTGCTTCTTCGTAATGTTTCGGTAGACGTACTCCGTCGAGCTGGAGCCTTTGCGAGCCTTCCAAAGCAGAAGCGGAGCATCAGCGGCTCGTGGATGTTTGAAGCCGACGTGCCTGCCTGGAACGCCCCATTTCTCGTAGATGCAAATGCCACGCCTGATGATCCAGCTGATTGCGACCACCTCCGCCTCGGTTGACCAATTTGGCGCGACTTCGACGTACGCACCAAAGGCATGCATCAGGAACTTGTACCAGCCTTCTGGATCGTTTCGCATTCCGTGTCTCGCAGCGTCAAGGTTCTTGGTGCGCACAAACTCGTACGCCGACGAATACTCGTCTTGCCGGAACATGCTTTCGATGGGGTCGAAACGCTTGCTTAAGGAATCAGCAATGCCATTCCAAGCAGCGAGTTCGTGCGGGTCGGTGGGACGGGTTTTGAACCACTGGACAACGTCCATCCTTCTGTTCTGCGTCTGCGTCAGTTCGTACGGCGTGATTTTGCTCTGTTCCCACGCTGCGTCTTCGAGTCCAGGATTGAGCTGATAGTCGCGCTCGGCAAGTGGCCTGCAAGGATTGCTGTCGGCGCGTTTGCGCGCTGGCGCCGTTTGAGCGATTTCGCCTTCTTCCTCGGGGCTGTCGTCGCGCCGAATCTTAGGCCGTTGAGGCGCCGCCGCAGCAGCGCTCCGCTGCGCCTGTCGCATGCGCTCGTTCCAGATCTCCTCCGCAACCTCATCTTCCCACTTCTCGTACTGCCCATCACCGGCGCGGTGAGGGTCTCGTCCAGTGCGCCTTCGAATCTCTGCTCTCCATCGCCGTTCTTTGGCTCTCACGCGTTCTATTGCTGTTTGTCCAAAACGGCTTTTCACGTACGCCCAATCCCACGCACCGGGTGCCCTCCGCTTGTCCTTGGCCTCCGGCGGGTGCGGTGCTGGCGGGCGCGATGCTGGCGGCGCGAGTCGCTGAACGAGCGGCATGTCCTCGTCGGAATCATCATCAGACGCAGGATCAGCCTCCGTCGGCATCGGCCCCACGGGCCGGGGCGGCGCATTGAGCGAGAGCCTGTGCAGCCCGAGGCTGCCCAGGGAGAAGCCCGCCCCGACGGGCGGCGCGGCCCGCTGCCGGGGCGGCGACGGCGCGCGCCGCTCCTCGGGCTCAAAGCGGAGCGACATTGCGCGTTCTTCTCTAACGCACCCGACACACGCTGCCTTATCCTACACCACCGACGCCGCGAGCGCGTAGAGCGCCTCGCTGATCACCATCACGTCAATCCCCGCGTCCTCGGTGTTGGACTTGAGGTCGTCGATCCTCCGCGCGTCGGTCGCCACCGTCCCGCCCACCACGGCGGACAGGCACCCCGCCGCGTCCTCGTTGCGAATCAACGCAATCTGCGAGGCCACGCGGACGACCGAGCTGCTCTTCCAGTGCGACTTTTGCGTCGTCTCCTGCAGCGTCGTGCTCAGCGCCGCCTCGAGCCCCGCACGCCCCGCCTTGGCCTCTTGGCGCATCTCGTAGGCCGCCAGCTTGGCCGCGCCGATGGAGGTGCTCCCGGGCGGCGGCTCGCCCACGCGGCTGCCGAAGAGCACGCCAAAGTCGTGGTCGGACAGCGCGAGGTGCGCGCGCGCTCCCAGCGCCTCGCGCCGAACGCCTCCCTCGTAGCCGTACTCCACCAGCGCCTCCGACTCGACCGAGCTGCACGCGAGCGCCAGCGCCAGCGCGTCGCGATCCGGCAGCTGGACCGAGAGGCACTGCCGCGAGCGGGCGCGCACGCCCTTTAACACCTCGAGCACCTCCGCCTGGTTGGCGGGCACGAGCATGGGTGCGCTAAGAACGCGCAGCCGACTGGCGCTCCCCGGCGTGCACGGACGCGCTTAGCGATGCTCGCCTTCCGGCTGCTGGTTTCGGCGCTCTGCGTGCAGCAGCCGTCGCGTCACGTTTCGTCGGCCGTGGCGCTGCGCCAGGCCGTGGGCGCGGTGCGCGATGTGGTCATGAGCGCGACGGGGCTCGACGGGTTTTCGAGCGGCGTGCAGCGGTTCCAGGGCGGCATGCTCGGGGTGCGGGCGCGCGTCTCGCTCGACATGGACACGCGCAAGGCGCGCATCGAGCTGATGGGCGCGCCCATGGGCGGCTACGTGCAGGGCGTCGGCTGGCTGAGCGACCCCAAGGCCGAAGCGGGCAAGGTGGTCGTGGACCGCGAGTTTGCGCGCAAGCTGGCGCGCCGGTTTGTGGGCATCCAGCACGCGGGGCTGAACCGGCGCACGCGCACGGTAAGCGTCACGGTCACGGTGCCCATCTTCGGGCAGCAGACGCTGGTGCTGCAGCACGCGGGGCGGGTGGCGTGAAATAGAGTGCGTTTAAAAACCACGCCCAATCACCGCAACCGAACCGGCGTGTCCATGGCCAGCAGCGGCATGTCGGCGGACGCTCGGACGGGGATGACCTTCCTCAGGGAGCTCGTGATCTTTTCTCCGGCGCTGGTGCAGCAGCAGCAGCAGCCGAGCACGCAGGCCAGAACGATGCCGCCGAGGACCGACATTGCAATGTAGAGGCCGGTCCAGTCCACGGGCGGCGCCGAGGGCGGCGGATTGGGCGCGAGCCCGGGCGGAAAGGGCGGCAGCGGCGGTGGCCACGGGCTGGGCGGCGGCGGCTTGTCGTCGTCGTCGTCGTCGTCGTCGCGGCGGCTGGTGCGGCCGCCGCCGGTGACGCGCGCCTCGGCCGCCTGCAAAAGCAGCGTCGCGGACGCGAGGAGCAGCAAAAAAGGAACCGGACGCATCGCTTACGCAACACACACGCAGACGCGTCCACGCGCAATATCAGTACGAGAGGATTGGAAGCGGCGGCTCCAAGGCCGGTGCGTACTTTTGCGTTTGGTCGTTGAGCCAAAACGGACGAGCGCTCACTGGCGTGCCATTCTCGACCATCGTGGCCGCCATGGCGTGGGAGATGACGTTCTGTATGAAGTCGACCTTTGAAAGATTGTAGAGAGGCGGGATGTTGCTGGCCATGTACTTTGAAAACGTGCGCACTTGGTTGTGCGCACTTGGCAGAGACCCTGTCCCATTCTTCTCGTGAATGGCGGTGACGACTTCCCCGAAGAGCACATCGTAAAAGGCGTCCATGATCTTGTAGTTTCCATTGTCGGTCAGAATGTAAACCCACGGGCCCTTGCTTCCGAAGTTGTGCTTCACCACGGCCTTCATCATCGATGCCTTGAACACTTGCATGTGTTTGCGCCCTCCTATGAGCAAGGTCATGACATTCTCGGGCGTAAAAACTTCGTAGCGAAAGTAATCCATGGCGCAAGCATAGCTGTCTGCGGAGCACTCAGCGCGCTCCCAATTTGCCTTGATCTGCGCAAACCGGTCCTTGAGATAGTCAGAGAACAACGCGCCGCCCGCACTGTAGTGCCGGAGCAGCTGCCGAATGCAGCTCTCTCTCCAGAGCGAGTACGCATCAAGCGCAGCGTCTTCCGTTTCGATCATGGCGTCCTCTTTTTTGCCAAAAAAGCCAAAGTTGGGAAGGCGCGAGAGCGTCAAGTCAAAGTCAAAGACCCAGCAATGGGCGTCGGGATCGATCCTGGGCGGCTTCACGTACCCGTCAAACACCTCGTCGGTGGGATCGAGACGGTACTTGTCGAGCTCATCTTGGATTGCTTCCGCCTGCGTCTTGCGCAAATAGACAAACGCGTGCGCGAGGAAGCGCACTTGGTCCTCTGTGTGGTGCCCTGCGTCCACCTCCTGCATGGCGGTTTGGCTGCACGCTGCGGAATTGTAAAGGTGCGGACACTGCTCGCCTTGCACGCAGTTCATCAAAAACGGGTAGAACGCCGCGACCTTGTCTTCGGTATTGGAAGCGACCGCAAGCCCATAATGGTCAGCGTTCGTGTTCTCGAGCTGGTTCTTCTGCAGCTGGAGGCAGGGCTGAATCTGGTGGTCGGCATCGTCGTAGAGCGCGATCACAATGGGCGCATTCTGAGGCCTATTAAACGTCCAAGAGTGGTAGTTTTCCCAGCCCCTCTCCAAGAGCACCGCCGACTGCGGCGCTGCCCGAGACATTGCGCCTCTGCTATGCTATGTTGCACGCAAACCTGTTATCGCTACTCGGTGCCTAGAGGGACAGCTGCGCGAGCGAGGGCAGCGCCGCTGCGACCGACGCGCCGCCCGACTTGCGCTTTGCCTCCTCGCGCCGCTTTTCCGCCGCCTCCTCAAACACGGCGCCCACGGCGAGGATCTCCTCCTTTGTCACGCCGTCCTTGATGGACCTGACGACGCTCTGCACCGTGGTCAACCGATTCGGCTCGTTCTTGTCCTCGCGCACCCGCAGAAAGCGCCAGCCGCCCTCGGACCGGCGCTGGCGGTTCCACGTCGGGTAGGTCAGGTCGTACTCGATGGTCACCCAATTGGGGTCGCGGACGCACTCCACGATCCGCTCGTCGCACTTGGGGTCGTATCGGAAGCGTTGGTAGTCCTGGGGCGAAAAGGCGATCCACGCATAAAAAGCCAACGCGCCGCCATCCGAGACCAGCAGCTGGAAGCGTGGCGTCAATCCTTGCCCTTCCTCGCGTCGCCACACCGCCGCGAGGCGAAAGTCGACCGAGTTCATCTCGGCCGGCTTCCACTTGAGCACGAGCGGGTCGGTCTCGTGGCGGTATGGCGCGTCGACGGGCGTGAAGATGATGCCGTCGGTGCCGTGCCGAAGCCCGCGATTCTCGTCGACAAAGGTGAAGAGGTGCTCGCCCCTCGAGGGCGCAATGTGCTTAAACAGCCAGGAGAGATGCTCGAGCTCGTAGTAATCTTTGAGGTCGATCGTAAACGGCTGGTCTGCGGCCGCGCTTTGCGGGGCTCGAACAAAACGACGCACCGCTGCCAGTCGATACGTGAGGGAATACCCCGTGATCAGCTCGCCGGCGACGGCGCACGCGTCGTAGATCAAGTAGCGCATCTTGCGCTCGTTGGTTTCGAGGCTCGTGTCGACGACGAGCTCGCCGTCGAGCAGCGTGTTGTCGAGCAGCGTGCCCGGCTTCGGGCCCGGAAAGCGCATCGGCAGCTCGCGCATTCCAAAGTGGCGGTCCACCACGAACGCGCCCTTGTCGCCAAGAATGAGCAGCATGTAGCGCATGCCATCGGTCTTTTCGGCCACAAAGTAGTGCTGCCGTTGCACCGACTGCAGGTGCGTACGCCCAAACGACACGGGCTGCGAGCCCGGGAACCGACCCGCCGCCGAGCCGAGCATGTCGGTGCACGCCCGTTGCAGCTGCGTGAGCTCGTCGCCCGTCACCCTGGGCAGGGCGCCCAGCATGAGGGGGTCGCCCATTGTCCACTACTACTACAGCCGTAAGCGCTCTGCGCGAGATTATCACTACGACTCTGTCGCCAACAAGATCGCCTCGGCCGCCTCCGCGGCCACCACGGCCATCTTGAGCACCGCCAAGTCGACCGGCTCCGTGCCGAGCACGACGCTCTTGGTCGCATTCACAATGCCCAGCGCGCGCGCGCGCACATTGGGCACCGTCTCCCTGGACTGGATCGCCGCAAACATCGACTCGAGCATCAGCAGCAGCTGCTGCAGCGCCTGCTGCGTCTCGGGCCCCGCCGGAAGCTGCATGTTGTCCGCGTAGCGCTTCAGCACGACCCCAGCCTCGACCACCAGCCAGTGCGCCACCCGCATCATGGCATTGGCGCGCGCATCGGCCTGGACGGTCTCGTTGGTGATGCCGAGCTGCGCCAACTGGGGCGCCATCGTCGCATTCGACGCTGCCGCGGCCACCCCAAACGCGGCGAAGAGCTCCTTCCACCCATCCGGGTCGAGCATCGCATTCGACCAGCCCGCGCCGGCGTCCGGGATGCTCGGGTACTGCACCAGGAAGCCTTGCAGGTAGGCGTCCTGCGCCGCGCCTGGCTCGAGCTGCTGCAGCGGCTGCAGCGCAAACGCCGTGTTGACCGCCTGCGACAGGCGGTCGTGCGCGTCGAGCTCGGGGTCCGCGAGCGACGTCGGCGTGGGGTCCCTGGGCTGCCAGCCCGGCGGCGACGACGCTGGCGGCGGGGTCACGATCATCGGCGTGCCCGAGATGCCCATGGTGCAAAAGGAGCCAATGGTGCCGTGGTACGTCCACGTCTCGACGCCGGTGGTCGGGTCCGTGCCGACCGTCGTGTTGGCCTCGTCGTGCCTGCGGCCCAGCTCGTCGATGCTCATCTCGCGCAGCTGCACGTTGACCACAATCATCCCGGGCGAGGGGCAGGTGTCCATGATGCGGCCCAGGCAGACGGCCCGACAGAGCCGCCGCCGCTGCTTGTCGGTGAACTCGACGTGCTCAATCTTGCGGTTGACAATCCCCGAAAACCCGAGCTGGAACGCGCGCGGCCGCTCGGGCACGTAGCCCATGTCCAGGTGCTGCGAGCAAAAGGGCACCCACCGATAGCCCGTGCTTCCGCCGGGCGAGCGCAGCAGCCCCAAGTAGACGAGGTCGCCCACCAGCGGGCGCGAGCAGAAGATGTTGCGCATCTGCGTCGGGCCCTGCAGGGAGACGAGCGCGGCCGTGGAGTCAGTGAGGGCCTCGTCGTTGCCGACCTTGGCCTGCAGCTCGGGGTCCATTTCGTTTTGCGTGCTGAGCAGCACGCCGTCCACTCGCCACATCTGCTCGTCCTGCCACTTGGCGGCCAGCTCGGCGTTGACCGCGTCGATGCCGGCCATCGTGTCCATGCGCAGCTCCGGCACGGGCGCCGCGCGCTTGTTGCCGTCATACTCGGCACGGACAAAGACCGGGTGCGCGACCTCGCCCAGGTGGGTGGGGTCGCGCACGACGCGCGTGTACGGGATCTGGACATTCGTCTTCTTGATGGTGCCCGACGTCGTCGGGATGGTCGTGAAGCTCTGCGCATCGGGCTGCGCTTCGGTGGGCGGCGCAAGCACCTTCGGGTTGGCCGGCTGGCCCAGGTCGGCATTGAGCTGCGACACCAAGACCTGGCGCTTGTACGGCGCAGTGTCCGGGGTTTCAAAGTTGCGCTTGCGCGCGATCAGCGTCGCCATGATTTTCGCAGTTAGTAAACACCCCACGCCTCTCACTACAGCAGCTAGCGGTCCCATGCTAATTAGCCGATGCTGACGCCGTTCGCGGCCGCCAGGGCGCGCCCCGCCTCGGCCCACTGGCGCTCGCGGTCGCGGAGCGCCGCGACGGCGTCGCTCTGCTCTGCCGCCGCCGACCCGGTAAAGTCCCTGGCAACCTCGCGCAGCAGCGCGGTGAAGGACAGCACCTCCTCGTAGCTGTGCAGGTCGATGACCGACTCGGGCCCGTCCTCCAAGAATTGCCGATGCGCGCGAGCGCGTCTGCGCGCGGCGCTCTCGGCCACGTGCATCACGTAGTTGGCCGGCAGCTGCATCGCAGCGGCTTCGGGCACGGGCGGCCCCGGCGTCGGCGGGATGAGGGAGCGCACGCGCTCCAGCTCGCGACGCGGATCGCCATCGAGCAGTGGCATCGCTTGGGTGTGTGTGTGGGTGTCTTCTATTCACAAGGACGTCACAAGACGCAATAGAAAACGCGGCGCGCGCGCCTCGGTTTTGAATCTTGCCAACTGCTACCCTCACATGTCCTCCTCGTCGTCCCGCAAGGACGACCAGCCCACGCAGACTGTGGTCCTCGAGCGCTTCGAAGACGTGCGTGTGGCCGACGAGCTGCCGCGTCCGCCGCGAAACGAGCTCATGCTGCTGTTGGTGGAGGACTGCGCCGACCGCTCGTCGGCGCCGTGGATGGCTCGTCCCCAGGAAGCGCCCTGCCTCGGCGAGGCGGCGCGCTCCTCCTCGAGGCTCGAGAGCAGGCTCTCCAAGTCGTCGGAGCGGCTGGCCGAAGCCGAGTCTGGTGCGTTGTTCTGCGCTCTCGCGTGCTCGGACGCGCACTGCGAACACACGTCGCTGTCCGAGGCTGCTGGCGCCGCGGCGCGTTGCTCGTCCTCGTTGTTTGCCTTGGGACGCGGCCGCTTGTTGGCGCTGCTGGTCTTGGACTTGGCCTTTGGAGGCTCGCACACATCGGGCAGCAAGAACAGATGGCCCATTGCGTTCAAACGCTGCGCGCGCGAGAGGGCGCGCTGCCTTGCTCCTGGGGTTAGCGGCGCTGCAAGTGGCAAGCGGGGAAAACGCGCGGAACAAATGCGCGCGCGCCGCCGCCGCCAAACGACGGGACGTCCCCCGTTTACCCCCCCGTCTCGCCGGCGTTATTCGACGGGGAGTCCGGGGCATGCGCCGCTTGCTCGGTCGGAGGATGATGCCCCGGACCGTGCTCGAGCTTTGAGCGCTTTGACGCGAGCTCGCCCTCGGTGTGGCGGCGGCGGTCGTCGCTAGCCCGATGGGGTTTGGCTGGCGCGCAGAGCTCGCGCTCGAGTTCTTCCATTGCCGCGTACCACTCGGACAGCGAGTACAATCCACCGGCGGCCATGGCGCCGCGCGGGCTGAAGGCGCTGCTTCTGAAGACCAGCCCGGGCAAGCTGGTGCGCGCGCGCGCCTACACCTGCTACCGCGCGACGACGCCCAAGGGCCGACCCAAGGGCGCCAAGCTTAGAGGCGTGGCCAAGCGCTTGGGCGAGCTCGTCTTTTCGGATGGCCTGCTGCCCGTGCAGACGGACGCGCCCGGGGCCTCGCGGGGCGGCGCCTTTCGCGGCACGGCCGGCGGGCTGCGCCGCGGCAAGGCGGTGGACGCCCAAGTCTCGCGCCTCTGCAAGGCCAGCGCCGCCGCGCGCAGCAAGGCCAAGATGCTGCGCCTGACGCGCATCGTGTTCCACGCCATGGCGCACCACAAGCTCGAGCCCGTCGACGCCCAGCGCGTGGTGGTCGACGAAGGGCGGCGGCTGGGCACGGCCGTGGACGTGTGCTGCTACGACGCGAAGCGCAAGGCGCTGGTGTTGGTGGAGCTCAAGACCGGCTTTGCGGGCGACCGCGCGCTGCCCGTGCGCAACTCCTTGGGCCGGCCGCTGGCGATGCGAGCGCCACTCGCCAAGGCGCCCGACTGCGCGCTGCACCGCCACCTGAGCCAGCTGGCGGCGACGCACGCGCTCTTCCTGCGCGAGCGCGGCACGCTGCAAGCGCTGAAGCGCAAGGGCGTGGACAAGGTCGAGGGCGCGCTCCTGTACGTCACGGACCACGCCTCCGAGCTCCACCGGCTGTGTCCGTGGTGGCAGAAGCGCGGAGAGCGGCTGCTGGACCGGCTCGGCCGCGGATAACCCCGCAGCAAACGCGCGTCAGGTGTGTGTAGCGGCAGTGTTGTGTCATGACCGGTCTCATGCTGTTTCCCGCGCCGCTCCCGGACATGTTTCTCATGGCCGAGGGCCGGATGCTCGGGGACGAGGAGGAGGTGCAGGGGTCCACGACCGAGGCGAGCGTCACCGAGCAGATCTGGGCGTGGGCCTTTCTGATCATCCTGCTGGTGATGCTGCTGTGCATCGTCTGCGTGTGCTGCGGCATCTTTGCGCGGCTCTGCGGCCTCGGCGGCCAGATCTTTGCGTGCCTCGGGCGCAGCTTCGAAAGCTGCTTGAACACCGTCTGCGGGGGTTGTTGCGGCGGCAAGAAGACGACGACGACGACGCGCATCTCGTCAAAGGTGGTGGCGCCAAAGCCGCCGCCGCCAAAGCTGCTGGTTCCCGCCAAGCCGCTCGCGCCCGCACCGCGGACCACGACGGCGGACGAGCGCACCGAAATGTGCGCGTCCTTTGCCTGCTGCGGGCTGGGCGGGTTTTGCGGGAGCATCGGCGGGCTGGGCGCGTGGTGC
>MDSW01168933.1_pt1 | contig 14162 bp, 15 predicted proteins | sample 811171 | NCBI WGS metagenome assembly MDSW01 (sample SAMN05326641, study PRJNA326480) | marine metagenome | isolation source: seawater | place: Atlantic Ocean: North West | collected 2012 | reverse complement strand
GTTGAAGTTTCATTTGATAATTCTGAATTTACCTCAGAATTTTTCTTTAGCAATATTTCAAGTAATTTTCCAATTTCATTTGATAAATTTTTTCTATTTACTACTTTGTCAACAAAACCGTGCTTTTCTACAAATTCTGCAGTCTGAAAATCTGGACTTAATTCTTCTTTTACAGTGGCTTGGATAACACGTTTTCCTGCAAAAGCAATTAAACAACCTGGCTCAGCAAAATGAACATCTCCTAGCATAGCAAATGAAGCAGTTATTCCCCCTGCTGTTGGATCAGTAAAACAAACAATGTAAGGAAGATTATTTTTTTTTAACTCACTTATTGCTAAAGTTGTTCTAGTCATATTTGCTAAAGCAATGGGTGATTCAAACATTCTTTGTCCACCTCCACAAGGAAAGAAAACAAAAGGATTTCTATTGTCAATTGCATGTTGGACACCATAAATTATAGCTTCTCCCTCTGCGGCTCCAACTGAACCACCAATGAAATCAAAGTTAATTGCCCCAGCTGTAATATTAATTCCATTAATTTGACCTTTAGCGATCATTACAGCACAATTTTGATTAGTTTTTTTTCTAGCTTGAATTAATCTTTCTTTATAAGATTTTGTATCTTTCCAGTTCAATGGATCTTCTGCTGGTAGAGGAGTTTCAAGAACTTCATATCTATTTTTACCCAAAAATATATCAAATCTTTGTTTACAACTAATTCTATGATGCTTTCCACAAGAGCCACATATCCATAAATTATCTTCAAGTTCCTTTTTTAGAATTGGTCCTTTGCAGCAACTTGTCCAATCTGAATTTGCAATTTCTTCTTTTGTAGGAAATTTTTTTCTTAAATTTTTTTTTATTTTGTCACCAAAATTTATTATTTTTGTTAACCAGTTCATGAAATTTTATTTTTTAAATTCATTACTATCCTATTTACATTTGTGACAGGATTTTGTCTATTGTTCAAACTTCTTGTAATTTCTTTACAAATAGCACTTCCAACTACTAGACCATCCGCAGATTTAAGATTTCTGATAGTTTTTTCTGTAATTCCAAATCCAATAACAATGTCTTTTTTTGGATTAATTTTTTTTATTTTATTATAGTTTTTAAGTATTTTTTTAGTAGATACTTTTAGTTTACCTCCTGTTGTACTTAACATCGAGATAAAATAATTCATCGGATGTGAATCTTTTAAAATTTTTTTAAGCCTTTTTTTTGTGGTAGTGGGCGATAATAGTTGTATAAAATATATTGATTTTCTTTTACATTTTTTTGCAAAATTTTTATTTTCAGGCCATGGCAAATCTACAACAATCAATCCATTGACCCCTACCTTTTTACACTTATCTAAATAATTATTCTCTCCATACTGATAAATCATATTATAATAGCCCATCAATATAATTGGTTTTTTTTTATTTATTTTTTTAAAATCTTTTACAATTTTAAAGATATCATTCATTCTTATTCCGTTCTTTATCGCCCTATAAGCACTAGTTTGAATTTGACTACCATCTGCAACAGGAGTGTTGTGAGGGACTCCTAATTCTAAAATATCAGCATTCTTAGAAATTGATTTCAAAATGTCTAAAGACTGTTTTTTTGAACTATCACCTGCAACTGTGTAGGTCAATAAAGCAGGTCTATTTTCCTTTTTTGCTTTTTTAAATGCAGCACTAATTGGATTTAACATATTTTTTTCCTAATCTTTTCTCTAAAATTCCCTTGTCTTTATAAGCATCACCACAACTATTAACTATTACTATTGTATCTTTACTGAATTTCTTTGCTTCTTTTATTGCAACTGAGAAGGCATGACTTGGTTCTAAAGAGGGTCTTAATTTTTCATATTTAGTAACGAGCCTGTAGGCATCTAAAGCTTCTTCATCACTTGCTGCAGTGTATCTAGCTCTTTTTGTATCTTTAAGAAAACAATGAAGTGGAGAAATTCCAGGGTAGTCAAGTCCTGCAGAAATAGATTCGGTTTCTTCTATTTGTCCATCTGAGTTTTGATTAACATATTGAACTGCGCCATGTAGAATTCCAATTTTTGATCCATAAGTTAAGGGAGCAGCATGTTTTTTACTTTTAGCAGGTCCACCAGCTTCCACACCTATAAATTCGCACTGCTTTTTATCATAATCCATAAATTCATTCCAAAATCCAAAACTCGAACTCCCCCCGCCTACACAATTATAAAGTTTAAGTTTTTCTGGAATAGATCCAAATTGATCAATTAACTGAACTTTAAGTTCTCTTGAAATCTGACTAGTACTCCATCCACATATACGTACAAATACTGCTGGACCAACTGTACTACCAACACACATAGCGACCTTGTCACAATTTGCAACCCAATATCTCATACACTCAGAAACAGCATCAACAAGTGTTTGGCTTCCAGAATAAACAGGAACAACCTCGGCTCCATTTTTTTTCATCGCTTTTACGTTGGGTTGTTGCCTTTTGATATCCTTTACACCCATAAAAATTTTACATTTTAGGCCAAACTTCTTAGCAGCCATACTTAACATTTTACCAGCGTATCCCGCTCCAGTATCACCGCATATAACTTTCTTACCAGATCGTTTTGCAAGCAAACAATGGACTGTAGCATTATATATTTTGTGTGCTCCTCCATTAGCATCAGATACAACTTTAGACCATATTTCTGCTCCACCCACGTATTTTGTTAGATTGTTTAGCTTAATGAAACGAGTAGGAGTACCAATCCAATTTTTAAAATATCTATCCCTTTCAGTAATAAATTTTTTATCTTTTTTTAATTTATTAAAAAGTATTTCTAAATCTTCGATAGGTTTTTTTAATGTTTCAGGTACAAAGTTTCCACCAAATTTACCCCCCCAAAAACCCAACTTATCTACTTGATCAATTACTGAAATTCCTTTTTTTAGCTTCATATTTTTGCAAACAAATTTAACAATTTATTAATTTTATTTATATCTTTTTTACCCTCACTATTCTCAATTGATCCTGATAAATCAATGTGAAAGTCTTTATTTTTAAAGTTAGGAATATCATCTATTTGAATATTTCCTGCAATCATTTTATTTAATGTTTTAGGCACCCAATCTACTAGACTATGATCAAAACTTTCAGATTTGTGGTAACCTTTACTATCAAATAGAATTATATCTGAGGTCTCATAATAGTTTTTATATTTATATACATCTTCTCTATTTGAAATTGTAAAAGCTGAAATTATTTTTATTTTATATTTTTTTTTAATTTCTTTAGTTCTATTAGGATCAACATCATAAAGTTGATAATAATCAAAATTTAAATCTTTAATTTTTTCTAAAATCTCATCATTTGGATTTACAAGTACTGAAACGAATTTAGTTCGTTTTTTATCAATCATTATCAAATCTTTTAATTTTTCAAATTTAACAAATCTTTTACTTTTTTCATAATTTGTTATGAAACCAATAAATTTTGGTGGATGAGGATGATTTAATATATATTTTAAGGTTTTAGGATCTGATATCCCGCAAATTTTTAAACCTTTGATCATTGGTCTAAATGATCAACTAATCTTTTGATATTTTTTTTTATATTTCCCTTAGTAATTGATCTCCCAATTACCAACCAATCACTTCCATTTTGAAATGCACTTCTTGGGTTTGTTACTCTTCTTTGATCATTAAAATTTTTCCCCAATCTTATTCCTGGCGTTATAATTTCTTTTTTAAAAACTTTTTTTACAATTTTAACTTCATTAGCACTACATACTAAAGCATCTAATTTTGCTTTATTTGCTAATCTTGCTTGATGCAAAACAAGATTTTTAAGATTTCTTTTATGGCCAGTTTCTTTTAAACTTTTTTCGTCCAAAGATGTAAGAGTTGTAACGCCAACTATTTTAATTTTTCCTGATATTTTTTTTACAGACTTTAAAGCTTGAAAACCTGAACTTATATGTATAGTGAGGTAATTTAATTTTAAATCTTTCAAAGCTTTAACTGTAGATTTACATGTATTTGGAATATCATTTAATTTAAGATCAGCAAATATTATTTTATTTTTTAACTTTGATATAAATGATCTTCCATTTTTCGAACTAAAAAATTCTAAACCAAATTTATAACCTATTTTAATTTGTTTTGTTTTAGAATTTTGAATTATTTTTTTAGCAGTTGAAACATTGTTTGTATCACATGCAATAAAAATTCTTTTATTCATTATTTAATTCATTAAACCACTTTTTTGACATTTTGAATTGCAAAGTTTTTTTTTCTGGAACATCAATTTTTTCGTTATTTTTGGGATTTCTTGAAATCCTTGATTTTTGAATTCTTGTTTCTAGGGTAAATATATCTCTTAACTCAACTCTTTCATTTTTTTTTAGAGAATCTTGCATCTTTGAAAGAATAATTTCTATCAATAATGATAAATCTTTTTTAACGAAATTAGGGTAGTTGTTTGATAGTTCTTTTAATATTTTTGATTTGACGAATGTCAATTTAAATTATTTTTTTTTTTTATTTTTCTCTAATTTATCTGATAAAGATGAAAATGGAAGGTTTTTCCCAGATAATGGAGAAGAAAATTTATTTACAGCCTCTTTATTTTGTTGTTCTTCTAATAGCTTAATACTTAAACTTACTTTTCTTTTATTTAAATCTAACTCAGCAATCGCAGCATCAATTCTTTCTCCTCCAACATATCTTGAGGGCCTAGCGTCAGCTGCACTAATTGCTATTTGTGATTTTTTAATTAAAAATTCCATGTCACAACCCTCAGGATTTACTGTTAAACCTTTGTTATTAGAGGAAACTACTTTAACTGTTATAATATCGTTCACTTTTTTATCTTTAAACCAATCAATAGGATCCTTTTGCATTTGTTTAAGGCCAACTCTAACTTTTTGCTCATCTTTTTTTATTTCAAGAATTTTTACTTTTAATTGGTCCCCTTTTTTATATTTTTTTAATTCTTCTTCTGGATTTCCTACGTATGATAAATCATTTGAGTGTAAAAAAGACTCAATTTCAAATTTATCAAATTTTAAATAAATTGCATATTCATTCATTGTTATAACTTTTCCTTCAATAGCTGATCCTACTGGGAATTCTTTTTCTAATTTTTCAAAAGGATTTTCTTGAGTTAATCTATATGAAATTGCTACTCTTCTTTTTTCTTTATCAATCTCAGTTATTACACAATCAATTTCATCACCAATTTTAAAAAGTTTTTTTGCTGATACTCCTTTTTTACTCCAACTCAATTCACTTGAATGTAGCAAAGATGTTAGTCCAGGTTCTAGTTCAGCAAAACAGCCATAGTCAGTAATCTTAACAACTTTAGCTTTATACTTCTTATTTAATTCGTAGTTATCAATATGGTTAAATGGATCTGGCGAAAGCTGTTTAATTGAACATCCAACTTGAAGTTTTTCTTTATCAACAGATATAACCAATAGGTCGTGTTTTTCACCATGATTAAATATTTCATCTGGGTGACCTATTCTAGAGTACGAAATTTCTTGTAAATGAACTAGAACATCAAGTTCGCCATTATTTACATCAAAAAAACAACCAAAAGAACTATAGCCCTTTACAACAGCATCTTTAATGATGTCACCAACTTTATATTTTTCAATTATTTTTGCTTTATCAACCTTTTTATTTGAATTAATTATTTGTTTTCTCGAAACACATGCATTACCTCTAATTTTGTCTAATTTAATTAATGAAAATTTCTGTGGTTGATTCATCAGGTGTCCAATATCTTTTATTGGTTTGTCTGAAATTTGAGATCCAGGGCAAAACATTAATGATCCACTGTCTATATGTTCAACTATTACTCCACCTTTACATTTTGAGGTAATTTTTCCCATAATGGGTTCGTTAGCTTCGTATGCTTTTTCTAGTTCATGCCAACCCTTTAACTTTTGAGCTTTTGACAAAGAAACAATAACCGCCCCATCTTTGTCTTCAATTCTTTCTAACAATACCTCTAATTTAGATCCTATTTTTATAGTATCTAATAAATTTAATGTCTTAATTTCATTTATATCTACAATTGGTTCTGATTTAAGTCCTTCAATAAACAAAAAAACAAATTTTTCTGTTATTTTTGTAACCGATCCGGTTACTAGCTTACCTTCTACAATTTTTACTTTTGATAATTGGCTATTCAGTAGATTTTCAAACTCTTTTATTCCAGGTTTTGATAAATCTTTGTATATTTCCATTAATTATTTAACTTTTTATCCATAATAACTTTTATTTTTTCAAAGCACGCTTTCTTACTTAATTTGGTAGTATTTATCAAGATTGAATCTTTAGTTTTTTTTAGAGGACCATATTTTCTTTCTTTATCAGATTTATCCCTATTTTTAAGGCTTTTTAGCACTTCTAAGAAAGTTATTTTTTTATTTAAACTCTTGTATTCTTTAAATCTCCTTTTTGCCCTCACTTTAAGACTAGCAGTAATAAAAAATTTGAACATGGCGTCTTTAACCTGAACGGTAATTATATCTCTTCCATCCAAAACTGAACCAGCATATTTTATAGGAGGGTAATACGCACATTTTTGCTGAAACTTATGAACAATATTTCTAATTTTTTTATCTTTAGCTACTATAGAAGCTGATATAGCGATTTCATCAGGTAATAAATTTTTATTATTAAGATTTTTAATTTTAAGTCTTTTAATTTTGTTTTTAACAAATAAATAAGTAAATTCTTTTTGATTTTTTAATCTAAGATAACCAATGTATCTATATATTTTTCCAGTATCTAAATAATAAAGATTGTAATGTCTCGATATAAGTTTCGCCTGTGTTCCAGCACCGGCAGCAGCGGGTGAATCAATTGCTACAGTTATTATTTTTCTTTTTCTTTTCAATTAATTTTAGCTCCTACATATTTCAATATATTTAAAAAATTGGGAAAGGATGAATTTATAGAGTCTTTATCTAAAATTTTCCATCTTCCACCCAAAGTTAAAGCAGCAATACATGACATCATAAAAACTCTGTGATCTTTTTTAAAATTTTTAACTATAATTTTTTTTCTTAATTTTAAATTTGGATTACCATAAATTTTTAAATTATTTGATTTAGATTCTACTTTTATTCCAATAGTTTTTAAAAAATTAATTGCTATTTTTAACCTATCACTTTCTTTATTTCTAAGCTCCCTTAGATCTCTAAAATATGAAATTCCTTTTGCTTTTGCACAAATTAAAAAAATAATTAAAAACTCGTCTATTGATCTACTATTATAACTTGAATTACATCTTATTGCTTTTAGTTTTTTGGCACTTTTTACTAAAATATCTGCTATAGGTTCTCCTTTATAAAATTTTTTATTTTTTAATTTAATTTGAGCATTCATTTTCTTTAAAATATCCAAAATCCCAGTTCTTGATTTATTAACATTAATATTTTTCAACAAAATTTTTGAATTTTTTATTAGCAAGGTTAAAGCAATAAAGAAAGAAGCTGAGCTAATATCCCCAGGTATCTTGTAATCAAATCCTTTAAATTGTTTTTTTCCTTTTATGCTAATTATTTCAAAATTTTTTTTCTTTTTTACTTTTATTGGTAATTTAAGATATTTAAATAAATTTTCTGTATGATCTCTTGATTTTTTACATTTAATAGTAGTTTCTCCAAATGTATTTAGTGCTGAAAGCATTATACAACTTTTAACTTGAGCACTTCCTTTATCTTCAGAGTAATATATTGGTCTTAAAAAGTTACTTCCTCTCATTTTAATTGGAAGTTTATTTTTTTTTGAATTTATTTTTACACCAAATAAATTTAATGGTTTTATTACTCTTTCAAAGTCTCTAGATGACAAACTTTTGTCGCCTTTAATATTTAAAGAATTTTTTGAAGCTGCTAAAGCTCCCATTATTAATCTTGCAAAAGTTCCTGAGTTACCTGCATTAATAGTAATATTATTTTTGTAAGAAAAACTATTAAGGCCTTTACCATGTATTTCACAATATTTATTTTTTATTTTTATTTTTATTCCAAGTTTTTTAAGTGCTAGAAGAGTATTATTTACATCTTCTGAATTTAAAATATTAAAAGCCCTCGATCTTCCAATTGCTTGTGAAGCCATTAACGCCCATCTTATAGATAGGCTTTTATCCCCACTTATATTTTTGACTGTGCAATTAAAATTTTTGATCTTATTGAAAATTTTAACAGAATTGGGCATTGGGTTTAATTTATTTTAAAAGAGTCACCAAAATATAGAGATTTTGCATTTTTATTAATTATTAATTCACTTGGTGAACCTTGAGCTACAATTTTTTTATTTGCAATTACAATTGCTTTGTCTGATATAGCAAGCAGATCACGTGCTGCATGATCTGAAATTATACAACATCTTGAATTATCTTCAGTTTGTAGGTTTACAATAGTTTCTTGCAATTCTCTTGTTGTCATTAAATCTAATCCTTGAAAAGGTTCATCCATAAGAATTATTTTTGGATTTGAAATTAGAGCCATAGCAATACAAACTCTTTTTTTTTGCCCACCCGATAAATATTTTCCTTTTATATTTTTTACAGATTCAAGTTGAAATTTTGAAATCATTTTTTCAACATTAAAAATTCTTTCATTTTTATCTTTTAAAATTATTTCTGCAATTGATTTAAGATTTTCTTCACATGTTAATTCTGAGAATATGCCGCCAGATTGAGGCACTATACATACTCCAAAATCTAAAGCTCTTTTGTGAATTGGAATATTAGTAACATCAGATGAATTTATAAATATTTTTCCGAAATCAGGTTTTAGTAAGCCTATGATGATATTGAATAAAGTTGATTTTCCTACTCCATTTGGTCCAAGTATTCCACAAATTTCTCCCTCCTGAATCTTTAATGAAATATCATCGAGAATTTGTCTTTTATTAAATGAGAGTGAGATATTTTTTAGATCAATTTTTGGCTTTTCTTTTTTAAAAGTTTTAATACGAAATTTTTTTATTATAGCCATTTTTTAATTTTTAATTATAGTTATTTTATCTTTAGAATCATACATATTTATTTTTATATCACCATTAGTTAAATCAAAAAATAATTTATCAGCTTTCATTTCTGTCTCATCATTTGAGAAATTAATATTATTGTACATTTCTCCATAATTATCTTTAAAAAAAAGATCTAAATTTTCACTTTTAACAGTAATATTTTCATAGTTTACTTTTACATTATTATAAAACTTTGTATCAAAACTATTTGAGTTATATTTAGCAAATTTAGAATATATAAAAATTATAGATTCATTCTTTAAATTGATAACACCATAAACATTAATAAGCAGAATATTTTTAGAATCTTCTTGAATTATTTCTCCTTTTTCTGCTCGAAGTGAAAACTCATTACCATAAATGTCTTCTTTAAAATATTTTATATCCTCAACAATATTTGAACTATCTTTACTTAAATCTTCAGGTTCAACGATTTGATTTTCTATTGTTACTTTTTTATTTATACTTACTTTGTTATCTTGAAAGTATTTAAAATAAACAAAAAAACTTATAGATAAAATTAATAAAATTATTATTGATTGAAAAACAATTTTTTTTTTCATTTATTGAATGTTTGCTTTAAGAATATTGTGAATATGCAAAAATCCAATAGTTTTTTTATAATTTGTTTTATTATGAACACATAAACCAGTAATTTTCTTATTATTCATTATTGCCAAAGCTTCTACTGCTAGGGTATTTTTTTCAATAGAAATAGGGTTTTTACTCATAATATTTTTAACCGATAATTCATTTATATTTTTATATTTACTATTAGCTCTTTTAATATCTCCATCTGTTATTATTCCAACAGTTTTACTAATTTTATTTTGAACAATAAGAGTTCCAAGTTTTTTTTTTGATATAATTCTTAGCCCAATTTTCATTGACTGATTTTCATTTACTAAAGGCATTTTATTTCTTTTTACCATAAGATCTTCTGCAGTTTTTAATTTTGCACCAAGAGTACCGCTAGGATGAAATTTTTTAAAATCTAATCTACCAAAATTCCTTTGCTCCATAGTTGCTATTGCTAAAGCATCACCAATACTTAACTGAATAATTGTGGATGAAGTTGGAACTATTCCAGCAGGATCAGCTTCCTTAACATCTGGAATTAATAATTTTATATTTGATGAATTATATAAAATAGAATTTTTCTTTGAAACTATTCCAATTAAAATAATTTTTTTATTTCTCTTTATGTATTGGATTATATTTTTCAATTCTTCACTATCACCACTATTGCTTATAAGAATTACAATATCATTAGAACTAATCACACCTAAATCACCGTGAGAACATGCCCCAGCATCAACAAAAAAAGAAGGAATTCCAATAGATGCGAATGTTGAAGAAATTTTTTTACCAATTATTCCTGATTTACCTGCACCAGAAATTACAACTTTTCCATTTTTACAATTTAAAATTGTCTTAACAGCTTTTTCAAATGAAGTATTAATATTTTTTTTTAGTTTTTTTAATGATGTGATTTCAGCTTCAATTACATCTTTAGCTATTGTATTAAACTTTTTTATTTTCATATTTGTCTAATGTTCAAATGTTGCAAGTTTAAATCCTGAATTTTCCATATCAACGAGTATTGGAATTACTTTCATACATTTTTCAAAAAGGTCAAACCTTTTTTCTCTCTTAAGCATAACAGTTAACTTATCTTTAATTTCAAATAAATATTCTGTATCTTGAGCTGCGTAATTAATTTGCTTTGAAGAAAGATTTGGATTACCCCAGTCACTTTGTTGTTCTTTTTTAGATATATCTTTACCACATAATTCTTTTACCAAATCTTTATAACCATGAGCGGAAGAAGCTGTTCTAGCTAATTTTGAGGCAACCTTTGTACAAAAAATATTTTTAGGCTCAACTTTTAGGTGATATTTAAGCCATAATAAATCTTGTCTTGCATAATGCATAATAAACTGTGTTTTAGTGCTTGATAAAATTTTAGTCAAATTGGGAGCATCATATGTATCCCTATTTAATTTAATTAAATAAAATTGTTTTGATTGTAGGCCCAATTGTACTAAAGTTAAAGGATCTCTTCCTAAAACCAACCCTAGCGCTTCGTTATCAATGGCAATTACTTTTTCTTTTGATAAATCAATATTTGATGGCAAATCATTTTCAAAAATTTTGATGTTATTCATTTTAAATATATATATATGTTATTCGTTTTTAATTTTATATATATAAAGACACAACAATAATGTCTATTTTTTGATTATGAAAAAAGTATTGATCTTTGGCGGCTCAGGTCAGATTGGACGTCATTTAATAAGAAGGTTAACAAAAAAAAATCATCTAGTTACTGTTGTTACTAGAAATTTACATACAAAAGGAGCAGTTTTAAAAACCCAGGGTAATCCTGGTTATGTAGAAGTTGTAGAAGCCAACGTTTTTGATGAAGATCAAATAAATATACTATTTAAAGACAAAGAGGTTTGTATAAACCTAGTTGGTATACTTTTTGAAAACAAAAAAAATACTTTCAAAAATATACATATTAATTTTCCCTCAATGCTTTCTGAAAAATGTAAAAAATATAAATTAAAACAATTTATTCATGTCTCTGCTTTAGGAATTCAAAATGCTATAGATAGTAATTATGCAATAAGCAAACTAGTAGGTGAAAAGAATATAATAAAAAATTTTTCTAATGCTACTATTTTAAGACCATCATTAGTTTATTCGGTTAATGATAATTTTACTACAAATATAATGACTCTTCTAAGTTTATTGCCTGTATTTCCTTTGTATTATAAAGGTGAAACAAAATTTTCACCTATTCATGCTTTAGATTTTTGTGAAATAATTTCTAATATAATAGATAAAAATATTTTGTCAGATATTATTGAATGTGTTGGACCAGAAAATTTATCTTTTAGAGAAATAATTAATAAACTATTAAAGTCAATTGATAAAAAAAGAGTTTTATTTCCTATGCCAACAAGCTTTGCAAAAATAATGGCTTTTTTCTTCGAACGGTTTCCAAAACCATTAATAACCAGAGATCAACTTAAGTTATTAAAATATGACAATATACTTTCAAAAGAAAATAAATCTAATATTGATATAGGTTATGAGGCAAAATTAAAGTTTGATGAAGAAATAGCAAAATATTCTTACATGTGGAAAAGAGGTGGAGAATATTCAAGATAATTAAAAAAAATTAACTTTAAGCAGATTTTATTTTTTTCTCTATAAATTGAGGTATTTCATCTTCGTTATTTAAGTCCTCTTTTTTACCTCTAGGTTGGAAGACTACAATAAGATGTAAAGGACAGTAGGAAAATTTATCGACTGTTTTTCTTCCACAAAATGAAGCCGAAGTTTCATTTGGATGTCCTTCCATGTACTTACATGTTTGTTCTGTAAGTTCTTCCAAACTTAAATTTTTAGCAGGTTCAAAATCTTTATCTAAAAGCAAAGATCTAAATTTTATTCTTCTACTTTTTTTATTAATACTTTTATCGCTATAATTTATATGGCTTGTATTATTTGTTTTTGATCTTTTAATAATTTTAGCTGATAAATTTAATCTATGTGCCTTACCTATAACTGCATTTCTACTAATTCCACCTATTATTTCAGCTATCTGGCTTGCAGTATTTCCTTTACCCCAAAGCTCCTTTAATTTTTCAACTTTTTCTTCAGTCCAGCTCATATTGCACTATATATTGTATGTCTCATTGAAATTATAACAATATAGAGATACACATACAATCAATATAATAACAAGCATTTTTTTGGTTTTTTTAACAAAATTGTAAAAAAAAGTTTATGAATAATGACTTATGGTTGAATTAGATAATAAATATCAGATTGGTGAGAGAAGATTTGGAATTAATTGGGTTGGTGCTTACACTTTATACATAAAAGAAACCTTAAGATTTCTTACAGTTTTTGGACAAACTATTGTAGGGCCAGTCGTGACTTCAATACTTTTTCTTTTGGTACTTTCTTTGGCTTTAGGCAATGAAAGACCAAACGTTTTGGGAGTAACATTTATAGAATTTCTTGCACCAGGTCTTATTGCTATGCAAATAGTTCAGCAAGCTTTTTCTCATTCATCATCTTCACTTTTAATGGGTAAAATGATGGGTACAATAGTTGATTTAATAGGAGCACCTTTATCTGCAGCGGAGGTAACAATTGCAGTAATATTAGCCGCAGTGACCAGAGCATTAATGATATCAGTAATTTCAATAATTATATTTTCATTTTTTATAGATATAAAAATAAACAATTATTTAATTTTTTTTTCATATCTATTTTTAAGTGGAATTATTATGGGATCAGCTGGTTTTATAGCAGGGCTTTGGGCTGAAAAGTTCGATCATATGGCTACTGCAACAAATTTTATAATTGTTCCATTGTCCTTTTTGTCTGGAACTTTTTACTCAATAGAAAGATTGCCTAATATTTTAAATACTTTAAGTCAATACAATCCTTTTTTTCATATGATTGATGGATTTAGATATTCTTTTATTAATAACATGGATGGATCAATTAAATTTAGTTTAATTTATTTGATTATACTTTCAATTTTAGTTTGGTTTATTGCATATAAACTATATAAAAAAGGTTACAACATTAAATCCTAAAAATCTAGAATGAGCTCATTAGCTAAAAATTATAATAGAAGAAAAATTGCATTTAAGAAAGGTATAGGAAGTTTTCTTTATTCTACAAATGGAAAAAAATATTTAGACTTTGTTCAAGGAATTGCTGTAAATTCTTTAGGTCATGCTAATCCTAAGTTAATAAAAGCAATAAATAAACAGTCGAAGAAAGTTTGGCATGTATCAAATGCATTTATAATACCCGAAGGTGAAAAACTTGCTAAAAAACTTACACAAAAAACATTTGCTGATTATGTAATTTTTCAAAATTCAGGCACAGAAGCAACCGAAGCCGCAATAAAAGTTGCTAGAAGATACTTTTATTCAAAAGGAAAAAGGAACAAAAATAGAATTATATGTATCAAGAACTCATTTCATGGAAGAACTATTGCTGCAATTTTTGCAAGTGGATCAAAAAAAATGACAGAAGGTTTTGGACCAAAAGTGAACGGTTTTGATCATTTTAATTTTGGCGATCACAAGTCTTTGAAAAGAC
>MDSW01174235.1_pt1 | contig 14165 bp, 13 predicted proteins | sample 811171 | NCBI WGS metagenome assembly MDSW01 (sample SAMN05326641, study PRJNA326480) | marine metagenome | isolation source: seawater | place: Atlantic Ocean: North West | collected 2012 | reverse complement strand
CGCGGCCGGACATAAAGCCGCCGCCACCGCCCCCGCCGCTGCCGCCCATACCGAGCGCGCCGCCTTCGGAGCGTTGCATCAGAATTACCGCCACCAGTGCGATGGCGAGTATCAGATGAATGACGAGAACAACCGATTCCATAGCGTGTCCGTCTCCTGAACCTTGAACGGGGCGTGTTCTAACGGCTCCGGGGCCTTTTGGCCAGCCCGGAATTCATTTGCATGAAATAGGGTCAGGACGCCGCGTCGGCAATGGCGGTGAAGTCTTCGGCCTTGAGGCTGGCGCCGCCGATGAGCCCGCCGTCGACATCGGCGAGTGCCAGCAGTTCGGCGGCGTTGGACGGTTTCATCGACCCCCCGTACAAAAGCCGAATGCCGGACGCCGTTTCTGCGCCGAACCGGTCCTTTAGCCCGGCGCGGATGGCGGCATGAACCTCCTGGACCTCGTCCGTTGTCGGGGTGCGGCCGGTGCCGATGGCCCAGACGGGTTCATACGCGACAACGGTGTTCTCCGCGCTGGCGCCGTCGGGGACCGAGTTGGCGACCTGTTTGCCGACGATGTCGAGGGTCTTGCCCGCATCGCGCTCGGCTTCCGTCTCGCCGACACAGACGATGGCGGCGAGCCCGGCGCGGTGCACCGCTTCCGCCTGCGCGCGGACGTCGCCGTCGCTCTCGCCATGATCGGCGCGGCGCTCGGAATGACCGACGATCACGTAGCTGCATCCCAGATCGGCCAGCATTTCCGCCGCGACGTCACCCGTATGTGCGCCCGATGCGTTCGGATGGCAGGTCTGCGCGCCCAATTTGATGTCGCTCTCTGAGATCATGGCGCCGACCGGACCGAGATACGGCGACGGCGGACACACCAGCATTTCGACCCCCGATTTGCCCGGCCATGCCAGCAGACCGTCGATCAAGGTTACCGCCATTTCGCTACTGGCGTTCATCTTCCAGTTGCCGGCGATCAGAGTGGTGCGTTCAGCCATGTCCGTGTATCCCTCGATTGATGAGAAGCGATTGGTAATTACCACGCGCTTTCCCGGCCTTCAATTCGCCAACGCGGTATTGCCGCCCCCTTCCCCGTTCCCTAATATGCCGCCGCTCACGGGTCCTCATTCCGAATGTGACGGTGCCTGGGCAAGAAACGGAAAACACTGGGAATTTTGACATGCTCCAAGCGATCCGAAGCAAAACGGCGTCCCTCGTCGTCAAACTGTTGGCTGGCCTTCTGATTATCAGCTTCGCCGCCTGGGGTATTCAGGACATCATCGGCACGTCCGCGTCCGAACTGACCGTCGCCACGGTCGGCGACACCGAGATCGATCCGCAGGAGTTTGATTACGAACTCAGCCGCGAGACGCAACGCCTGCGTCAGGTGTTCGGCGGCCAGTTGACCGAGGAGCAGATCAACAACCTCGGGATCGGCAACGCGGTTCTGCAGCGAATGATCAACGACGCCGCATTGGCCGAAAAAGCGTCCAGCATGGGGCTGCTCGTTTCCGACGATCAGGTCACCCGTGCCATTCACAATGACGAGACGTTCCATGGCTTCGACGGCACGTTCAGCCGCCAGCGCTTCAATGAAGTGATGCGTGCCAACGGCTTCCCCGAAAGCGTCTATATCGAACGCGTGCGGGCCGACATCGCGCTTCGCCAGGTGCTGGGTGCCGTCGACAACGCGCCCGCCGCACCGCGCAAGCTGACCGAAATGCTGCGCGCGTACCGCTTCGAAAAGCGCACCGCCGATACGTTGCTGATTAAAGCCTCCGAACAGCCCGATCCCGGTACGCCAACGGATGAGCAATTACAGAAAGTCTACGAAGACCAGCCACAGCGCTTCACGGCGCCGGAATACCGAAAGATCACGTATGTGCATCTGGACCCGGCGATGTTGATGGACGGTATCGCGGTGACCGAAGAAGACCTCAAGGCGGCATATGACGCGCACGCGCAGGACTACATCAAGCCCGAGCAGCGCCAAGTTCAGATGATCGTCATGACGGATGAAGCCAAAGCCAACGAAGCGGCGAAGATGCTGCGTGAAGGCCGGGACTTCGTGAAAGTGGCGACGGAAGTCGCGGAAATGGAAGAAGCAGCTGTCAATCTGGGCTCGGTGACCCGTGAAGGTCTCCTTCCCGCGCTGTCCGATGCGGTCTTCGCTGCCGAGAAGGATGCCATCGTCGGTCCAATCAAGTCGCCGCTCGGCTGGCACATCCTGAAAGCGGTCGAAATTGACCCGGGTCAGACCCGGACCCTCGACGAGGTGCGTGATGAAGTCGCCCGGATCGTCAAACGCGAGCGTGCGATCGATGCGCTTTACGATCTTTCGGCGCGCTTCGAAGATCAGATCGGTGGCGGTGCAACGCTTGAGGAAGCGGGGCGCAGCGTCGGCGCCGATCCGGTCACCATTGAAGCCGTCGACCGCGAGGGCATGACGCCGTCGGGCGCCAAGGCCGCGGGCCTGCCCGAGCTTGCAAGCCTTCTGCCGGTGGCCTTCGCTGCCGAAGAAGGAATCGAGAGCGAACTGACCGAAGCCGGCGATAAAGGGTTTTTCATGCTTCGCGTCGACAAGGTGATCAAACCCGCGTTGCGCCCGCTGGCGGATGTTCGCGACGACGTGACGGCAGCGTGGAAGGATATCGAACGCACCAACGCCGCGGAGATCATGGCCAAGAACTTTGCCGATCAGATCAATGAAGGTGTCCAGCTTTCTGCGTTGGCCGAAAAAGTGTCGGCCTCGGTCGAGACGGTCGGCCCCGTTGCGCGCAACGATACCGGTAAGGCATCCAAATCGGTCCTCGCCGCGATGTTCGAGCTTGAAAGCAGCAAGGCCGGTATCGCGCGTATCGGCAATGATTTTAAGGTCGTTGCCTTGAAGGATGTCACCGCCCCCGCCGCTGCCGAAGACGCCATGACGGTGGCGGAGTTGGATGACCTGCTGGATCAGGACGTAGGCCGCGATCTGTCGGCACAGTTGATCGGTGCGATGCGCGACGAGCTTGGCGTCAAGATCAACCAGCGCGTCTATAACGCCGTCATCAAACCGGGCCGGTTCGACCCGCGCCAACCCCTCTGAACCGGGCGCATTATGAGAATCCAGCCTGATATCGACGACTTTCGTCCTCAGTATGAAAGCGGCGTGACGCAGGTCCTTTGGACCGAGATGATCGCGGATCTGGAAACGCCCGTTTCGGCGATGCTCAAGCTCGCCGCCGACCGGCCCAACAGCTTCCTGCTTGAATCCGTTGAAGGCGGTGCCACGCGCGGGCGCTATTCGATTATCGGTTTCGATCCCGATCTGGTGTGGCGCTGCTATCCCGGTGGCAAGGCCGAAATCAACCGCAATGCGTTGACGGACCCCGATGTGTTCGCGCCCTGCCCCGTTGCCGAGCAAAGCGGCGGACTGGCGTCGTTGCGGGCACTCGTAAATGAATGCCGCTTCGATGTGCCGGATCACCTGCCGCCGATGGCGTCGGGGCTGGTCGGGTACATGGCCTATGACATGGTGCGTCTTGCCGAGCGCCTGCCGGATGACAATCCGGACACCATAGGTGTACCGGACAGCATCTTCCTGCGACCGACGGTGATGGCTATTTTCGATGCGTTGAAGGACTCGGTGTTCGTCATCACGCCTGCCTGGCCTGCCGATGGCGTCGATGCCGCTAACGCGTATGAGGCTGCCGAAAAGCGGATCGCCGCGACGGTCCAGGAACTGGGCAAGGACATGCCGTTGCCGCGCGCGGACAACGATGTCGAAGTCAAGGCGCTGACGCCGAAATCGAATATGACGCGCGAGGAATTCCACAATGCGGTTCGCAAATGCGTGGACTACATCAACGCAGGCGATGCGTTCCAGATCGTCCCTTCGCAACGTTTCAGCGTCCCGTTCGCGCTGCCGCCGTTCGCGTTCTATCGTTCGCTTCGTCGTCTTAACCCATCGCCCTATTTGTTCTTTTTGAATTTCGGGTCGTTTCAGGTGGTGGGATCGAGCCCTGAAATCCTGGTGCGCGTTCGCGATGGGAAGATCACGCTGCGCCCGCTCGCAGGGACGCGCAAACGGGGCGCGACGCCCGAAGAAGACAAGGCCCTTGCCGAGGATCTGTTGAGCGATCCAAAGGAGCTGGCGGAGCATCTGATGTTGCTCGATCTCGGTCGGAACGACGTCGGCCGTGTCGCCAAGATCGGCACCGTGAAGCCGACCGAGCAGTTCACCATCGAATACTATTCGCACGTGATGCATATCTCGTCGAACGTCGAGGGTGAACTGGCCGACGGCAAGGATGCGCTGGATGCGCTGTTCGCGGGATTCCCGGCGGGCACCGTCTCGGGGGCACCGAAAATCCGCGCCATGGAAATCATCGACGAGGTCGAGCCGACCCGGCGCGGCGTCTATTCGGGATGTATCGGCTATTTCGGCGCGAACGGAGACATGGATTCGGCGATCGCGCTCAGGACCGGTGTCATCAAGGACGGCACGCTTTACGTGCAGGCCGGCGGTGGCGTCGTCGCCGACAGCGAGCCGGAGTTCGAATATCAGGAATCGGTGAACAAGTCGCGGGCCCTGATCCGTGCCGCCGAAGACTCGATCAAGTTCGCCGGTTAGTTTCCATCTTTTAGCGTCCGACAAAGGCATCCTGAACATGATTCAGGATCCATACATTTGTTTCCGGACGAGCACTAATTTATGGGCCCTGAATGGAGTTCAGGGTGACGGACGGCATTACTTGCCGGCAATCCTGACCACCGACGAGATCGGCACCAGCTGAAAACCCTTCTCGTCCAGCTTCGGCAGCCAATCTTTCAGTGCTTCGATGGTCTTGTCGCGCGGATGTCCGATGGCGATGGCGAGACCCGTCTTGCGGGCGATCTGCTCGGTATGGCGAAGCTGGCGCCGGATCGCGTCGAGATCGTCGTCGTGATCCAGGAATACGTTCCTGACGGCAAACGGGATTCCACTGTCACGCGCTGTTTCGTGAGCAACGGACTTCCCCGACGTGACGGAATCCAGGAACAGATAACCGTGTTTTTTTAACGAGGCGACGACGACGTTCATGCCCTCAGGATCGGCGGTGAAGCGGCTTCCCATGTGATTGTTGATGCCCACATACCCGTCGAGCTGCGCCAGGTTCCATTCGATATTCTTTTTCAGTTCGTCCGCCGGCATGCCGCTCAACAGGACGTTCGGGCCCGGGTTGATGCTTGTTGAACTCGGCTCCATCGGGACGTGCAGCATAAGTTCATGGCCGGCGTCGCGTGCGGCGCTCGCCTGTTTGTTCAGGTCTTCGGCGTACGCCATGAACGACATGGTCAGCGGTCCCGGCAGCTTGATCGTTTGACGTGCCCGACGGCGGTCGAGCCCGACGTCGTCGATTACGATGACGATCTTCGGCTTGTCGTTGAACGTGACCGGTAGGGCATAGCGCTGCCATGGCGGGAGCTGATCGCCCTTTTCACGCTGCAGATCGGCGATATTCGACGGCAGCGCGGAACCTAAATCAACAGGCGGCAGGCTCGCGGTCTCAGTTTCTTTGGGGGTAGGAGCCGTTTCAGGTTCAGTTTTGGCTGCGTCCTTGGAGGGCGCCTCGGCATTGTCCGTCGGTGCCGCTTCGTTGGTGGGGGGTGGATGCGGCGTGCTGTTGGCCCCGTTGCCGAGTTCGATCTCCGCATCCGGTTGCGGGAGCGCGATGCGTTTGAGAGTGCGACCGCTCTGGATGATGATGTCACGTGGCAGCGATTCTTCGTAGGTGCCGTTGAGCGGTTCGGGCTTCGGCTTGGCGGCCTCCGGTTGCGGATGCGTTTCAGCCGCCTCCGGCTTTGGTTTCGGGGCCGGTGCGACTTCCTTGCCGAGATAATACCCGCCGAAAACACCCGCGAGCGCCATGACGATCAAAAGCGCCATTCGAATGGGATTGAGGCCCATGCTGCGGGCGAATTTGCTGCGTGGACGCGGCCAGCCGGAGAGTTTTCCGTGTCCGGAATGTGATCTGTCTGCCGGTTTTGGGGCCACGTCGCGGGTTCCGCTCAACTGGTTTCGGAATGCCGTCTGCGTATAACAACGCCGCCGAAGGGTCAATCTCGCTGATCGGCAGAAACCGGTCCTAACCGTGTGGAAATTAACCATTTTGTCAGGTTGCAGTCAGCCCGAGTGAGTAAGTCTTGGAACAACAATGCCCTCAAGGGCGAATAAGGGACGAGAAGATGAAGTCATACGACCTGAGCAAGCTCAATATCCTTGTGCTCGAGAAGCATGTGCTGGTGCGCAAACTGCTGACCGACGTGTTTTCCGAGTTCGGTGTCGCGACCGTATTCTCGACCCCCGATCCCAAAGAGGCATATCGTTATTTTCAGGATTACGACGTCGATATCGTGCTTTGCGACTGGACGCCTGATCTGGACGGCATGGCGTTCGTGCGCCAGATCCGCCAAGGGTTGGACACCCCCAACCCCTACGTCCCGCTGGTCGTCGTGACGGCGAACACCGAACTCCGTCACGTCTGTTTTGCGCGTGACAACGGAATGACCGAATTCCTTGCCAAACCGGTCTCGGCCAAGACGATTTATGCGCGTCTCTGCAGCGTGATCGAGAATCCGCGGCCCTTTATTCGCGTCGGCGACTTCTTCGGTCCCGATCGTCGGCGCCGCGCGTCGAACAACTTCAATCATGCGGAGCGCCGTCGCGCCGTTTGAGCGCCGCTTCCAGGCTTCCTAAATCGTTGAGTTGACTTGACCATTTAAGGTTAGGATTGCATTGTTCGGCGACGTTTGAGCGCGGGGCCGGGACGATGTTTCTACTGATCGATAACTACGACAGCTTCACCTATAACCTGTTGCACTACCTGGGCGAACTGGGTGCTGAGGTCGTGGTGCGCCGGAATGACGAGATTTCGGTAGAGGACGCCATGAACATGGGCGCCGAGGGTTTCGTGATTTCGCCCGGTCCATGCGATCCGGACAAAGCCGGAATTTGCCTTGATCTCGTCGCCGCGGCAGCGGACCGGCATGTGCCGGTTTTTGGCGTGTGTCTCGGGTTTCAGGCTATCGGCCAGGCATTCGGCGGCAAGATCGTCCGCGCCCCTGCCCCCATGCACGGCAAGATGTCGCAGATCACACATGACGGTACCGCTGTGTTCCGGGGGTTGCCGTCGCCGATCAAGGCGACCCGCTACCACTCGCTTGCCATCGAACCCGAAAGCCTGCCCAACAGCCTGATCGCCATTGCGCACAGCGAAGACGGCGCGATCCAGGGAATCCGGCACGCCGCATTGCCGATCCACGGTGTACAGTTCCATCCGGAAAGTATCGCATCCGAGCACGGGCACGATATCCTCAGGAACTTCATCGACATGACGCGCAGCAAGGAGGCCGCGTGATGAGCGATGAAATGAAACCCATCCTGAACAAGGTCGCCGACGGTCAATCTTTAAGTGCCGATGACGCCGAAGCTGCGTTCGGTATCATCATGTCGGGCGAAGCGACACCGGCGCAGATCGCCGGTCTTCTGATGGCCCTTCGGGTGCGTGGCGAGACCGTCGACGAAATCACCGGTGCGGTGCGCACCATGCGCGCCAAGATGGACGGCATCAAAGCGCCCGAGGGTGCGATGGACGTTGTCGGAACCGGTGGCGATGCATCAGGCACATTCAACGTTTCGACCGGTGCGGCGTTCGTCGTCGCCGGTGCGGGCGTCCCCGTCGCGAAACACGGCAATCGGGCGCTGTCGTCGAAGTCAGGCGCGGCGGACGTTTTGTCGTCGCTGGGCGTCAATCTGGACGCTGAGTTTCCTGTCATTGAAAGAGCGATGGCCGAGGCCGGTATCGGCTTCCTGATGGCGCCGCGCCATCACAGCGCCATGCGCTTCGTCGGTCCGGTCCGGGTCGAGATGGGCGTACGCACGATCTTCAATATTCTTGGCCCCCTTTCGAACCCGGCAGGCGTGAAGCGTCAGTTTACGGGTGTGTTCTCCAAACAATGGCTGCGGCCGATGGCTGAAACTCTTGCCAATCTCGGTTGCGAGGCAGCCTGGATCGTGCACGGTTCGGACGGTCTGGACGAAATGACGACGACGGGGCCGACGTATGTGTGCGCCCTCGATAACGGCAAGATCACGGAATTTGAGGTCACGCCCGACGACGCAGGTCTGCCGGTGGCGACACCGGAAGAGCTCAAGGGCGGCGATCCGGAAGTCAACGCCGAGGCGATCCGCGAACTGTTGGCTGGTATGCCGGGCGCCTATCGCGATATCGTACTTTTGAACGCGGCGGCGTCGCTGATCGTCGCCGGCAAGGCAGGTGATCTGAAGGAGGGCGTCGCCATGGCGGCGAAATCCATCGACGACGGTCACGCGCGGGCGGCGCTCGACAAGCTTGTCGCGATCACCAACACCTGAAATCCTGTTTCGGGGAAATACATGAGCGACGTACTGGCAAAAATCTGCGCCGAGAAGCGTGAACACGTGGCCGCGACGAAGCAGACGCGCGCCTTTGCCGATGTAGATGCGGCGGCACGCGCGCAATCGCCCTGCCGTGGTTTCATCCATTCGCTGCAGGATAAGGTTGCCGTCGGCGGATACGGGCTGATCGCGGAACTGAAGAAGGCATCGCCATCGAAGGGCTTGATCCGGGAAGATTTCGATCCCCCGTCTCTCGCCCGTGCCTACGAAGCCGGCGGGGCGGCGTGTCTCAGCGTGTTGACCGACACCCCCTACTTCCAGGGGGAAGATAAATACCTGATAGCGGCGCGCGACGCGGTCTCCCTCCCGGTGCTGCGCAAGGATTTCATGGTGGATCCATACCAGATCGCGGAATCCCGCGCACTCGGTGCCGACTGCATTCTCCTGATCATGGCGGCACTATCCGACACGCAGGCGGCGGAGCTCGAAGACGCCGCCATCCAATACGGCATGGATGTGTTGATCGAGGTGCATAATGCCGAGGAACTCGAACGCGCCTTGAAGCTGAAATCGCCGCTTTTGGGAATTAACAACCGCAATCTGAAAACGCTCGAGGTCGATATCGCGACCACCGAGGTGCTCTCGGAGCGTGTTCCGGCCGACCGCATCATGGTTTGCGAGAGCGGGCTGTTCACCCGTACCGACCTCGACCGAATGGCCCGGGTCGGTGCCAAGTGCTTCCTGATCGGCGAAAGCCTGATGCGCCAGGATGATGTGGCGGCGGCGACGCGCGCCCTCCTCGACCCGCATATGGCGGCCTGAACATGGCCGATTTCACGCACATCGACGCGGACGGCAACGCGGTCATGGTCGACGTGTCGGATAAGGCCGATACCGAGCGCACCGCCACTGCCAAGGGCAGCGTCTACATGCAGCCTGAAACGCTTAAGAAGATCATGGAAGGCGGCGTCAAGAAAGGCGACGTGCTGTCGGTGGCGCAGCTTGCCGGCATCATGGGCGCCAAGAAGACGCCGGAACTGATCCCGCTCTGCCATCCGCTGGCTTTGACGTCGGTGAAGGTGAACCTGATCACGGATCCCGACCGAAACGCCGTCGATATCGAAGCGACATGCAAGCTCAAGGGGCAGACGGGGGTCGAGATGGAAGCATTGACGGCGTGTTCCGTTGCCGCGCTCACCGTCTATGACATGTGCAAGGCGGTCGACCGTGGGATGCGTATTTCAGATATTCGCCTGACCCACAAATCCGGCGGCAAGTCCGGCACCTACGAGGCCGAATGAGATGCTGAGCATCGAAGAAGCCCTCGAGAAAATAAGAAGCGGTATCCGGCCGCTGCCGACCGAGGAAATCTTCGTTTCCGACGCGCTTGGCCGGGTTCTCGCCGAGGACGTGATCGCCACCGTCAGTCATCCGCCACAGGCGGTTTCAGCGATGGACGGCTATGCAGTCCGCGCCGAAGACGTGGCTTCCGTACCGGTTACGCTGAAGCAGATCGGCGAAGCGGCGGCGGGTCACAAATTCGAGGGCGAAGTCAGACCGGGTGAATGCGCGCGGATCTTTACGGGCGGCGGTTTACCCAAGGGGGCCGACAGCATCGTCATCCAGGAAGACACCGACGCCGACGGGTCCAGCATTACCATCAAGGAAGCCGCCAAACCCGGCGAATGGGTCCGCCCCGAAGGTCTCGATTTCGCGGCGGGTAAGGTGCTGTTGAGCGCCGGGCGGGTCATGACGGCACGGGATGTCGGCCTTGCTGCCGCTGCCGGTGCGACATGGATCCGGGTACGCCGCAAGCCGCGTATCGCAATTCTTTCGACCGGTGACGAGATCGTCATGCCCGGTGCGCCGATGCGTGCCGATCAGATCGTTAGCTCGAATTCCGTGGCCCTGGTCGCCTATGCGGCGGTTTTAGGGGCTGAGGGCACGTCCATCGGGATTGCCGAGGACAAACCGGAAAGCCTTCGCGAACGGTTGAAAGATGCCACTGGGTTCGACGTTCTTGTGACGTCCGGGGGCGCCAGTGTCGGCGATCATGACCTGGTCCAGTCCGTGTTCGGTGACGAGGGATTGGAACTCGGCTTCTACAAGATCGCGATGCGCCCGGGAAAACCGCTGATCTTCGGGAATATCGGCGGAACGTATCTCTTGGGACTTCCGGGTAACCCGGTCTCGACCGGCGTCACGTCCGCGATCTTCCTGAAAGCGGCGGTCGAGAGCATGCTGGGCATGGTCCCGGGGCCGCTCTATCAGGCCGCACGGCTCGGCCGCGACCTGAAAGCGAACGGAAAACGGCTCGATTTCATGCGTGCGCGTCTTGAGCCGAGCGAGACTGACTTGCCGACGGCCACGCCCTTCGATCGCCAGGACAGTTCGATGATGGCGGCGTTCGCCGATGCGGATTGCCTGGTAATGCGAGAGATCGGGGCCCCCGCTGCCAGTGCGGGCGATATCGTAAAAATCGTGCCTCTCGGGTTTAGCCTCTCAAAGTTTTAAGCCCCCTGTCGTCGCGGGGGATTTTACGCTGTTGACTTGGAATGAGAACCTAAGTAGAACACTTGGGCGTTGTTTATTATTTGTTCCACTTCTGATCCCGAGATGATCCCCTATATCTTGGGTTTCGGTTCTGCAGGAGCCTCAATATGCTCACCCGTAAACAGTACGAACTCCTGATGTTCATAGACGAGTCGCTAAAAAACCACGGCGTTTCGCCATCGTTCGACGAGATGAAGGAAGCGCTCGGTCTGAAATCGAAATCGGGCATTCATCGGCTGATTACGGGGCTTGAGGAACGTGGCTTCATCCGTCGTCTCGCGCATCGGGCCCGCGCCCTCGAAGTCTTGAAACTTCCCGAAAACGCGGTGCTGCCCGGCAAGTCCGCCGCACCGCAGGCAACACCGCAATTCAAACCCAAGGTGATCGAGGGGGAATTCTCCATCGCCGGCGCGCACATGGCGGAAGCCGCGGAATCGGTACAATTGCCGCTTTACGGCCGGATTGCCGCCGGTACGCCGATCGAGGCATTGCGCAACCCCAACGAATTTATCGACGTCCCCGCCAGCCTGCTTTCGAAGGGCGATCACTATGCCCTTGAAGTTGACGGCGACTCGATGATCGAAGCCGGGATCCTCGACGGCGACACGGTCATCATCCAGCAGACAGATACCGCCGAAAACGGCGCGATTGTCGTCGCCCTCGTCGATGACGGCGAAGTGACCTTGAAAAGACTCCGCCGCAAGGGCGCCTCGATTGCTCTGGAGCCCGCCAACGCGGCCTATGAAACCCGGATCTTCGGCCCCGACCAGGTCAAGGTGCAGGGCGTGCTAAAGGCGCTTTACCGCTACTACTGAGACACGGTATGTCGGCGTCGTCCTGAACCTCGATTCAGGACCTATGCATTTAGCCTTCTTAAAGTGTCTTCCGTTTGCTTATGGACCCCAAATCAAGTTTGGGATGACGGTGGTGCTGACTTGTTGAAAGACCCTAGTCATCCGGCCAGTTCACCCAGGGCCGCCTGCCCCGCTCCCCGTTGACGGTTCTGACGACCGGACCCGCGTCCGTGAACGTGATGGCGTGTGTGCCATACCGCCAAAGGTCGAACCGGTCGATGATGCCCCATGGGGGGCTGCAATCGCGCCTCACCGGGACCGTCGCGACAATCATGCGGCTTTTTCGGCAGTCGTCGGCAAGTGTTGCCGCGTCGGTTGAAATCGCCACCAATCCCCGCCCTACGATCACCGTGCAGCCTTGCGCGTCGCAACGGAGCCGGCCCTGTGACGCCTCGGCGTCAGCCCGCCATACGCTAGTCTCTGAACTTTGTCCCATGCGTTGGCGCCAATCCTCAGCCTCGAAGCGGGCGCGCCGCCCGTTCGATGTCAGGTAGGCCGCATCGTGATGCAGCACGGCGATCAGACGCGCATCGCCGTCGATGATGATATCGGGGGCGGTCGCGAATACCGGGCCCGCTAAGCTGAAGATCAGGCCTGGGACGCCGAGTAAACGCCACCTGCCCCGCCAGAGCGCGAGCCACAAGCCGGCGATGCACGTCAGTCCCAGGCACCAGACGGGCGGGGCCGCGAAATCGAAGGCGGCGCCCGGCAATTGGGCGAGATAACCGGCACTGGAGAGAATAACCTCGATCCCCGAGCACATGACGGTGAGCGGTATCGCATCCAACCCGAACGGCATGGCAGCCAGTGTCACGATCCCGGCCGGCATGACCCACAGCGCCGCCAGCGGGACGGCGACGGCGTTGGCAACCAGACCGAAGGCGGCGGCGTGTTGAAAGTGATAGATGGCGAACGGTGCCGTCGCGGCGCTGGCGATGACGGTGGTGACGATCACGCTGAGCAGGTAACGCCCAAATCTTCCCGCCAGACCGGGTGTCGACGTATTTCCTTGCCGCCGGTGCCAGTCGCTCATGGCGCTGTAAGCCGCGATCAGCGCCGTGACCGCTGCAAATGACATCTGGAACCCAGGACCGACAAGGCTTTCGGGGCGGCACAACAGGATCACTGCAGCGGCCCACGCGACGCTTCGCATGCTCAAGGCGCGCCGATCCAGCATTACGCCCGCCAGCATGAGTCCGGTCATCAGGAACGCGCGTTCGGTCGGGACGGTGAAGCCTGCCAGGACGGCGTAGCCGAGCGCCGTCGGCAAAGCCGAAGCGGCTGCCAGCTTCTTTCCATTCAGGCGCAGACCGATGATCGGGACGGCGGCGTACCCCAATCTCACGGCGGCATAGATGAAGCCGGCCACAAGACCGATATGCAGTCCTGAAATGGCAAGAAGGTGCGCGATACCGGCGTCGCGCATCACCTGAAGCACGCGATCGTCGATATAGCCGCGGTGTCCGGTCAATAAAGCTGCGGCGACCGCACCGGCGTCCCCTTTTTGCAGTTCATGTACGCGCGCGGATATCCTGAGCCGCACGGTTTCGATGTCGCGACGTACGCGCACGGGGATCGGTGGTGCGCGGGCGTGATTCCCGAGCGTTTCGATATCACCGAGAACAAATCCGTATGCACCGAGCCGCAAGTAGTAAGCGCGACGCTGGAAGTCGAAGGCGCCCGGCATGGTCGGTGGTGGCGGTGGCCTCAGGATCGCGGTCGCGCGGATGCGGTCGCCTGGCAAAAGCATCCTTATGCGTTCGGTGTTGCCCTTCACGCTCAATCTGACGTTTTCGGGCGGAGCGCGCAGTCTGCCGGATTCCGATACCGGTCCAGACAGCACAATCCGGGCGCCGGTCGCCGATACGTCGATTTTCTCGACCGTTCCCGTCAATCCAATCGGCCCGATACGGTCTTCAAGCACAGGTGCGGCCACCTGCGCCGTTCGCCAGCCGGCCGCGGTGAAGCCGAGGGCGACCGACAGCAGGCCGGCGGCGGACATCCGCAATCCATCCGCTTTGGCGCGGAAAAGGATGAAAAAGCAAAGCGCCGCCAGTCCCATGCCGAGATAGCGCGAGGGCTCATACGGCAGAGCGAAATAGACGGCAATGCCGGTACCAAGGCCCACGGGCAGCCAAAGCGCCCATTGCGGCCGCTCAGCCATCCATGCGGATTTGATATTTTCAAACGCCGAAACGATTTCCATATCCCCTGTATGTCAGGGTCAGCGGGTATTTTCCCTTCCCCGCGCGTTTATGCTGCACACGCGAGATATTTGTGGTAGATACTGGCCGCGCCCCGGTTCTCGGGGGTGGTTTTCAAGGAGATTTCATGCCCGTCGTTACCCGTTTCGCCCCTTCGCCGACCGG
>MDSW01098377.1_pt1 | contig 14169 bp, 16 predicted proteins | sample 811171 | NCBI WGS metagenome assembly MDSW01 (sample SAMN05326641, study PRJNA326480) | marine metagenome | isolation source: seawater | place: Atlantic Ocean: North West | collected 2012 | reverse complement strand
CTCCATAATTTCTGTATGTGTAAATCACACCGGGGTTAGTGTCATACCCGCCTTTGTTCACATTGAGTATAACGTCGTTTAGAACTAACGAAGCGTCTGATAATGAGAAACCGTAAAATACCTCAATTTTGACATGATGGAATTCTGCTTTTTTGTATATCCAGATTTGATTGTCCCATGTATAAATGGTTGGGTAATTCACACCTACCAGTTTGATATTCTCAAAATCATTGTCGTCATTTTCACCACCAGGTACCTTTTCACGTGGTATGTCTGACGATACTTTGAATACTTTGAAGTCGCCGTCTAGCTCTTCCCCGTCCTCATTCTCGTACTCCTCCAAGCCTTCGACCGACGTTTGAGCGATGAAATCCGTGTTGTCGGGTGTGTAAGGCGTGTCCGGCACAGGCGCGGGTGTTGTAGTGGGCGCGGGTGTAGTCAAGCCAATGTCTTCGGGCACTTGCGTTTGTATGTCGTTGAGTCCAGCGTGCAATGCTTTCAATCGATCGACCAAGCTCTGCACGTAGGCTTTCATAAAATTGACCAATCTATCTTTTCGAGCGTCGCTGATCTTGACCGTTACTTTGTTCCCTTCAACGGACACTTTGTCCAATGGAACAGCAGCCAGTTGCGAAACAATACGTTTGATATCGTTTGCGACCGCGCTCGCCTGGAGTCCGTCCAATTCAACGGTCTGTTGGATCCTTGTTTCGTCGGTGTAGGTTTCGGTTGAATCGTACAGGTATTGTAGTTGTAGGCTTTGTATTTCAGCCATACTTTCTTTAATTTTTTGCAACAATTCATTTTCGTAGGCATTCATGGTTTCTTTGCTGCTACCCTTGGCTTTGAACGAAGTTTCAACGTTTATGGTAACAAGCACGCTGTCTGCTAGCAATCTACGTCTAGTTTGCGTGTGTTCTTGCACGCTGGTCAATGCTATGGCATCTTGGTTGATGCTAAGAATAGTGGAAACAGCTTCTTTGATTGCATTCTCGAGTTCTACGGTTTTTTCTTCGGTAAACGCGTTGTAGGTTATTCCTTCTACTACGATGCCTTGTTGAAGTACCGCCCGATCACACTGCAATATGTTTTTGTATTTTTTTGCAAAACCAAAGCGTCCATAAGGTATTCGATCGGACAAAGAACAGCCTTGTTTGTTTTCTCGAAGAACATCTACCCACATTTTCATGAATTCAATGGTCAGTACTTCGCCGGCGCACCTGCGGTACCCCCTCCCGAATGCCCAGTTACCGTCTTGTTCTATTATCTCCGTTCCTTTGACCACCACGGCTTGTTCCGGTGTTTTCTTCCACAGATGTGCAAATGGGCATGTTTGATTTTTTGTAGTGTCGATTGGAGCATGACCTTTCATCACTTCTTTTAAGGAATGTATTACGTGAGTATGACTGTCGTCGTGGTCAGAATCTTTGTCTACGTTACTCACGACAAATTTAGCGGTTGGGTTGGTCTTCAGATGTGAGTATAATTCCTCAGACGTGAGTGGTTCGAAGTTGGGTTGTTTCAATTGGACTATTTCCTGCATCAGAATGGTCCATTGTACGGTCATAGCAAATACATTATGTAAATATTCAACAACAATGTCTGCATCGTTGTACCCGTTGTCCTTTAACGATAGAAACAGCCCCCCATATTCATTTTTACGCAATTTTCTATACACTTTGTCCATGTAATAGTCGTGTTTTAGAATATGTTTTTGTATAGCTTCCGGCATTTTGAGTGATTCTTCGGGTGTGTTTACGGAACTGACCGCTGTAAATGCTTCAATTCCACTTTTTATGAAATCTATGTCGTCTTGTTGCGGTTGTTCTCGGGTGTGTATAATAAAAGTAGCGGAACATATTGCGTCCAATACGTTGCTATGAAACGACGTGTCCGAAGAATTAAGGGTAGCCAATGCTTGCTTTAAGAGAGGTTTAGTTAGATCTTTGTACAATTGAATATGTTCGGAATCCAACCCTTTCATGTACCTGAGTTTCATGATGTTGTTATGAGAACCTTCGTACCCCCTGTCTTCTAAATTGGTGATAAAAATGGAGGTTCCCGTGGATGCGTTTTTGACCAAAGCACTGATTCTAGGCAAAGCTATATCTCTAATAATATTAGGAACGGAATCAAATTTGTGCAACGTTTGGTGCACGTTAAAGGTTTCTTTTTCAATTTGAGCGTAGAATCTAGGAGGAATGTATGCACATATTTTATTGTTGTATTTGCATGTAGTGTTTTGTTTATCCAACCGCGTACTTAAGTCTTCTAGGTCATCTGTGGTTTTACTTAAAGCTACTTCTTTTAAATGATCGATACCGTGTACTCCCTCGAACGAGAGCAATTCTATGGTATTGGGTAGAGAATGGGTTAACGTTGTTTTATTGAAATCTTTTCCTGGGTTTAAAAATAAAACAAACATTACAGTGCACATGGCTACTATAAAAAAGGCACAAACTAAATTGGATACTTGCATTTGTCTTACAAATGAAGTAAATATATAATACGAAAATATAAAAAGTCGAACAAAAAAATGTCACATATAAATTAACAGTATTTCGTGTTAAAGAATAATAAATTATTAAAAAATGGATATTCTAAAAGCTTATTCACTGAAATCTTTCCCCGTGGCACTGCAACAACCAAAAAAAAAACAAAAAAATCAAAGTTCCGAAGCATTCGAGTCGGGCAGTTCGAACTATCTTTGTTATAATTGCAACCGTGCCGTAGTTGTGACTACAAATTCTAGGATAATTTGTTCAAATTGTAATTGTAGGATTCTGGTAAAGAAAACTGAAAAGAAAAGTATAAATTATTCTTGTGTATAATAAAATGATTTTTTATCGCTTTGAAGACAGTGATGAAATCCGTGAAGCTGAGATTGAATTGGGATATGACAAATTAGAAGACATACTTTCTAGTCACATATTTGGCAGTGCAGAACCGTCCTGTTCATTTATATTCAAACAAATGGAAAAATCAAATGAAAACGATGTGTATGTTTTGGAACGTGTGTTTGGATCACGCCATATTAAAAAGGTAGAACCACCCACCCAAACATCAAAACGTCGTAAACGATGGGTTTCGCCGAAAAGACGTTGGAGAAGCCGTAGCCCAGTATCAAATATAAAATAGTATTTATTTATGTCCAAAATTATAATAATGGGTTGGTATAAAGTATTAGCCGTATTTGCATTTATTCAATCACTTGTAACTATTGGTTCATTATTGACTTCTCAACCATTGCTTTTTCCACTGAATGATTTTGATTCATTTGAAAACGAGGGAAATGAACAGCTAAATGTACCTGGTATTTTTGCTATATGTGAGTCAGTGGCGGCTGCATGTATTTTGATAGGTGCACTCTATATAAATGTATCTGAACCAAAGAAGGGACATACAGTTGTAAGTGGAGTGGTTTTTCTGTTAGCATTTATTTTATCTTGTGTTTTTACCGTTTGGAGAGCGTCTTCAATGGGTACAATCGATTTTTTATCCGAAAAAAATACATGTAGAGATACTAATAAATTGACTGGGTGTCCGACAACTGTTTTTAAAGAATCAAATTACATGATTGAAAGTAAGGAACATTGTAAATTTAACGCTTACGGTGATACAATATATCCACACGATGCAAATTACACGGATCCATTAATAGATTGGTCTGATAAAGATAATTATGATATATCAAAGAAAGATCATTTAATGGTAAAAATTAAAAAAGCAACAACTGAGATAAACGAAACAGATATTGGACCAATTTCATATTGTTGGTATTGGGCATGCGATCCAATATGCAACGAAGAACGATATCGTTTGAATCAACTTTGGTTGACGCTAAGTGCAATGAACACTGTGTTTTACCTGTTGGGTGTTGTGTTTTCTGGTTTATCATTCAATGATGCAAAACGGGATGAATTAGAAAAAGCAGAAAAATATCCTACTCGTGGTCCTAAGCGCGGAGAATATCAGATTGTTAATTTACGATATTGACCTATACTAATAAATTCTGTTCTTTCATATTTTTAAACACTACTTTTTTGTTGTATTTGGGAAACATTACTATGGCTCTAAGTAAAACAATGATAGAAAGGTTCAGCATATCATAGAAAAAATTCGTGTCAACAGTGTTCATAGCATTGTTTACTATATAAAATGCTGGACAGAGTGAATGGCACGTTGTGTTGAAATTGAAAAAACAAGTACTGTCGCAATTGGTTTCTGAATTTATTATAAGCAGGAGGCATGTAATGGTTAATGCAATCGTAAATGCTATTTTGGACAATAGTAAAGAATCCATTGCTGTCTCTATATCTACTTTACATGCAATCATTGCCGAGGAAACGTACATTGCTATGGTCGTGCACGACACAAACAATATTATTTCGTTATGTGCCACGCAGTTTAATACAATGATACTTAGGCAAAAAATACTCAGCGTTGTTTTCGTATGACTTCCCGATATGTTTGAACACCCTCTGCAATACTTTCCAGGTGTGCACGCCAAAACTTCTTTCTGTTGATACTCGTGGGAACATATTTCACATCTCGACCTATTTGAGGTTTCTATCCACTTGATGAGGCATTTTTCATGTATTTTCCCAACATCACCCTTACATTGACATGGATATACAAACTTATTTGAGTCTGTTTCTTCCTCTAAACACACTCTACAGGTGGACATTTGTTAATTGTTGGAATATATATATAGTCTATCTGATAACAAATGAATTGGGAAGAAATATATGAAAATTATGATTTGTTTGAAAAGGCATTAAGTTGGTCGTGCATTCCAGTAAATGTTTACTTGTGGGAAGATGAGGCAAGGCGAGTTAGGATGTGGATTGATTATTGCAAACAATACAAGCTTGCAGAGAGGCATATAGTTAAACTTTATGGTGATATTGGTCACCCAAGTACTCTATATAAAGAATTTGCAGATACTAATAATGAGTTATAGAAACAATACACTGTGGATGATAACGCTGATTGAAAAAAGTGGTTCATTGAACGCTATGAAAGATTTCTTTGCTCAACTTTCACACGTTAGAGAAGTTGATAAATTTGCATTAATAAACTCAATTTCTGTTTCAAAACCAGTAAATTTAATTAATAGATCTGTTCTTTTGCAACCATGGATGAACCTTGTGTCGCTTGTAGATATTAGAAATATAGTTGTTTTTATGTTATGGAAAGAATTTAAAATTATGTTGGATACAAACGAACCATATGTAGACAAAGGATGTACAGACACCTTTTACAATGAAGTTAACGATAGAAAACCCAACGCAAACGATAAACTCTTGGTGTTGCTTGAAACCGCGTACTATATCAACCAAATATTTACGATACGCAACCAAATGGAAATTCCACAAAATTGGGATATTTTCCCCAATTACGTACTAAATGTCTATAAGTCAAAAGGGCTTATTTCGGTTGTAAACGATCTGTTTGATTTATATCAATTACTAATCCTTGGCGATCAGTTTTAAACGTCTTATTTCGTCGTCGGTAAAGCACAGATCGTCCTTCTTATTCACCGCCCTACTGATTAGAGCTCCGTACGCAAGTAAATCAAACAGCAAGGCAAATAACCAAATGTCCAATTGGGACATTGCAATGTGGATTTGTATCAGAAAAAGTGTCATCTTGTAGACCCTCCAGCAGGATGCCATGCGAAACAAATATCCTGGGTGGTATTTCTGGTAGAAGATTCCGTGCACGTGTGACGTGAACCACGAGTCCACGTGAAATTCACCAATTGCATTAATAACGTGTATTATTAATAAAAAAACAAGCACTCCAAAATATTTCATGGAAGTGTCGATTTTAGCATTGAAGAACTCTAAGTTTTCAGATGGTCCAAACATGAACCAGTTCGTGTCCCATAATTCCAAAGTTCCCAAAATAAAAAATACCACTAATATCACAAAAGTTAATACAAATAATATTGTATCCGTATCGACCATTTCTATATAAAAACAATCAATTAATAGTTAATAAAAGTATTTTTTCCCATTTTTCCAATGTTTTTGTCATGTCGTCTGGGTTAAACATTTTAAAACAATTTGATGTTTCTCTACCAAATATTTCAAAAGTGTACGCTTCTGGTACCCCCTTCTCTATTGCCCAATCGACGCTCGTACCATACGCACGATAAAACGATTTGACCGCAGCTGGTCCAACGGTACATTCGGGGCAATGTTTCGCATATTTATGGATCGTTTCGTGCATGGTTTTGTAATTTTTTACTTTGGAATAACTGCCATCGTGTGGCATGTAAATACTGCTTTCACCCGAATGAACGTTTACGTATCGTTTTGTATTCGTTAATAATTTGTCGAGTAAAATTGATTCAGGTTGAGATATAGGCGTTCGACCCTCGTATTCTTCGGAAGATTTTCTGTATTTACGGTGATTTGTCGGTGTCCAGAAATTTCGATTGGGGTCAACATTGTTCTTATTCTTTCTTTGACACGGGTTGGAGTCCATTGCCGTGGTTCTACCCCAAACATTCATGATAGGAACCATGGTTATACGCTTCGAAGGGTTAAGTTTCGGTATGAGATGTATCATGTGCAAAGCTAATTCTCCGGTTATGAGCTCTCGTGCATGTTCGTTAAAATTCCACAACACATTTTTCGGTCGGTCTGATTTCCATTCTAAGACAAGTATTTCATTGTCGTAATAACATGTATAATGTTTGTGCTTCGTACACTGGATTTGCGCCGCATGAAGTATGTCTTGAGTTGTATTGTATGCTTTCGCACACGATAATATTACAAACAAGACAAGCGCGGATCGCATTTTTAGAACACAACCATGCTATTTATATAATTTTAATTCTCTTTGTTTTGATAATAGTGTCAATATATCCGTCATTTCCATATTCATAATGTCTTTCATAGAAAGAAAGTAATCCACTAAAAAGTCAACTATATTGTCGTACGTACGTTCGGCTGACGAATCAATGAGTCTATCCCACAATATAATAACATCGCTAAGTTTGTACCAATTTGCAAACAATGCTGGTAAACCACTGATAACAAAATATTGAACAATATTCAATTCCGAGAGTCGTTCGGCAAACAATATATTTTTCTTGTGTATTTTTAACAATATTACTTTACACAGGTTATCCAAAAACACAATTGGTTTAGTGTCGTTTTGATTCAGAGGGTATATGGGACGTATCGGTTCTATTAACTTATGGAAACAATAGAGTGTTTCTATCTCTGCATAATCGGATACGTGGAATACGTGGTATAAGGTAAACATAATAAAACACATCCCTTGGCAATACGATACTCCCTTATTCATAATAACATAATGCAACAATATATTCTTTATTTTGTTCTTTCTATCTTCAGTAAACCATGCATTGCTTGGAAACGTTCGATCTATATCTTTTTCCAAATCGTCGTTTATATCCGTGCAGCTTCGCAATTGGATACGTCTGTAGTTTGTGTTTATTAATTTCTGTTTCCAATTGAAATAGATGTCAGCAGACATTTTTTTTTAACTATATATTAAGTTTATAGTACGATAAAATGGGAGCTCTTGACATTCCGGATTCTCCGCGTGATGTTTACTTTTACTTATCCGCTGTAGGTGTAAATATAACCATCCTTGTAATCAGTATTATTGCTTATCTATTAGATGACGTTGATTATACTAAAACCGGGTTATATCTAATCACTGCGATATCGTCAACTGCTACGTTGCTGTTTCTTGCGGGTGAACGGTGGTATCTGGTAGATGATGAACCATGGTCGAGGAAATTAATTCGCGCCATGAGCACCACGGTGTCCATAGTTGTCGGGTCCGTTGTGTTGGGAAAATATTTAATTAGTCAGGATGCGAAGGAGGTCGAAACAATACTGACCATATGTTTGTTGTCTGTAGCCTTCTTCGGTGATCTTTACAACGAAAGAGAGAATGTCGTTCGAGGCGAATCGTGGGATGTTAAACTGTCGAAATGGAAACTGGCTTCGATGTTTGGGTACGGCGTAGCAGCTTTGGTGTTGGCAGTTAGTATTTATTGGATGACAGACTTTAGACAGTTTGTCAGCTCAAATGTAAACATGTGGGTATTTCTTGGTTTAACGTTTCTCATTCTTTTCTATAAAATGAGGTTCTTCCATTCATGCCTTGAAATAACAAGAGAAAACATTTTATTGAAACAATTCTTGAACATTTCCCTACTATTCTCCTCTGCCATGGTATACTCGTTGTCCGGTAAGATACACGCGGACGAAGGAGACGTGCTTGCAGAGAACTCGAAAGATAGGAATGTGTTAATGATACTTTCGTATATTGGGTTATTTATTACAATAGCCGTTACTACAGTGGATAGAGTCAACATAGGAAAGGAAGACACCGTTGCAGCGGCGGTGCCAGGTTCAAACAACGCGGCATTTAGAATGTTACAGTTTTGAACGCAGCGACGCGCATAAAATATTTAACAATGTAATAATATTGATGCATCCACTTTCATGTATCTTGGTACCCTTGGGTCAATTGTACCTGTTTGGATTTCACCCATCAAAAGACCCAGGACATTCCTACCCACCCAACCTCTCTTCTTTGTCTTGCATGCTCCCCAGAACGACCGTCCACCTCTGCAATTCTCAAAATGAACGAAGTAATAAGGACCATCGATTATTCTTCTAAATCGACTGTCCTGTTCATACCTTGCCTTCAGTCCTTTTTTCATTACTTTCACACGATAGGGTGTACCGTCCGGACACACGGAATCCCATTCTGGTATCAATTTCAACCCATTCTTTTTCATACCACCTTTCGACCCCTGTTTCTTTGCCATTTTCGGACAGTTTCCATATTCACCTTCCGTTGTGAATCGTACTTGGTCCTCGTCTCTGACTTTCTGGGCTTGAAAGTAATGCTCAACTGACCAGTACAGTTTCCCATCAATGTGTAATTTGGTCCAGTGCATTTGGAAATTGGAGAGGTACTTTGCGTCGAGGTATTTTGACTTGGAATAGAATTGCATTGCTCTGCCATGACCCGTCGAGTAAACCTCATCATTTGACGAACGTGCTTCTTCGATATCTTGCCGTTTCTCCTCAGTTTGTCCTTTTTTCTCCATATTTTTTTAGTTCTCAAATTGTTGTTTCCTGGCATTTAATTGTGTTTAAAGAAAAGATAAATTATTGTTACTAATAAAATTACTGCAATTGTCAACACGGCTTTTTATTTTTTTCTTACTATTTATTATAAATTAGGAAAATAAAATGCCGAAGAAATCCGACAAACATTACGACAAGTACGTTGAGAAGAAAGACCGACAAAAACGTCTGAAAAAACAACGAAATACAAAAGAAGCCCTGCGAGACCCAAACCTATTATACGAGGATAATACGACGCCAAAACGATTAGATGCTGAGTCGATATGTGGTCGTTCACAACATGCATGACTACAATGCTGTGTCGATATGTGGTCGTTCACAACATGCTTGGCTACAATGCTGTGTCGTGCAGTGGTCGTTGCAAACTAACCCTATAAAGATGTAATTAATGTTAATAAACTATGCTACATTATTTGTTTTATTTTTGGTTGCATCCTCCATCCAGTATAATGCAATTCGTTGTATACCTTTGGTTGCAAGTCATGTTTCGTCAACTCATGGTCAACTTGTTTGAAATAATAACAGAAACAATAGTATTCGTTCTTTCGAAGTTTAAAGTAATTAAAAACAACTTTAAAACAAATTAAAAACAATTTAACACAAACACAAATGTCAAGACAAGCACGACTAGCCGAATTACAAAATATGGATAAAAAAAGAAAAAACGACCATATCGGGGAGACTCCAGTCAAGAAGGTAAAACTGGGTGATAGTATACCGATGATTACTACTTGCAAGGCATCTAACGCATCCAAAACGCCGCCAAAAAATTTACCAGTGATGACTTCGTGGAATAAGTTTGAAGCAGATTACATCACCTGGAATTCCAGGGGAAAAAAGAATGTGAAGCTTGTAAAGCAAGGTGAACGGAAGCTCGCTACGTTCATGTTATGCCCTATGTCGGTACGCAATGCAGATTTGGGGGAACACGGTAACTTGGACGACGTAAAAGATCTCAATAAGGCAAGGTTTACCATTGAATTGGAGAGTAAATGTCCTAAAGAGTTGCAAAAGCATTTTCCAGACATTGAAGTGAAACAGAAAGAGTGCATGGAAATGGTTCACAAGACCGTAGCTGGTGGATTGGAATACTGTTTTCACGAACAAGAACTATGGGAGAACAGAAACAAAGACGACATCGATGCATTTATGGGTGAAGCCCATCACTCTTGGTTAAAAGAGTACACGTTTAATCGAAAAAAATCAAGTTATTTAAAGATGGCTAAACGACTGACTTCATACGACGGTAAGCCCAACCGTCCTACCTTTTGGAAAAAGAACATTCATGGTACCTACGATGTACTAGAAGTTGAAAATCTCCCAGAAGGTTCGCTTGTGTCTGTTCAAGTGTCTATACGATATTATAACATTGAAGACAGTATGTACGGAGTGTCAATGGATATTGGGGACAACATATTGGTGTCGTACATGCCAAGACCACAAGAACACACGGATGATTTGCCATTCATTGATTTCTAAACTTCTTTGGTACGGTCTTCTAATAGCATGAAATCTTGAACTCGTTCCAATCGGTCCAACCGCCTCTCTGTTACAAGGGCACTAATAGTGAGGATTACCAAAAGGAACATTATTGCACTAATAAACCAGAACAAAAAGACATCACTGTCTTTGTATTCATTTTGCTCGAATTGATAGTTATAAGTACGTGAATAAAATTGATAAACCATTTATATTTAAATAATTCTATATTTATACGAAATCTTCGTAAGGAGCTTGAATTTTTCTCCCCACAAAGCGTTGAGCCCAAAAACAAGTGAACAGAAGTGTCATAACCAAATCGTCCTTCATTCCATCTTTTACTTTTCCACTGTAGATGATTTTTGCTAAATTCCAGGGCTGTGACGGTTGAATAACATTTTTTTGAAACATTAACAGTTGTTTCTTAAATTCGGATTTCACCCCCTTTAGTCTATCGTTGGCGTCCAAATACTGATTTGCACATACAGTACCGTCAACGAAATGGACGGCTTTGTTATGGAAGAAACTTAGTACAGATGAAACGTACTTCTCCTTACGGTCGTGTGTAGTAATAACACCCGCCCTCCCTTTTTCATACATAACCCATACTTTACGTTCATTACGAACCATGTGTGCCATATGTGCACTTTCCTGTCCCAAGTTCGATTCAAAAAAACATATAATCCATGCGTCTTTCAACATAGGATGACCTCTAATGGCGTGAATATGTTTTATTAATAGATTTTCTATTTCATCGTGAGATTTTGCAGGATGTGTTTCCATTCCACAGATTATTAAATTGTGGATTTCCATTGTCATGGTAACAATAGCTAGGTCGGACGTCCCACCGCCGTTGGGGTCTACGCCTAAAAACACAAATGGAGTCGGGTTTCTCATGATCCAGTTTGGTTGAGTCATCAAGGTATCAATTTGTTTCTGTGAAAACACACTTGCAGCATCGTTGGTTATTTGACCCATACTCTCACGGGCAAGCAAATCCTTACGATCTCCGTACACTTGCTTTACCATGTCGAATTTCGCTGCGGATTTCCAAGGCGGTATAATGTCTTGCATGTGTGTGCATTCCGTCTCCTTGCCTGCCTTCTGACACCGTTCGCACGACATGCCTACTCGAAGTGTATTGAATAATTCTTTTCCGTCACCTCCCTTAAGTTCAAACATTTCAGAATAAAAGTTCAACCCATCCAAAGGGGTAGAGATAGCAATCAATGCAGTGGTGTCCATCTCTAACAAGGGTACTACCACTTCGAAAAAGACATCCAATGACATAAACGCAGCTTCTTCCATGTAAATCACGTCCCCACCAGTTCCTCTTAAGGTACGAGCGCACGATGGGTATGAGTTTACTTTGCGTATATCAAGTGGGTTGTCCCCTTGAATGACCAATGTCTCTTGATTGCATTTTAGTATACGATCGGCGTACTTACCTTTCTTAATAAAGTCGCGAATCAATTCCAACAAAGCCTGTGACGCACGCCTGCCTGTACTGAATATGCACTGGGACGAATTTGGTACGCTCAGGGCGTACGCTGCTACAAACATCGCCACGCTTGTGGTTTTGCCGAACCTTCTTGGGGTAAGGCACAACACCTGTTGTTTCAAATTGTCGAACTGATTCATTTTCATAATTTTATTAAAATTCACTTCTGGGTCGTCCTTGTAGAGATGTAGGCACACAGCTTGCAGGAAATTTCTATGAAACATACGTTGCATTTTAGAACGTTCCCATCCGTTGCACCCGGGAATATAGTCCAGTAGCTTTTTCAACTTATACAGGCGTTTATCACCTTGAGATATACCGCGCGTTTTGCATTGGTTTAGCATGGACGACACATGCCCATTCATTTCTTTGTTTTTTATGCTATGGAGTTTCTCCTCTTCATACACTTTGTACGCGGTTGTCAGGAGAGACTTGTAATAGATTGGAACCGGTTCCTTGACCGCAATTTCAACAAAACGACGTTTCATTTGATAAAATAAGAACAAAATATATAGTGTATAAATAAAAATGTGATCGATGTTGTGGGTTCTGTAGGTGGAACCCAAGCACGAACATTTCGTTCCCATTCACAACTGTTTATGGTGGACGATTCTGTAGTACAACTATATGACAAGAGCTAGTGTTAAAATACAAATGTTTTATAAAAAATATCAAATAAAAAGTAATATATAATATTAATTATATTTATGAAATGTCAGACGACGAAGATGAGTTTCGTGATATGGGCGAAGAGGATCGTCTAGTACGGTACGCCCAGGAGGGTATGCGCAATGAAATGGAAAATATGTTAGAGTGTGAAAATTGTGACCCCAATGAATTAAATACCAACGGCGAAAGTGCGCTGATTGAAGCCTTGAGTTACGGACATTATGACATATGCGAATATTTGTTGGATTTACCAGGCATTGATCCGAACGTTAGGGATCACGACGGCGATCCATTTCTATTCCTACTATTGAATTACAATAACACACGCCGCAACGACCTGACACTCAAAGTAATAAATCACCCAGAATTGGATATATTGGCTACGGATGAACTAGGTAATAGTTCATTATCACATATATGTTCGTATGGTATCAACACAAGTGATTTGTTGGTCCGCGCACTGCTCCTACGTGGTATGACAGACGGACAAGACGGTAGCATATACGTCAACATGACCAATAACCAAGGAATGGCAGCTATACATTATTTAGCAAATGCACCTGCGCCGAATAGTTCTGAAATACTCAGACTTTTGATGGATGAAAACGTGGACTTAAACATAAGAGACCACATGGCACCTCAGTTGTTTCGTTTCCATCGAACTCCGCTGCACTTGGCTATTATAAGTGCCAACGCTAATAGTGTGGAAGTTGTAAGAATGTTATTGAATGACCCTCGTGTTGAAGTCCATGTACAAGACGGTACTGGCAAAACTCCTTTGTTAAGTATCCATTCCCGGATTGATCGTGAAAAACTTACATTACTACTAACAAACGAGCGAATAAACCCCAGGGAGACAGATGCGAACAATCGTGGGGTCTTTGATTTGTTGTTGCAACCTCAAATGGGGGGTTTGCGAACACCCAATTTAGATAGTCTTCTTTATATGCTAATGGCAGTGTTCTTAAACGAAGGTTATATTTTGCCACCCAGCGTTGCTCAAAATGGCTACTCAAACCTGATAGCATCGTCGTTCATTCGATTGAAAGATTTGCCTTCGTTTGGCAGAGCCGATACAGACAGGTTGTTGGATATATGGGATAAACCGAGCGATATAGCGTGGTCCATACTATATTTACACGATTATTTCAAAGGATACAAAAATTTACATAAATGGTCGCCCCAATATGCAAAGGAAATTAGTGTTATGGAACATTCATTTTCAGTAGATCTGGCAATAAAAGGCTTACAATACATGCGTAAGAAACAACCGAAAAAGAGAGAAGGTGAACCTATGGCAAGGTTACAGAATAAAAGGAGAAAAACAAAATTAGCGGAATTAATAAAACAATTGAAATTTTAAACACT
>MDSW01124999.1_pt1 | contig 14170 bp, 13 predicted proteins | sample 811171 | NCBI WGS metagenome assembly MDSW01 (sample SAMN05326641, study PRJNA326480) | marine metagenome | isolation source: seawater | place: Atlantic Ocean: North West | collected 2012 | reverse complement strand
TCTACATCCATATCGAATCAAATTGATTATGGAGATAGTGTTTGATATTTACAAGTCATAAATCAACATGAACCAACTTAAGATCTTTATAGAGCTTACAAGGCTAAACAAGCCGATAGGTTTTATGCTTTTATTCTGGCCATGCGCTTGGGGACTGGCTTTAGCTTATAACTCTAACCAAGGTTTAGAAAAGTTAATTTATTTCTTAACACTTTTCTTTTTTGGTTCGGTGCTAATGAGAAGCGCAGGATGTATAGTTAATGACATAGTTGATAGAGATATTGATAAAAAGGTTCAAAGAACAAAGAAAAGACCTTTGGCCTCAGGAAATATAAGCATTCAACAGTCCGTCTTGTACGCTTTAATTCTGTGTTTTTTGGCTTTTTTGATTTTGATTCAATTTAACAAACTAACAATTGTTTTAGGCATGTGTTCTATGGTTTTAGCTTTCTCTTATCCTTTTATGAAAAGAGTAACATATTGGCCTCAGTTGTTTTTAGGTCTTACCTTTAACTGGGGAATAATCATGGCTTGGACATCCCTAAATAACGCAATTTCTCTAGAAATCATATTGCTATACCTGTCAGCCATATTTTGGACATTAGGCTATGACACCATTTATGGAGCTCAAGATATTATTGATGATGAAATAATTGGTATAAAGTCAACATCTTTGAAATTTAAAAGTAATATAAAATTATTTGTAAGCTTATGCTACTTAACAACCTTAATATTAATAACTTTTTTGTTTTATAATAAAATAAATTTCGGCTACTCCATGATATTAATAATAATTTTTTTCTTAAGTCTAATTTATCAAATAGTAATTTTTAATAAAAATAATCCTCAAACTTGCCTTAGGGCGTTCAAGGTAAATAACATCTCAGGTTTAATTCTATTTTTTGGAATTTTGGGATCTGTAGAAAAATTAAATATATAATGAAACTAAACGAAGTTATTGAAATTTTAAAAAGATTATACAGAGGATATGTAAAAAAATATTTTAATAAAATATTGTTTGCTTTGATCCTTTCTTTGATAGTGGCTGGAAGTACTTCTGCTACTGCTTGGCTGCTGGACCCTGCTGTTAAAAAAATATTTATTGACCAAGACAAAACAATGGCTTGGTTGATACCAATATGTATAGTCTTTGCATTTTCCGCAAAGGGCATTTCTTTGTACTTTGCAAGAATAAGTATAATAGAAGTTGGTGCAAGAATTGCTGCTGAAATACAAGAACAATTAGCAAATAATATTTTGTTAGCTGATGTACAAACAATAGAAAACAAACACTCCGGTAAATACGTCTCAAATATTACTTTTGATGCACTACAAGTGCAGCAATTAGTTAGTAATGGAGTTTTAAATATTATGAAAGATACTTTTACATTAATTGCTCTTGTTTCTGTAATGTTTTATCAAAATTGGAAGCTATCAATATTTGCTCTTTTTATGATGCCCTTGGCCGCAATCGTAGCAAAAAGCCTTGGAAAAAGAATTGGAAAAGCAACTGGCGAGGCTGGTGAAATTTCAGGAAGACTAACTGCTTTTTTCTCAGAAATTCTAAAAGGATCTAAAATGATTAGAATATATCAAAGAGAAAAGACTGAAAGCGAAAATGCAAAAAAAATTATAAATGAATTTATTGAAAAAAGTATTAAAATAGCCAGCATACTTATAAGAGCCACTCCTATAATGGAAATATTAACTGGCTTTATGATTGCTGGTTTTATTTATTATTCTGGATTCTTGATTGCTGCAGGAGAATTAGAGGTAAATAATTTTTTCTCTTTCTTAGCTGCGATGATGCTTGCATATCAACCAATAAGATCTTTAGCTACAATTCACATGCTCGCCTATCAAGGATCAGCTGCAGCTAAAAGAGTGTTTGAAGTTATAGATAAGCCTATAAGTATAAAAAATGAAGTTAACTTCCCAAATATTTCAATTAAAAATTCTAATATTGAATACAAAAATGTTAGTTTTAATTATGATGTTTCAAACAAAAAGGCTGTAAAAAATATTAATTTAAATATTGATGGTGGTTCAATGACCGCTTTTGTTGGTCATAGTGGGGCAGGGAAAAGTACAATAATTAATTTATTGCCAAGATTCTACGACCCGCAAGATGGTAAAATTTTTATAGACAATCAAGATATAAAGGAAGTTTCTTTGGAGTCTCTTAGAAAAAATATATCTTTGGTAAGTCAGGATATAGTTTTATTTGATGCTACAATCGAAAAAAATATATCCTATGCTAATCCTAATGCAACAAATGATGAAGTTGTTATGGCCTGCCAATATGCGGCAGCAGATAAGTTTATAAAAAATCTTCCTCAATCTTACAATACGATAATAGGTGAGAATGGTGTGCGTTTATCAGGTGGTGAAAAGCAAAGAGTTTCCATTGCTAGAGCAATTTTAAAAAAATCTCCAATTATTCTTTTAGACGAAGCTACCTCATCTCTAGATGCAGAATCGGAAGAAATAGTGCAAAATGCTATTAAAAATTTAACAAAAAATAAAACAACATTGGTCATAGCTCATAGACTTTCAACTATCCATAATGCTAATAAAATTTATGTTTTGAAAAATGGTCTTATAATCGATTCTGGTAGTCATTCAGATTTAATTAAAAATTGTGAAGAATACAAGTCCCTTTATCAAAAACAATTAAAATAAAAGTTTGATGTTTTTTTTTTATAAATTTTTAACTTACTTAATATATCCTTTTATTATAATTCTGATTTATTTTAGAAAGATTATAAAAAAAGAAGATCCAAATAGATTTAAAGAAAAAATCTTCTTCCAAAAAAATAATGTTTCATCTGATAAGCTGCTTTGGTTTCATGGAGCAAGTATAGGTGAATTAAATAGCGTATTACCAATTATAAAATATTTCTTAAAAAATAACAAAAATTTGAAAATCTTGATTACAACAGTTACTTTAAGTTCAGGTAAAATTTTTGAAAATGAATTCAAAAATGAAACAAATGTAGTTCATAGATACTTTCCAGTTGACGTTCCTCATTTGGTAAAAGACTTTATAAAAAAATGGAATCCAAGCTTGGCAATTTTTATAGACTCAGAAATTTGGCCCAATTTTATTTTTGAAATTAAGAAAAAAAATATTCCTATAGTTTTGTTAAATGCAAGAATTACAGATAAAACTTTAAAGAAATGGAATCTATTTAAAAGTTTTGCAAAAAAAATATTTTTATCTTTTGATATTTGTATAGCCTCAAGCACAAATTCTAAAGAGAATTTAGAGTGTTTAGGAGTAAGTAAAATAAAATATTATGGTAATCTAAAATATATTGATAATCCAAAAAGATATAATAAATTAGAAAAAGTGATTGCAGATTCTTTAAAGAATAGAATAATTTGGTTAGCTGCAAGTACTCACAAAAATGAAGAAAAATTCTGTCTTACGACCCATAAGATTATTAAAAATAAATACCCAAATATTCTAACTATTATAGCTCCTAGGCATATAAATAGAACTGGAGAAATTATGAATGAAATTAAAAAATCAAACTTAATAGGACAAGTGATCAATAACAATGAATCAATAAAAGAAAATACTGATATTGCTTTAATAAATTCTTTTGGTTCTCTAAATAAATATTATGAACATTGTAAAAATATATTCATGGGTAAATCATTAAACAAAAAATTAGCTTTGGTGGGTGGACAAAATCCAATTGAAGCTGCTAGATTTGGTTGCAAAATTTATCACGGTCCATACGTCTACAATTTTCTTGAAGTTTATAATTTTTTAAAAACAAACAAAATTTCAGAAGAAATAAATAGTGAAAAAGAGCTTTCTTCTAAAATAGTTTTTGATATTCAATCCAACTTAAAAATCAACGATTCAAAACTAAAGGAAATAGAAATTTTTGGAAAAAATATTTTTGACAGCACTATCCAAAAATTGAATGAGCTGATTTAATTATGAAACTTTTTAAGCCATTTTTCTGGAAAAAAAAATATAGCATTTTACCGATAATATTTTTGCCTATTTCAATCTTAATTCAGATCCTTTTTTTTATAAAAAAACAAATTACTAAAAAAGAAAAATTCCCCGTACCAATTATTTGTATAGGCAATCTCTATATAGGTGGGACAGGAAAGACTCCTATGGCAATAAAAATAAGCGATATTCTTAGAAGGCTAAATAAAAATCCTGCTATTATTAAAAAATTTTACAAGAACCAAAATGATGAAATACAGCTAATTAAAGAAAAAACCAAAAATCTTGTAACGGCCTCAAATAGGAAAAAAGCAATAAACGAAGCTCTTAAAAAAAATTTTAGTTTGATGATACTTGATGATGGTTTTCAAGATCACAGTATAAAAAAAAATCTAAACATTTTATGTTTTAATAGCAGTCAATTAATTGGCAATTCCTTTACTGTTCCCTCGGGTCCTTTGCGAGAACCTTTAAATTCAATAAAAAATTGTCAAATTGTAGTTATTAATGGAGATCGTAATGACGAGTTTGAAGAAAAGATTAAAGAAATATCAAAAAATATAAATATTTATTACTCTAGTTATTTGCCATTAAATATCAAGAAATTACAAAATATGAATCTGCTTGCTTTTGCAGGAATTGGAAATCCAGAAAATTTTTTTAATCTGCTATCAAAATATAGTTTAACAGTAAAAAAAGCAATTCCTTTCCCTGATCATTATAATTATACAGAAAAAGATATCAAAATTCTAACCAGCCTAGCAAACAAAAATAACTTAAGACTTGTCACGACTGAAAAAGATTATTTTAGATTAAAATATCTAAAATTAAATAATAATATAAGTTATCTTCCTGTTGAGCTGAATATCATTGAAGAAGAAAAGTTCGTTAAAGATTTAAAGGAATATATAAAATGAAGATTATAAAATATCTTGCTGAAGCTATAATTATCTACATATTTTTTTTAATTATCATATTAATAGGACTAAAAAATAGTAGAAAGCTTTTTTCTCTAATCTTTTTAAAAATTGGACCTTTAATTAAATCAAAAAAAATCCTAGAGGAAAATATATACAGGGTATTTGGGGATGATGTAGATAAAAAAAAGATAATAATAGATATGTGGTCAAATTATGGAAAAGTGTTTGTTGAATATCTTTACCTTAAAAAATTTAGAAATAATCTATTTAACAAAAAACATATAAGTATTAACGGTTCAGAAAAATTAGACGAAATAGTCAAAAGTAATAAACCAGTAATCTTTGTCTCTGGTCATTTTGCTAATTTTGAGCTGATGTCAATGGAGCTCACAAAGAAAAAAATTAAATTAGCTACAATATATAGACCTTTAAATAATATTTTTTTAAATCCACTTATGGAATATTTAAGAAAAAAATTTATTTGCAGAAATCAAATAAAAAAAGGCAGGTCAGGCATAAGACAGTCTTTAGATTATTTAAAAAATAAACATAGTATCGCATTAATGATTGACCAAAGAGTTAGTGAAGGAAAAAAATTACCTTTTTTTAAAGACAATGCTTTAACAACTACCTTGCCTGCACAGTTAGCTTTGAAGTGTAAGTGCGATATTGTCCCAGTATATATAGCAAGAAACAAGGATGATTCGTTTGAAATGAAAATCTTTGACCCTATAAAAGTTTATGAAAAAAATGATCCGGAAAAAAATAAGATAGATATTTCTTTAAATCTTAATAAAATTATAGAAGGCATGATTCTCAAAGATCCCGGTCAATGGATCTGGACTCATAATAGATGGAAATAGTTAACTATTTTTTTTCTTGATTTCTTCAAATCTTGTCTTTGCTTCAACAGGTGAGTAATAGGCTTCTTGTAAGTCCACATTCCAATAATGTAAATCTTTTAAAGGTATTTTCTTTTTAGAAATAGCACAAACTACATAATCACCTTCCTCTAAAATTTCAAAATAGTTTGATTTATATTTAAGTTTGGCTTTTATTTTATTCATAATATAAAAATAATGTATATAGTATAATTTTTCATATGAATATTGCTTTGATAGGAAGCGGAGGTAGGGAGCATGCTTTGTGCCATAAAATTGCTCAATCTTCTCTTGTTAGTCAAATCTTTTGTATTCCTGGCAATGCAGGCACCAAAAATATAGCAACAAACATTAACATAGATATTTCTGATTTTTCTGAAATTTATAAAATAGTTAAAAAGCAAAAAGTAGACGTTGTCATTGTTGGCCCAGAACAGCCATTGGTAGATGGTGTTGTAGACTATCTAAATAAAAAAAATATTAAAGTATTTGGTCCTAGTAAATTTGCATCACAATTGGAGGGCTCCAAGGGATTTATGAAGAACTTATGTAAAGAATATAATATTCCAACTGCAAAATTTGGAATTTTTGAAAGTTTTAAAGAATCTGTAGATTTTATAAATAAAAATGGTGTACCAATTGTGGTTAAGGCAGATGGCTTAGCTGCTGGAAAAGGTGTTTCAATATGTACATCTATAAATGAAGCTAAGAAAAAAACTAAGGAAATTTTAGAGGGAAAATTTCAATCTTCAAAAAAAGTAGTTTTGGAAGAGTTTCTTGAAGGTGAAGAATTAAGCTATTTTGTTGTAGTTGATGAAAATTCATACAATTTTTTTGGTTCTGCACAGGATCATAAAAGAGTCGGAGAAGGAGACGCAGGACCTAATACTGGGGGAATGGGTGCTTACTCTCCTACGAAAATATTAACAAGAGAGCTTGAAGAAAAAATTAAAAAAAAAATTATAGAGCCAACTTTAAAGGGAATGAAAAATTTAGGCCATCCGTATAAGGGTTTTTTATATGCGGGCTTGATGATTAAAAAAAATGAGCCTTATTTAATTGAATACAACATAAGAATGGGTGATCCAGAATGTCAAGTATTAATGATGAGGTTAAAAACAGATCTTCTTAAAATTATAGATTGTGCAACTAGAAATTCTTTAGATAATTTAAAAATTGAGTGGGACAAGAATAGTTGCATGACTATAGTTTTGTGTTCAAAAGGCTATCCTGGTAATTATATTAAAGATATTGAAATTAAAAATTTATCTAAAATTATACTAGATAAAAATAGCCAAGTTTTTCACGCTGGAACCTATGAAAAAAATAATAAAATTTATTCAAATGGCGGGAGAGTTCTTAATATTACTTCGATAGCAAAAAGTTTATTAGAAGCTAGAAATAAATCTTTAAATAATTTAGAGAAAATAAATTGGACTAATGGTTTTTTTAGAAAAGATATAGGTTGGAGGGCAATTAAAAAAGATGAGAATAATAGGCGGTAAATTTAAAAATAAAAAACTTCTTTTTCCAAAAAATCTAAAAACAAGACCATTAAAGGATAGTGTAAGAGAAAATATTTTTAACATCTTAAATCACTCAAATAAAATTGGTATCAATATAAAAGACTCGAGTATTTTAGATTTATATGCTGGCACAGGTTCTTTTGGCCTTGAATGTTTATCTAGAGAAGCATCTAAAGTTGTTTTCGTTGAAAATGATCAAGATGCTTTGAAAGACTTAAAAAAAAATATTAAAAATTTAAATTCTATAAATAACACAATTTTAATTACTAAAGATGTGTTAGAATTCACTAAATCTTCAGCTGTAGATGAATATAAAGAAAAATTTAATATAATTTTTTTAGATCCTCCATACGAGGACAATAAATATTTAGAAAATCTTGAAATAATGAAAAAAAAAATCTTATTAAATAAAAAACATATAATAATAATTCATAGGGAAATAAAATCTGAAGACAATATAAATAAATACATAAATATTATTGAAAACAGAGTTTATGGTCGTTCAGAAATTTTTTTTGGAAGGATTTTTTAAATCAGAATTTTTTTTGTTAAAGACTTGACTTCTTCAACTGCTGGCTGATTGAACGGATTAACACTTATTAAATTTGCAATCATTGCTGTTTCAATCATAAAGTATGAAAATAGCTCTCCTATAGATTCTTCTGAAAAATTATTAACATGAATTTCTCTAAAAGGTATATTTTTCCTTTTTAGCGTTTTTACAAAAGCTTCTTTCTGAGCCAAAACAATTTTGTTCAATTTTTTGTTTTTCAAAAATTTAAGCTTTTTATCTAGATAGCTTCCGTGAACTTTAAAATTATAAAGGTTTTTGGAGCTTAGAACATAAAACATTTTATCTCTAGGTCCATCTAGATATAGCTGTAACAAACTGTGGTGGTCTTTAGGCCCGATAGAAACAATTGGCAAAAGGCCTTTTCCTTTTTTTCCAAGACTTTCTGCTACTAACTGCTGACACCAGTAAATAAAATCTAATAATTGAGGACTGTAGTTAAAAAAAACTATTGAATTAATTTTTTTTGACAAATACATCTCAGATATTTCTGAAACACTTTGTATTAGTAATTTTTTTTTTTTCGTTTTAAAATAATCCAATAAATTTTTTCTAAAATTATTCGTTTTTAGTCCCATAAAATGAGCAGGAATCATTCCAACTTCAGACAATGTTGAATATCTTCCGCCAATATATTTTTTATGTTCTATAACTGGCACTTTCATCTTACTGAATATATCTCTCACAGAATTCTTGCTATTTTCAGCAATTACTATTGTATTAGATGAATTTAATTTAATTTTATTGATTAAATTAATATTTGTTAAGGTTTCAATTGTATTCCCAGATTTAGAAACAATTATGAAAAGAATGTTGTTTAATTTTTCTTTATAAATCAATTCTCTAATTTCATTTTCATTTAAATTATCAAGAAATAGAAAATCTTTTTTTATTTTATGCTGCAAAAAACAGTATATTGCTTTTGTTCCCAAAATTGATCCGCCCATCCCTACTACAACAATTTTTTTAAATCTTTTATATTTTTTAAAAGAGTTTTTCTGAAAACCAAATTTAAACTCTTTGCTTAATATATGAAAAGTATCTCTTTTCTTGTCTATATTGGTAAAAATTTTATTTAAATTGTAAGAAACGATAGAATTGTTTTTTCTTATTCTTTTTTTATTAGAAAAAGGTCCTGCAATATTATTTTTTATAGTTATATTTTTTTTCACTTTCTGATTTGACTAATTATAAAATCCTCAGCAGAAGATGAGCTTGATTCATTTGAATTATTTCTTTTTTGTTTGTTTAAAATATTTTCTAAGCTTGATTTTTTTTCTTTATCTTTTTTCTTTAAAGATTCTGGAGAAGGAAGTTCATTACTTGCGGGAGGTTGCGTTAACGGCTCTCTTTTCTTCACCAAAAATTCATCAGTTGTTTTAATTTTTTCATTTCTCAAAATTTTAGGAACATCGCCAATCCCTGCGCATGATGACAAAATATAAATTAAAAAAATAAAATAAAAAAATAGTTTAATTCTTCTCATTTTTTACAAAAATTATTTCTTTTAATATAAATAAAATTATACCTAAAGATATAAATATATCTGCAATATTAAAAGTAAACCAGTGATAATCATTAAAATGAATATCTATAAAGTCTGGTACTGCATAATAAAACGCTCTGTCATAAAAATTACCAAGAGCGCCTCCTAATATTATTGAATATAAAATTTTTTCAGAATCTGTTGCTTTTATTGCAAAAAATATTAGTAGTATAATAATAAAGAATATTAAGGCCGAAATTAGGTGGTATAGCATTCCAGGATCAAGATTAAACAATCCAAAACCAATTCCAGTATTCCATGTAAGATCAAGATTCAAATAATCATTAATATAAATGCTGCTATTAGTGCTAAGTATGTAATTAATAACTTTAATTTTAGAGATTCTGTCTGCTAGAAATATAGACACTATTAATAGAATATTAATGATATTTTTTTTGTTAATAATTCTACTTCTAAATTCTGTCATTTATATCTTAGCACTCTTACTGGCCTGATCACATCTTACACATTTTCCTTGAATCATTTTCCAGCATCTCGGGCACTTTGTTCCTGTAGATTTCTTAACTACTATTTTAACAACTTCTTCATCTTTTTTATTTTTAATCCTTGTTGCTTTAGAGGTAATAAAATATTCAGCTAGGTCTAAACCTTCCATAAGATTATAATCGCTGCTATTAACAAAAATTTCTATTTCAGCTTCTAGACTTGAACCAATTTCCTTGCTAGCTCTCTTTTGTTCTATAGCAACATTTGCTTCTTGTTTTATCTTATATAAACTTTTCCATTTATTATCCAAATCAGTATCCTTCCAAGAACTTGGTATTTCTACAAAAATCTTTTCATGAATACTTTCTTCGTTTTTATTTACTAAGCTAAATATTTCCTCCGTAGTAAAAACAAAAATTGGAGCGAGCCATTTAAGCAAACATTCTAAAATAACATTTAAAACTATTATACATTCTTTTCTTTTTTTAGAATTTAAACTATCGCAATACAAAACATCTTTTCTAATATCAAAATAAAACGAAGAAAGGTCTAAGGTACAGAAATTCAATAATTCTTTATAAATTTTATGAAAATTGTAATTTTTTAAATTTTCTTTAATGGATTGATCAACAAAAAACAATCTATTTAAAATATATCTTTCTAGTTCAGAAAATTCTTTAACCTTTAAAGATTCTATTTTTTGAATTTCAAAATTATCTTTTATATTTCCAAGTATAAATCTAAATGTATTTCTTATTTTTCTATAGGATTCTGCATGTTGAATTAATATTGTATTGTCAATTCTAAGATCTTCTGCATAATCAGAAGCTGCAACCCAAGCTCTCAATATATCGGCACCATAATTTTTTAAAATATCTTCTGGTGAAATTACATTTCCTGATGACTTTGACATTTTCATGCCTTTCCCATCAACTACAAAACCATGAGACAAAATACTCTCGAATGGAGCTCTTCCTCTAGTTCCACACGATTCAAGTAGAGAAGAGTGAAACCATCCTCTGTGTTGATCAGATCCCTCTAAATACATATCAGCTGGCCACTTTAGATCTTTTCTTTGTTCTAATACGAAGCTATGGGTAGATCCGCTGTCAAACCAAACTTCAACTATATCATTAAGTTTTTCATAATCTTTTTCACTATAATTGTCTCCCAAAAATCTTTTTGTATCATCAGTAAACCAACAGTCTGATCCTTCTTTTTCATAAATAGCAGCAATACGATCTATTACCTTTTGATCTCTAAGAGGCTCTTTGGTTTTTTTGTTAATAAAAATTGGTAGCGGAACTCCCCATACTCTTTGGCGAGATACACACCAATCTGGTCTGTCTTCAATCATTGACATTAATCTTTCCTTTCCTTTTGAGGGATAAAAATTTGTATCATTAATAGCTTTGATGGCTTTTTTTCTTAAAGAATTAGTTTCCATTGAAATAAACCATTGGGGTGTAGCCCTATAAATTAATGGAGCTTTAGATCTCCAAGAGTGAGGATAACTATGCTGTAGTTTGTCATCTTTTAGTAATTTCTTTTCTTTTTTAAGACTATCAATCACAACTGGATCTGCTTTAAAAACATGCGTCTTACCAAAATAAGGAATTTCATCTGTATAGTAGCCTGAATCATCAACTGTATATTTAGACTCTATGTTATTTTTTAAACACAAATTAAAATCATCCACTCCATGACTAGGTGCACAATGAACTATGCCTGTACCTTGTTCCAGATTAACAAATCCAGCATCAAACATAGGAACATCATAATTATAGCCTAATTTCAAAAATGGATGATTGCAGATAGTATTTTTAAAATCAGAACCTTTAAAATTTTTTATAATTTTAAATTTTTTTATATTGCAAGACTCAACAACTGATTTAACCAACTCTTTGGCTACAATAATTTTTTTTTCTTTAAAATGCTCTAAACTTGATATTTCAAGAAGAGAGTACTCTAGAGAACTGTTAAAAGCTAAAGCTTTATTTGCAGGTATAGTCCAAGGAGTTGTTGTCCATATCACAACACTTGAGTCTTTTAAAAAATTTTTATCTGAGCCTTTAATCTTAAAGGCCGCAAAAATTGTATTAGATGTATGGTCTTTATATTCAACTTCTGCATCAGCTAATGCTGTTTTTTCAACCGTTGACCATAGAACAGGTTTAAAACCTTGGTATAAACTTTTGTCTAATAAAAATTTTCCAAGTTCTCGAACTATTTGTGCCTCACCACTAAAGCTCATAGTTGAATAATAGTTTTCAAAATCTCCAACTACTCCTAGTCTTTTAAATTCTTTCGTTTGTATTTTTATCCATTTCTTTGCAAACTCTCGACATTCATTTCTAAAGTCTTTAACTGGTACTTCATCTTTATTTTTTTTATTCTTTTTATACTGTTCTTCAATTTTCCACTCAATCGGTAATCCGTGACAATCCCAGCCTGGAACATAAATTGAGTCTTTTCCTGTCATCTGATGAAATCTCGTTATCATGTCTTTTAAAATTTTATTAAGAGCTGTCCCCATATGAATATGTCCATTCGCATAAGGCGGACCATCGTGTAAAATAAATTTTTTCTTTCCTTTTGAGTTCTTTCTTAATTTTTGAAAAATTTTATTCTTTTCCCATCTCTCTAAAATTCCTGGTTCTTTAGAGGGCAAATTAGCTTTCATTGAGAAAGTTGTTTTAGGAAGCTGTATATTCTCTTTTGACATTTTTAACTTTTAGCTTTCTTTATATCTTTTTTTATTTGCATTTTAAGTTCACTGATGTTTTTAAATTTTTTTTCACCTCTAATATATTTAACAAAATCAACCTCGATCACCTTTTTATATAAATTTGCTTTTATTCCAAATATATTTACCTCTAAAAGCAAACTCTTACCATTAAAAGTGGGTCTATAACCAATGTTAGCAATGCCTTTTCTGTTAAAAGATTTAGTTTTAACATTTACTGAATAAACTCCCAATCTGGGCAAAATATAATCATTCAATTTAATATTACATGTTGGAAACCCTATTTTCCTTCCTCTTTTTTTTCCTTTTATAACTCTGCCTAATACGCTCCAATTTCTACCAAGAAAATTTTTAACAATATTTACCCTCCCTGATGATATATTTGATCTTACGATAGAAGAAGACAATACTTTATTGTTTTTTTTTAGTGGTTTTGTAATTATTGTTTTGTATGAATAATATTTTTCATTTTTTTTAAGAGTATCTACATCTCCCTCTCTATTTTTTCCAAATTTAAAATTACCACTTACAAATATAAATTTTGAATTTAGATCCTTATAAATAATATTTTTTATAAAATTTTTAGGGCTTTGCTTAGAAAATTTCTTATTAAATTTAATTATTTTTAAAAAATCTAATTTTAATTTTTTTAAACCAATTATTTTTTGTTTTAAACTATTTATTCTATGATTCTTAATATTTCTATTAAAAAACATAACTGGTACAGGTTCAAATGTAACAACGCCAAATTTAAGTTTGTTTTTTTTTGCCTTTTCTCTAGATTGTTTAATAACTTTTTGATGTCCAAAATGTAGACCGTCAAAGTTTCCTATCGCGACCACCCCTCTTTTAAATTTTTTATTTATATTTGAATTTTTGTAAATAATCATTTTACCAAGAAAGATTTGATTGATAATATTTTGTTGTCACTTTATATTTTTTTAGTAAATTTTCTAATTCATTTTCGTCTTTATATTCTGATCTATGCACACCTTCGGTAATAAATAAAGAATCTAAATCCAAATTGTTCGCTCCTTTAATATCTGTATTTAAATTATCTCCTATGATGAGAGTTTTTTCATTTTTTTTTAAACAGAGTTTATAAATCTCTTTATGAGGTTTGCCAAAATATATAACTTTACCTCCAAGTGACTCAAATATTTTTGCAACAGATCCAGCGCAATATTCCTCTTCCGTTCCCCTGTGAACTATCAAATCAGGATTGGTACAAACTAATTTTTTTGATATATGGCTCTCAAGAAGTTTTTTATAATAGTTTAAATCATCTTCATGTTCATCAAATAGTCCTGTGCATAAAATAAAATCGCTCTTTTCAAGGGTTGTTTTATTTTTTTCTAAACCTGTAAATAATGACATATCTCTCTGTGGTCCTAGATGAAAAAACTTAATACCAAATTCATTGTTCCTCAAAGACTTTATTGCGGCTTCACCAGAAGTTAATACATTTTTAAGGTATTCTTCACTCATGTTTAGTCTTCTTAAAAAACTGACAACTTTTTTGTTGGGTCTTGGTGCATTTGATAAAAAAGTAATCCTTTT